>Ga0214471_10001735_pt1 | contig 17239 bp, 17 predicted proteins | sample RVTome_5_FD_207665 | JGI IMG/M metagenome (GOLD analysis project Ga0214471, IMG submission 207665) | Soil microbial communities from uranium-contaminated site in the Upper Colorado River Basin, Wyoming, United States - RVT142D155 | ecosystem: Environmental > Terrestrial > Soil > Contaminated >... | reverse complement strand
TCGGGAATCGAGAAGGTCGAGCAGGCGCTGGGAGTCGACAACCTCTACGACCACGTGTCGTCGAACCTCGTCCATCAGCTCCAGGCCTCGCTCAAGGCCAAGGAGCTGTTCCGCCGCGACAAGGACTACATCGTCGACGATGGCGAGGTGAAGATCGTCGACGAGTTCACAGGCCGCATCCTCGAGGGCCGCCGTTGGAGCGAGGGTCTGCACCAGGCCGTCGAGGCCAAGGAGGGCGTCAAGATCAAGGAGGAGAACCAGACCCTCGCCACGATCACCCTCCAGAACTACTTCCGCCTCTACGACAAGCTCGCCGGCATGACGGGCACGGCCGAGACGGAGGCCGCCGAGTTCCACCACACCTACGGGCTCGACGTCATCCCCATCCCCACCAACCGCGCCCTCGCCCGCATCGACGAGCCCGACGTGATCTACCGCACCGAGGAAGCCAAGTTCGAGGCGGTTGCCGACGACATCGGTCTGCGCAACGAAGCCGGCCAGCCCATCCTGGTCGGCACGGTGTCGGTCGAGAACTCCGAGAAGCTGGGCAAGATCCTGGCCCGGCGGGGCATCCCCGCCGAGATCCTCAACGCCAAGCAGCACCACCGAGAGGCGGAGATCGTCACCCAGGCCGGTCGGCTCGGCGCCGTCACCGTCGCCACCAACATGGCCGGACGCGGCGTCGACATCCTCCTCGGTGGCAATCCGGGAGGTCTCGCCTCCCGCGACGCCCGCGCCGAGGGTCTACAGCCCAACACCGACGAGTACGAGGCCCGCTACCGCGAGCTGCTACCCAAGTACGAGGCAGACTGCCAGACGCAGCGCGAGAAGGTCCTCGAGCTCGGCGGGCTGTTCGTGTTGGGCACCGAACGCCACGAGAGCCGTCGAATCGACAACCAGCTGCGCGGTCGCTCGGGCCGGCAAGGCGATCCAGGAGCTAGCCGGTTCTACCTCTCGCTCGAGGACGATCTCATGCGCCTGTTCGCCACCGGCGCCATGAACTGGGTGATGGGCAAGTCGATGCCCGACGACATCCCCATCGAAGCGAAGATGGTCACCAAGGCGATCGAGCGGGCGCAGAACACCGTGGAGCAGCGCAACGCCGAGATCCGCAAGAACGTACTCAAGTACGACGAGGTGATGAACGAGCAGCGCAAGGTCATCTACCGCCGTCGTGACCAGATCCTCGATGGCGACGACCTTCAGGCCGATGCGCTCGATGCGCTCGCCGACGCCATCGAGACCGCGGTCGAAACCTTCTGCGTGTCCGACTACTCCGAGGAGTGGGACGCCGAAGGCCTCCTGACCGAGGTTGGTCAGTACTTCCCGCTCGAGACCACGGCGGAAGAGATCCTCGCCCTCGGCGATGCCGACGCGGTCCACCAGCACCTCTACGACCTCGCCGAGGCGCACTACCACCAGCGGGAGACCGAGCTCACTCCCGAGATCATGCGTCAGGTCGAACGCCAGGTGATGCTGCGCATCATCGACCAGCGGTGGCGTGAGCATCTCTACGAGATGGATTACCTCCAGCAGGGCATCGGTCTGCGAGCGATGGGGCAGAAGGATCCGCTCGTGGAGTGGCAGCGCGAGGGCTTCGAGATGTTCCAGCAGATGATGCACGGCATCAGCCAGGACTTCGTCAAGTACGTGATGCATGTCCAGGTCCAGGTGCAACCGCCGGCCCCCCAGCCTCAATCGACCCCCATCAAGCCAGGAGAGGCCCCTGCCTTCACGGCACCGGCTCAGTCGGTGGGGCCGAGCGCCGGTGGTGCCCCGTCCTCGGCCCGCCCCGAGCCCGAGGTTCGCCAGCAACCGGATTCCTCCCTGGCACCGCGTGGAGCGGGTGTCGCGCCGCGGCTCGGGGGCGATCTTGCCGCTGCGGCCAGCCAGCCGGTCGGCGAGGCCACCAAGGCCGATGTCGCCACCGCGTCGCCAACATTTGCGCCGGCCCCGGCCCGCTCGGTGGCGCGTGCGGGCGAACCTCTGGTCAAGACCGATGAGGAGAAGCTCGGACGCAACGACCCGTGTCACTGCGGCTCGGGCAAGAAGTTCAAGCACTGTCACGGGAGGTAGGCGTGTCCGACCTCACCGAGCACCTGGCCCAGCTGCGCACGCGTCTGGGTGAAGCCGAGCGCTACCTCCGCATCGGCGACCGGCGAGCGGAGGTGGCTCGGCTCGAGGAAGACGCGGCGCGGCCCGACCTCTGGGACGACCAGGACTCGGCGCGAGCCATCACCGGTGCCCTGTCCCGAGCACGCGACGATGTCGAGCTCTACGACGGGTTGGTCGGTCGAATCGAGGACGCCGAGACCCTCCACCTGCTCGGCACCGAGGAAGACGATGCCGCGTCGCTCTCCGAGGCCGATGCGCTCTGCGAAGCGGTGTCGCGAGAGTTCGACCAGCTCGAGCTCCGCTCGCTGTTCAGCGGCGACTACGACGAGAACGACGCCATCTGCGAGGTGCACTCCGGCGAGGGCGGGACCGACGCCCAGGACTGGGCTGAGATGTTGCTCCGGATGTACCAGCGCTGGGCCGAACGGCGCGGCTTCGACGTCGAGCTCGACGAGGTCACGCCCGGCACGGAGGCCGGAATCTCCTCAGCGACGTTCATCGTGAAGGGCCGCTACGCCTATGGGCAGCTCCAGGCCGAGCGGGGTGTCCACCGGCTGGTGCGCATCAGCCCGTTCAACGCCCAAGGCAAGCGTCAGACGGCGTTCTCCAGCCTCGCCGTCGTCCCGCTGATCGAGGACGACGACACCGGCGTCGAGATCGACGAGAAGGACCTCCGCATCGACACCTACCGGTCATCGGGGGCAGGCGGCCAGCACGTCAACGTCACCGACTCCGCCGTCCGCATCACGCACTTGCCGACCGGCGTGGTGGTGGCCTGCCAGAACGAGCGATCACAGCACCAGAACAAGGAACGGGCGATGCAGATCCTGCGGGCCAAGCTCGCCGATCTCCAACGGCAGGAACGTGAGGCCGCGCTGGTGGCCATCGCCGGCGAGCAGCAGCGGGTGGGCTTCGGCAGCCAGATCCGAAGCTACGTTCTCCAGCCGTATCAGCTCGTCAAGGACCTTCGCACCGATCTCGAGGTCGGCAACGTCGATGGCGTCCTCGACGGCGATCTCGACCCGTTCATCGAGAAGTGGCTTCGGTGGAGGCGGGCCGGGACCGGCGCCTGATCCCTCGACCGCGGCGCGGTCAGCCGCGGGTCGCGGCGATCGCTGCCGCCATCCGGGCGGACGGGGTATGAGTCGTCGACGCCGGGGTGATGGCGTCGGGAGAGGGGCCGGGCACGGCAGTCGTGAACGAAGGGGTCGACCTGTCCGGTGATGGATCGGTCGTGGTGGTCGTTGATCGCGACGCCGACCCCGGGATGCCCTCGGGCTGCCGGAACACGACGCTGACCCAGCTGATCCCTCGTTCGTCGACGACCACACCAACGCCGATCTCGGTGAACGCTCCGAGGATCGTGTCGCGATGCGAGGGGCTGTCCATCCAGGCACCGACGGTGCCCGCCGCTCCTGAACCCTTGCCGACGACCTCGCCGACGGCCGACCAACCCTGCACCGCCCCTGTGAGATCGGGATGGTGGGCCAGCTGGCCACTCGAAGCGCTGGCGCCGGCCGAGTCTTTGGCCACGTCGTCGAGATCAGCTCGACGGGTCAGTGCTACCAGTCCCCTCTCGACACGGATGTCATCGATCAGCCCGTGGTATGCGCCGGGCCCATCGCTCGCGGTGGCCGCGGGGACGCCGCCGAACAATCCGAGCAGGACCATCACCAGCGCGGCCACGGCGATCGGGCCAGTGGATGTAGGTGCCGTCGAGACGACGGTTGGGTGATCGGGCATCGGTGACGTCGCTGGAGGCTCTGGGCGAGTTAGATTCGCCGTGTCGGTTGGTGGCCGGTCTCAACGATTTCGCCGCCAACCCGTACGTTTCCTGCACAAACGGGCCGGGAACGACAGCGCCACCGGCACTGCACACGGCCACATCCACCAATCGAGCGCCCTCCGAGCCCCATTGATCCGACTCGACCACGTCACCAAGACCTTCAAAGGCGATGTCGTCGCCCTGTCCGATGTCTGTGCCGACATCGAGAAGGGCGAGTTCGTCTTCCTGGTCGGCCCCAGTGGCTCAGGGAAGTCGACGCTGCTGCATCTCGTGCACAAGGAGGACGAGCCCGATCGCGGCACCATCCACGTAGCCGGGAAGGAGATCGGGGCCATGACCCGCTGGCGGGTTCCCTACCTCCGCCGAAACATCGGCAACGTCTACCAAGACTTCAAGCTGCTGCCGAACAAGACGGTCTACGAGAACGTGGCCTTCGCCCTCGAAGTCATCGGCCGACCCAAGCAGGTCATCCGAACTCAGGTGCCAGCCATCCTCGATCTCGTCGGATTGGCCGAGAAGCTTCACCGCTACCCCCACGAGCTGTCGGGTGGTGAGCAGCAACGGGTATCGGTTGCTCGTGCGTTCGTCAACCGGCCGCTGATCCTGCTGGCTGATGAGCCCACCGGCAACCTCGACCCCCAGACCTCGGTGGGCATCATGCGACTCCTAGACCGCATCAACCGCACGGGCACCACCGTGGTGATGGCCACGCACGACGAGACCATCGTGAACTCCATGCGTCGGCGGGTGATCGAGCTCAGCGGTGGCCGGGTCATCCGCGACCAGCACCGCGGCGAGTACGGGGGCTGATCGACCCATGGCCCTCAACGCCGAGTACATCGCTCGCGAGACCTTCCTCAACCTCCGGCGCAACGTGCTGATGACCGTGGCCAGCGTGCTCACCGTCGCCGTCACCCTCGTGCTCGTCGGCACCACGCTGCTGATGCGCCAGGCCGTCGGCAACGCCACCCAGCAATGGAAGGGTGGCATCGAGTTCGCGGTGTGGCTCCAGCCTGACGCGTCGGAGGCCGAGGCCGAGGCGGTCGCCGCCGAGCTCACCTCCAGCCCGTTGGTGGACGAGGTCCAGTTCGTCTCCCAGCAGGAAGCCTTCGAGGAGTTCAAGGACCTGTTCCGCGGCTCGCCCGACATGGTGGCCGCGGTCAATCCCGAGGTACTTCCGCCGTCCTACCGCGTCGTACCCGCCGATCCCGACGACACCGAAGGGATCGATGCCCTGGGCCAACGGTTCCACGGTCGCCCAGGGATCTACGAGGTCACCTTCGCCAAGGACGCCGCCGACGCCATCATCAGCCGCACCGGCGTGATCCAAGGCGTCGTGCTGGTGGCAGCGCTCGGCCTCACGTTTTCCGCCACCGTGCTGATCCTCAACACCATCGCCCTCGCCATCCATGCCCGGCGGCGGGAGATCGAAGTCATGAAGCTGGTCGGCGCCACGAACTGGTTCATCCGCGTGCCGCTCATGCTCGAGGGCATGGTCCAGGGCATGGCCGGCGCGGTGGTGGCCAGCGGTGGCGTGTGGGCGCTGCGCAACTGGGTGAGCAGCCTCGTCGAGAACAACGACTTCTGGGGTCAGTTCAGCGTCTCTGACGGCGGCCTGACGCTCACCGTCGTGATGGTGCTGGCCATGGGTGCCGGTATCGGCACCCTCGGTTCGGCCATCGCCGTCCGCCGCTCGCTCAACGTCTGAGCCACACGCTCGACCTCGCCGCGTGGGCGGGCGCGGGGCGGACGGCGAGATCTCCAGCAACGAGCTCAGAAAGCGCTCAAGCTCGACGACCCGGATGCCGATATGCTGTTCACCGGCGGGCGGGGGTAACCACTTTTGGTGTAGCGCGCATGAGTACTCTCGCCTCCATGTCCGGATCAGACCGCCGTCAGCGGTCGGACGGTCTGATCCCCCGTCATCGTCGGCGCCTCGGTCGGTCCGCGGCCGCGGCCCTCGCCGTGCTGGCCCTGCTGGGCCCGCTCGCACAGCCCGGGCCGGTACAGGCCCAGACCGAAGACGCGGCTGCTGATCGTCAGCGATCCATCCAGGAGGAGCTCGTCGCGCTGCGCGACCAGCTGGACGAAGCGGTGGCCACCGAAGCCAACGTGCTGGCCGAGTACCGCGTCGTCCAACGCCGCCGGGCCGATCTCGACGCCGAGGTCGCCGCGCTGTCCGCGGCCGTTGCCCAAGCCCGCGCCGAGGTCGCCGCCGGGCAAGCCGCCCTCGACGCGGCTGCTGCCGAGCTCACCAGGGCGCAGGCCCGCTACGAGTCGACCCGGCGACGGTTGAACCAGGCATCGGCGACGCTGCGCGACCGGGCCGTGGCGGCCTACGTGGGATCCACCAACGTCTCGTCGATCATCGAGGCATTCGTGGAGGTCGAGGATCTCGGCGGCTTCAGCGCGTCCACCGCCTACCTGCGTGCCGTTCTCGACGCGCAAGCCGACGAGGTCGAACGCCATCGGGTGCTCGCTGATGCCCAGCGTGATGTCGCTGAGGCCCTCGACGCCGCCAAGGCTGAGGCGGTCGCCCGTCGCGACGAACTCATCGAGCGCCAAGCCACTCTCGAAGCCGGCCGTTCGTCTCGTGCCACGGCGGCGGCCGGGGCCGCGGTCGAGGCGGCACGGGAGGCCGAGCTTCTCGATGACGCCCGCGCCCACCGGGCCACGTACGAGGCGCGCATCGCCTCGCTGCAAGCCGAGTCCGACTCCATCGCCGCCTTCTTGCGACGGTTGCAGACCGACCACGACTTCGGCGGCGACGGCTCGCTCATCAACCCGCTGCCGTCGGGCCGTCTCACCTCCACCTACGGCCCCCGGCGCCATCCGATCTACGGCACCACCCGCACCCACACCGGGATCGACCTGGCCGCGCCGACCGGGACACCCATCATCGCGGCAGCCGCCGGGCTGGTCGTGTGGTCGGGTTACCGCGGGGGCTACGGCAACACCGTCATCATCGACCATGGCGGTTCGATGGCCACGCTCTACGCCCACCAGTCGTCGTTGTCGGTGGCCGAGGGCAGCGTGGTCGCAGTCGGCGACACCGTGGGGTTGGTCGGCTCGACCGGCTACTCCACCGGGCCGCATCTGCATTTCGAGGTCCGGATCGACGGCAATCCCGTCGATCCCATGCCCTACCTCTGATCTCCCCGCGGGCGCCGCCCTGAATCACCCGAGGTGAAAAGTGCCTCAAGCCGTCCGGTGATGGTGCCGATTGGCCAGTTGGGGAGCATGGACGTCCAACTCGACTGGGGGTAGTGGTGGAATCGACGGAGCGGGTTACTGGGGGCCAAACTCGACGCCGCGCCCGTCATCGGCGCACCCTGGGTCTCGTGGCCACGCTCGTCGGCTCGGTCGGCCTAATCGCCGTGGCTCCGGCGGCAGGAGCCGACGACGGGTCCGATGGGTTGGATGCTGTCGCCGTACCGCCGACCGTCACCGCGACGGACAGCTCCTCACCGGTGGACTCCGTGACCGATGGGGACAACGCCGGCGATGTACGTGACGTCCTCACGACGGTGGATGACACCGCCGAGGATCTCGGCGGAACGCTCGAGTCGAACACCGGACTCGGCGGCATCACCGACACGATCCAGGAGCTGCCTGACCTCACCGACGACGAGCCCGAACCGCTCGCAGGGTCAGGATCGAAGAACGGCGCGGCATCGCCCGATCAGCTCCACAGCCCGGATTCCCAGACCCAGAGCGATGGAACTGTCGCTCGCCGATCCAACCCGCAGAACGAGCCGTCGTTCGCCACCGTTCCCACCGCCGCCGTCGGGGTCGCACCGCCACTTGGCCGATCGGTGGTCGAAGCGATCGCCGCGGCTGCTGTCGACCTCACGGTCCCGCTGTTGATGGCGGCGATCATCGGCATCTACCTCCTCACCACCGCATCCAGACACTCCGAGGCGGGTCGCGAGGTCGGCGTTGCCGCCGGTGACACCCTCCTCACCTTCGATCGGCCGAGGCGTCGATGACCGGGCTCGGGCCGCGCCTCCCTCGACTTCATCTCCTCGACGCGCTCGCCGCCGACCGGGGCGCGGTGCTGCACATCCTCCGTCTGGTACTTGCCGCCGTGACCGTGGGGGCCGTCGTGGGCTTCGGGGTCGGCGGTCCCGAACCGTTCGACGTGCTCCAGCTCGTCGCGCTCTGGCTGTTGGCCACCGGGGGCGCCGAGGCGATCGGCCGGACCGGACTCGTATCACCGGAGCGCCTCGCCACTGGTCTGCTGCTGGTGGACGGGGTGTGGCTCGCCCTCATCCGCCACAACACGGGCGGAACGACGAGCGGGCTCGCTGCGCTGGTGATCGTGCATCTCGTGGCCGCCACCATGCTCACCGGCCACAGGACCGGACTGCGGCTGGCTCTGTGGCACGGGGTGCTGGCCATGGTGGGCTACGTAGCCGAGATCTCGAGCGGCCACGACGCGCGGCTCGACGCCCTGACCACCGACTCGGGGGCCGCGTCGGTGATGGCGGTCGCCGGTCTCTTGGCGGTGGCGGTCACCGTCGCCGTGTTCAGCTCCGTCAACGAGCGCGAGCTGCGCCGCGGCCGCGCTGACATGGAGGCACTGGCGGCGATGTCGACCGTGCTCCACAACACGGCCGTCCTCGATGAGATGGTGGCAACGGGGCTGACTCGCCTGCAGATGTCTTCGGGGATGGCCAGAGCGGCTCTGCTGGTGCGATGGCAGGACGCCTACCTGCTGTGGGGACCCGACGGACGCCGGCACTCCGATCAGCTCATCGTCACCGGCGACGACCTGCACGTCCGCCAGGCGTGGAGCGAGCAACGAACCGCCCTCGTCGGTCAGCTCTCTCCCATCGCCGATCCAGACCTGGCCGCCGCACTGCCGGGTGCGCGCAACGTCGTGATCGTCCCATTGGTGGCGGGGGGCGAGCCGTTCGCCGTCATGGCCGTCGAACGTGGTGGTCGAACCTGGTCGCAGATCGCCTCGAGCCGGGTCACCCTCATCGAACAGCTCGCCGAGCGCCTGGCCCTGGGCGTGCACTCAGCGCTGCTGCACCGAGAGGTGCGACGGCTGGCCGACGCCGACGCGTTGACCGGTCTGGGCAACCGCCGGCTCTTCGACGAGCGGCTTGTCCAGGAGTTCGGTCGTCACCACCGGACGGGGCGGCCGCTGTCGCTCGTGCTCATCGACGTCGATCACTTCAAGCAGGTCAACGATTCCCACGGCCACCCCGTGGGCGACGAGGTGTTGCGAGTGCTCGGAACGCTCATCGGCGCGGAGTGTCGCGAGATCGACATCGCCTGCCGCTTCGGTGGGGAGGAGCTGGTGGTGGTGGTCCCCGATGCCGGCCATGCGGCGGCGGTGGTGCTAGCCGAGCGAATCCGCGGTGCTGTCGCCGGCCATGCCGCTCTTCCTACACCGGTGACCGTGAGCATCGGTGTGGCCTCGGCCCCCCTTCACGCGACGGATGCTGCCGGCCTCGTCGCCGCCGCCGACGCCGCCCTGTACGCATCCAAGGAGGCCGGTCGCAACCGTGTCACCGTCGCCGATGTCGATCCCACCGGCGCGCTCGTCGATCCGGCCCGCGCCGGCGTAGCCTCGGGGAGATGAGCAACAGCCAGCCCTCCCCTCGTTCCGCCGACGGCGAGCTCGCCGACCGCCTCACGCCGGAGCAGTTCGAGGTGACCCAGCGCAAGGGCACGGAGAGAGCCTTCACCGGCGAGTATTGGGACACCAAGCAACCGGGTCGCTACCTGTGCGTCGTCTGCGAGCGCGAGCTGTTCCGCTCCGACGAGAAGTACGACTCGGGGTCGGGATGGCCATCGTTCTGGCAACCCGCCGCCGACGACGCGGTGGCCACCGAGGCAGATCGGAGTCTTGGCATGGTGCGCACCGAGGTGATGTGCGCGTCGTGCGGAGCGCACCTCGGCCATGTCTTCGATGATGGTCCCCAGCCCACCGGCCAGCGCTACTGCATCAACTCCGCCGCGCTCCAACTCGACCCTTCCGACGACGCCTCGTCCTGACCCGGAACCCGCCGAGCCTGGGCGATCCGCCGTCAGGTGCGCTCGTAGCGCCAGGAGTCGTCCGACATGATGAGGCGGTTGCGCGGGCCGGGAAGGGACGGATCGCCTGCGACGTAGCCGGCGTCTCCCTCCCACAGCGTCACGACAGCGCCGTCGGCCGACGCGATCCGGGTCTCGTAGCGTCCGGGGCGCTGGTGGGCGAGCGCGACCATCGTGTCGTCGACGGTGTCGTGGCGTCCCAGGTGATGCAACGTGACCCACGTCGGCGGGGCGAGCTCGACCTCGCCGCGATCGCGGGCGGCGATGGCCTCGAGCGGGTGGATCCACTGGTGATCGGTGATCTCTCCGTCGTCGATGGTGACGTCACCCTCGGGTGCTCGGGCTACGAAGAACCAGGTGGCAAACCGCTTCGGTGCTTGAGCGGGGGGTACCCAGAAGCTGAGAGGGACCATCGATTCGGGCGGAACGACGAGGTCCGCTTCCTCGGCTGCTTCGCGTGAAGCCGCTCGTCGGGCTGCCGCGAGATCGTCGGGCCCGACCCGGTCCTCGTCGTCGATGCGACCTCCGGGGAACACCCACATTCCTCCGAAGGCGATGCGCGACGTCTTGCGCATCATGAGGGTCTCGACCCCATGGCCCCGGTCGCGGAGCAGCACTACCGTCGCCGCGGGAATCGCCGGCGAAGCAGCATCGGTGGTGGCGTCGGTCAGCCAGGAACGGAACTCCTCGACCGCCGATCGCCCCTGGTCATCCATTCGCTGGTCCTCGTCCTCACGTTCAGGCGCTCGGTGGTCGCCGCATCACCATCCTGTCACCGTGCGGTCGGACCCTCAGGGCGCCGGACCCGACTCAGGCGGGCGTGAAGGTTCCCTCGAGGTGCCACACGCCGACGAAGCCGTCGAACGGTCCCCCTTCGATCTGGCTGGTCCACTCGAGGGTGTAGGCACCGCTGCCGGCGTCGTAGGTGCCGGTGGGTTCCGTCGTCGCTCCCGGGAGCGAACCGTCGGGCTTGGGGCTTCCCTGGTTGAAATGCTGCCCGTTCCACGACGCGGCGATCGCCCGCAGATCACCGGAGAGGATCCCGGCGTCGTCGACGCTGACCGCGGGCGGCGAGACCGTGTCGTTGGTCTGGGCATCCGTCTCGTTGGTGCTGACCCCGAAGCCCACCGCGAACCACGTTGTTGGCTGCACGATGCTCGAGACCAGGGCGGATCCGCCCTCGTCGAAGGCGGGATCGGTCAGGGGCTGGTAGCTGCCGGCGAGCAGACCACCGTCGCTCCCGGGAGCCAGCGGCGTGATCGTGGGGTCGTCGGTGCACGTCGAGTCGCTGTTGGGCACGAAGGGGCCGTCGGCGACGGTGCCGCCCGATTGGACCATGCGGAACCAGGTGCCGGCCACCTCGGCGCCCGTGCACTCGCCGGCGGCGATCTCGAACAGTCCGACGAGCTCCCCGTCGCCGGGGGTGCCGGCGTCGTCGTCGCTGTCGCTACCGCAGGCGGCGGCCACGAGGGACAACGCCAGGACAACGCCCAAGAGACGGGACCGGCGGTGTGCGGTACTGGGGTTCATGTGGGCTCCTCGACGAGCTGGGATCGGGGGCGGGCGAGATCGATCTCTCCGTCGCCGTCGTGACGGCGTCGATCGCCACGGACGGCGGATCCGGCGGCGGCGGCGACCATGACCCCGGGGATGACGAAGAACCAGGGGAACATGGGGAACGGCGGCAACGCATCGACGGCAGCGAAGTTGTCGACGTTGTCGGCCATGACGCCCACCATCGGGGCCATCTCGTTGGCGATCCGTGGCCAGTCGGAGATGAACGCCTCGGAGGCAGGGAGCGCGGCGGTGGACTCGGCGCCGGCTCGGACTCCGGTCCGGAGCGCACCCTCGGCGGCTCCGAGGTCGATGAAGTAGCCCTGCACCGACGTCACCTTCTCGGTGGTCATGTAGGGCCGGAAGTCGTTGATCATGTCGCCGCCCAGTGGTGCTCTGCTGAACATCTGAAAGATGGCTGGAGCGGCGATGAGGCCCACGCCGATGACGCCGGCGGTGATGATGGCGCGCCGGTCGTCACGGGCCAGGCCGATGGCGGCGACGACGGTGATCATCAGGCCAGGGGCGACGAAGAACCACGGGAACAGGTCGAACGGCGGCAAGGCGTCGACCGCTTCGAAGTTGTCGATGTTGTCGCCCATGACGCTGAGCATCGTGCCCATGTCGTCGTCGATGATCGGCCACCGCTCGTGGAGTGTCTCGAGGGCCGCGGGAGCATCGTCGAGCGTCCCGGCCGTCTCGGCATCGGCGGCCCCAATGGTGTCGAGGAACCCTTCGAACAGGCTGATCTGCTCGGCGGTCATGTAAGGCCGGAAGTCGTCGATCATGTCGCGGCCCATCGGGGCACGGCTGAACATGCTGAAGATGGCCGGCGCCAGCATGACGCCGACCCCGAGGACGAGCACCGCCACCATCGGCGGTCGACGCAGCGTCACCGGCGAGGTCCGGTGGCGGTGTGGGTAGTGAGACGGCGCTGGGCCGCCAGCGCTGCCGCCCCCAGCCCGGCCATCGCCCACCCAACGACAGCATCGAACGGTGGGCCGGTTCGGGGGAGTGTCGAGCCTCCGCTGGATGCGGGTGCCGGAGCCGTCACCGTTTCGCCGAGCACCTCGGTGCCCGGCGCGGCCGGTGAAGGCTCGGCCCCCTGCGGCTGGGTGGTTCCGGCGCCAGCGCCGCCCGGATCGGGCTCGAACACCCCCGCAAGGTGCCACTCGCCGCTGAACCCGTTGAAGGGTCCGCCCTCGATGTGGCTGGCCCACTCCAGGGAATAGGCACCAGTGGAGGGGTCGTAGGTGCCGGTGACCGCCTCAGTGGCCCCCGGGCTGGAGCCGTCGGGCTTGGGGCTGCCTTGGTTGAAGTGCTGCCCGTTCCAGAAGGCCTCGAACGATCGGAGGTCGCCGCTGAGGCTTCCACCCTCGTCGAAGATGACAGGAGCCCCGACTTCGGTGCCGGTCTGGGGGTCGCTGGGGTTGGTGGAGGTGCCGAAGTCGTTGCCGAAGAAGGCGGTGGGCTCGGTGATGCGGCGGGGGAGGCCGCTTTCGGGAAGCGCCTGGTACTCGCCGGTGAGCAGTCCGCCGTCGGTTCCGGGACTGAGCAGGGTGATCTGGCCGCCCTGGCAGGATGAATCGGAGTTGGTGACGGTGCCGCCGCTGGGGTTGCGCATCCGGAACCAGCTTCCGCCGGCCTCGCCGTCGCAGCTGCCGGCGGCGATGCGGAACAGACCGTCGAGCTCGACCGGCGCGGTGGCGGGCCGGGTGCCGGTGGAGGCATCGCCGGCCGGTGGTGTCGGGATGTCTTCGACGACCTCGTCGATGGCGTCGATCCCGAGGCCGGCGAGTGCGGCAGGTGCGGTAGCGACCAGCCCAACGACCAGCCCCGCGACCAGACCAGCAAACAGGAGCAGGGCCGGTCCGGAGCGGCGGGTGTGGGTAACCATGGTGTGTCCCTTGTGCGGCGTCATGCCCCATGCTTCGAGGCCGAGGGCTTCAAACCCTACCTAGGTGGTCAGGATTTGGCCACCTCTTCGACTCGGCAGATCGACGCGTCGTCGTCACCTGTCGGCGCGAAGGCGCGGACCCGAGGTGGTTTCAGGTACGCTGTGAGAACTGGTCCGCCGAATTGGCAGGCCGGTTTCACATTTCACGAGAAGAGATTGCTTTGGCTACAGGAACAGTGAAGTTTTTCAACGCTGAGAAGGGCTTCGGCTTCATCTCACGTCCGGATGGGGACGACGTGTTCGTCCACTTCTCCAACATCGCCGGCGAGGGCTACAAGTCCCTCGACGAGGGCCAGAACGTCGAGTTCGACGTCGGTCCGGGTCGAAAGGGAGACGAAGCCCAGAACGTTCGCGTCATCTGACGCACTGCACATCGACGAGGGCCGCCGGCATCTTGCCGGCGGCCCTCGTCGCGTCTGGGATCGCGTCTGGGATCGTGGAGGTGGCGGGAATCGAACCCGCGTCCCTCGGATCATCAGTGAGACTTCTCCGAGCGCAGTCGACGGAAGATTGTCGGGCGGTTGCTGGTCGTCGACTCCCTACGACTGCCGTAGTCAGCTGAGATGTCCCCGAGCAGCCGGCTGACGCAGCCGATCGGGTGAGCCCCGCTAGATGGTGCCCTCATCCGGCCCGCAGGGCCGAGACCGGGAGGACATCACGGCCGGTTAGGCCGCGAGCGCAACGTTGTCGTTGGCGTTTGTGTTTGGTTCCGGCTCTTTAACGTGGCTCCGGAGACCACGGCTCGCTTCTCTCACTTCATCACCAAGGTCGAAGCCGATCACCCCCGTGTTTGGGTACCTATCTGGACGGCACCAGGGTATCGGCCGCCGGCGACGACGGCGTCGGGCGCGGGGTGGCGGATTCTGCGGTCCCGAGGTGACGGACGGTCGTGATCTCCGCTGGGGAGCCTGATGGGACATCGCACCCGACGTCAGGAGCGCTCGCGGTCTCGAATGGCGCGTTCGGCGTCTCGGGCGGCGTCGCGCTTGGCGATGGCCTGCCGCTTGTCGTACTGCTTCCTGCCTCGAGCCAGGCCGAGCTCCACCTTGGCCCGTCCATCCTTGAAGTACACGGCAAGGGGGATCAGCGTGAGAGGCTCGCCCTGCATTCGCCGCTCGATCTCGTCGATTTCGTGATGGTGCAGCAGCAGCTTGCGCACCCGCTCCACCTCGTGACCGCCCTGGCTCGAGGCGTTGGCGTAGGGCGCGATGTGGCACCCGATGAGGAGCGGTTCGCCCCGCTCGATCCGCACGTGGCTGTCCTTGAGCTGACACGAGGCGTTGCGCAGGCTCTTGACCTCGCTGCCGCGCAGGACCATGCCGGCTTCGTAGGTCTCGAGGACCTCGTAGTCGTGGCGAGCCTTCCGGTTGGAGGCGACGGTCTTGGTGCCCTTCGGTGGCATGGCCGACCAACGCTACCCAGTCCTGGCAGCTCTCCAACGGCGGTGGGCGGAACGCCGGTAGAGTCCGCGGCCGTGCTGGAGGTTCCGCAGCGGTTGGTCACCGAGATGTTCGCGCACGCCATCGCCGGCTTGCCTGACGAGGCGTGTGGGCTCGTTGCCGGACCGGTCGGGGGGACACGCCTCGACGTGTTCTACCCGTGCGGCAACACGGCGGCGTCGTCGACCCTGTACAACGTCGACGCCGGGGACCACCTCCGGGCCGATCGCGATGCCGACGAGCGGGGCATGGAGATCGTCGGGGTCGTCCACTCCCACACCCACACCGAGGCGTATCCATCGGCGACTGACGTGGAGCAAGCGCCCGATCCGTCCTGGCACTACCTGTTGGTGAGCCTGCGCGAGCCCACACCCTCGCTGCGCAGCTACCGGATCGCCGAGGGCCAGATCACCGAGACAGCCGTCTCCGTCACCGACTGACCGGGAATTGTCCGGACATGCGGATGGTTCGGGAGATCAGTAGTATTCCGATCAGTTCAGTCAACATTTGATGGAGGACCACTCCCGTGGCCGTCGAGATCCGCCTGCCCACCATCCTGCGCCCCCACGCCGGCGGCGAGACCACCGTCGCCGCGGAGGGGGCGACCGTCGGTGAGCTGTTCGCCGACCTCACCTCGCAGTTCCCCGGCATGAAGGGACAGCTGCTCAACGCCGACGGCAGCCTCCACCGCTTCGTGAACGTGTACGTGAACGACGAGGACATCCGCTACCTCGAGCAACTCGACACCAAGGTGGCCGGCACCGACCAGATCTCCATCCTGCCCGCCGTCGCCGGCGGGTGAGCCCCAAGCAATGCACCTGACCGCATCCCGACCGGCGGTAGGACCGATGGTCATCCACGACTCAGTGATCGATCTGATCGGCAACACACCGATGGTCGATGTGTCGCGGTTGAGCCCCAACCCCGCGGTCAAGATCTCGGCCAAGCTCGAGGGCCAGAACCCTGGCGGTTCGGTGAAGGACCGCATCGCTCTCAACATGATCCTCCGGGCCGAGGAGGCCGGTGAGCTCCACGAGGGCCAGACCATCCTCGAGCCATCGTCGGGCAACACCGGCATCGGTCTCGGGATGATCTGCCGCCTCCGCGGCTACAAGCTGAAGATCGTCCTCCCCGAGAACGTGTCGATCGAACGGCGGCAGCTGCTCGAGGCCTTCGGCGCCGAGATCATCACGTCACCGGGGGAGGAGGGATCCAACGGTGCGGTGCGGCTGGCCAACGAGCTGATCGCCGAGCTGCCCGATCACGCCTACCTCTACCAGTACGGCAACGAGGCCAACCCCGACGCCCACTACCGGGGGACCGGCCCCGAGATCTGGCGGGACTGCCCCGAGGTCACCCACTTCGTGGCTGGGCTCGGCACCACCGGAACCCTCATGGGTGTGGGCCGCTACCTCACCGAGCAGAACCCCGACGTTCAGATCTGGGCCATCGAACCCCCCACCGGCGAGCTGGTGCAGGGCCTCCGCAACCTCGACGACGGGTTCGTACCGCCTGTGTTCGACCCGTCGCTCCTCGACCGCCGGGTCATCGTTCGGGCCCGCGAGTCGATCGAATGGACCCGCCGTCTCACCCTCGAGTGCGGCATCTTCGCCGGTCTGTCGTCGGGCGCCGCCCTCGCCGGGGCGGCCAAGGTGGCCGAGAAGATCGATTCGGGCAGCATCGTCGTGCTCCTCGCCGACGGGGGTTGGAAGTACCTGAGCACTGGTGCCTGGACCGATGATCTCGACGAGGCTGAGGCCAAGGCCTCCAAGATCGTCTACTTCTGATTCCCCCCAGACCCCGTACTTCGATCGCTCAGTCCTCGGCCTTGGGCTCGACGCTGCGGAGCCAGAGGATGGCGTTGAGCTCGCCGCCCACCAGGACGGCGATCGACTGGGCGTACAGCCACAGCAGCAGCGTGATGGCGCTGCCGAGGACACCGAACACCTCGTTCCCGCTGCCGGCGACCGTCAGATATAACTGGAACCCCAACGACACCCCGATCACGAGCACCGTGGTGAGGACCGCGCCCGGAAGATCGGCGCGCCAGGGTGTGTGATGGTTCGGGGCGATGTGGAAGATGGTGGCCATCCACAGCATGAGCACCGCAGTGGCCATCGGCCAGCGCAGCCAGTCCCACAAGAAGGCGAACTGGCTTCCGACCCCGACCGACTCGGCGACCGATTCTCCGGCTCCGATGAGCGGGCCGACGACGAACATCACCAGCACGAGGGCACCCACGAGCACGCTGCCGATGGCGAGGACGACGGCAAGACCTCGGAGCCGAGCGAAGGTGCGGTGCTCCTCGAGGTCGTAGGCGACGTCGAGGGCCTTGATGAG
>Ga0214471_10001734_pt1 | contig 17241 bp, 21 predicted proteins | sample RVTome_5_FD_207665 | JGI IMG/M metagenome (GOLD analysis project Ga0214471, IMG submission 207665) | Soil microbial communities from uranium-contaminated site in the Upper Colorado River Basin, Wyoming, United States - RVT142D155 | ecosystem: Environmental > Terrestrial > Soil > Contaminated >... | reverse complement strand
CAGGCAGACTGGGATCGGCACGCCGCTCGCCGGTTTCCAGGAAATGCCGCACCTGCGACGGGAACCACGGGCGGCCATAGGTGCCGCGCCCGATCAGGATACCGTCGGCGCCGGAGTCGCTGAGCGCCTGGGCGGCGTCGTCGAAGCTCATGATGTCGCCGTTGGCGAACACCGGGATGCGCACCGCCTCCTTGACCTGGCGGATGAATTTCCAGTCGGCGCGGCCCTTGTAGAACTGGCAGCGAGTGCGGCCGTGCACCGAGATCGCCTTGATCCCGCAATCTTCTGCGATGCGCGCCAGCTTCGGCGCGTTGCGGCTCGCATCGTCCCATCCGGTGCGCATCTTCAGCGTCACCGGGATGTCGACTGCCGTGACGGCGGCGGCGAGGATGCCGGCGGCAAGCCGTTCGTCGCGCATCAGCGCCGAGCCGGCGTCGCCGTTGGTCACCTTCTTCACCGGGCATCCCATGTTGAGGTCAATCAGCGCCGCGCCGCGGTCGCGGTTCAGCTTCGCGGCTTCCGCCACCACCTCGGGCTCGCAGCCGGCGAGCTGCACCGCCATCGGCTGCTCATCGGCGGCGTGGGAGGCCATCCGCAGCGTCTTGCGGGCGGCGTGGATCATCGCTTTCGAGGCGATCATCTCGCTGACCACCAAGCCGACGCCACAACGCTTGACCAGGCGACGGAACGGCATGTCGGTGACCCCCGACATCGGGGCCAGAATCACCGGGCTGTCGAGTCGGATCGGGCCAATGATGGGCAGCGTTTTGGGCGGCATTGCAGACAATTCGGAGGTTGGGCCTTTTTGGGTGCCCATTTATTAGGCAAAATTCGGGGAATTACAACATTTTTGGCAACCACAATTGCCGATTTCCGAGGCAACCACGGAACAGTTGCCCGGGATTATACCATCAGTACGTCGGTGACAAATTTTACCCCGGGATATCCGAGGGTTAGCAGCAGATAGGCGAGCAACACGATGCGCGCCGCCTTGCGTCCGCGCAGGCCGCTCTTGAAATGCGCCAACAGCAGGCCGCCGATGACCACAAAGGCGGCAACGGTTAGCACGGTCTTGTGGTCGAATTTCAGCAGCGAGCCGGTTTCCTTCAATTGCAGCGCCATGCCGGTGGCCAACCCGATGGCGAGCACGATCTCACCAAGCACCAACAGCCGCACCAGCAATTCCTCACAGTCGGCGACCGACGGCAACAGCCGCGTCAGCGTCGTCGGCTGCTTCAATTTCAGCGCCCGCTCCTGCATGAACGCCGCCAGCGCCGCGACGGCGGCGATGGTGACCAGCGCATAAGTGGCGACCGAGACGACGATGTGAACCAAGATCCAACCGCCGGGCGCGCTGCCGAGCGGCTTCACCGGGGCGTGCCCCCACACCGTCGCCAGCACGGCGAGGCAGACCATGTAACCGCACACCAGCGGCGTCAACCGCCACGCCTCTCGGCTGACCGCGGCGGCGGCCGCGAACAGCGCCATCGAGGCGGCGACCGTCACCCACAACGCCATCGACAAGTCGGTGCGCCAAATGCCACCGAGCGCCGCCAGGACCGACGACAACGGCCCGGCCACCGCCACCGCCAGCAGCGCCCAGAACGTGAAATCGCGGCTGTGATCGCGGCGTAACGGCAACAGCGCCGCCGGCACCAGGGTAATGATCGCCGACAGACTCAGAAGCGCGTTTTCGGGCATGGGGGCAGGCGTCCCTCGCTTGCTCATGGTTTGCCGACGAAGCCGTGGCCGGCTGCCGGCGGCCGGCCACGGCACAATCGCGCCGTCGTCTGCGATTGGCAAGTCCCTTGGCAAGGCGACGGGGGCGCACTAAGTTCGGCGCCGCGAAGCGACGCCGATCCGACGACGATTGAGAACGGCGCGGGAAAGGCACCTAATGAGCGGAACCGTGGCACTGGTGGTCGGGGCCGGCGAAGGTCGGCGCTTCGGTGGCGCGGTGCCGAAGCAGTACCGGACGCTCGCCGGCGAGCCGGTGATGCGGCGCGCGCTCCGCGCCTTCCTGGAGCATCCGCAGGTGACCTCGGTGCAGGCGGTCATCGATCCGAGCCACCGCGCCCATTACGACGCCGCGACCACCGGCCTCGATCTGCCGGAACCCGTGGCGGGCGGCGCGGTGCGTCAGGAATCCGTGGCTCGCGGCCTCGAGCGCGTGGCGGCGCTCAAGCCCGACAGGGTGCTGATCCACGACGCCGCCCGGCCGCTGGTTTCAGCCGCCGTCATTTCGCGCGTCCTGGCGGCGCTCGACGCGTCGCCCGGCGCAGTGCCGGCCCTGCTGGTCGCCGACACGCTGAAGCGCAGCGACGGCGGCTTGGTCACCGCCACCGTCGAGCGGCAAAATTTATGGCGGGCGCAAACGCCGCAAGCCTTCCGTTTCGCCGACATCCTCGCCGCCCACCGCCGGGCACCGGCTTCGGGGCTGACCGACGACGCGGCAGTGGCCGAACACGCCGGCCTCGCGGTTGCCATCGTCGAAGGCGCCGAGGACAACTTCAAGATCACCACCGAGGACGATCTGGTGCGCGCCGGGCGGTTGCTCGGCGCCGGCGAGACGCGCATCGGCTTCGGCATCGACGCCCACCAGTTCGGGCCCGGCGATCACGTCATGCTGTGCGGCGTCGCGGTGCCGTTCGAGCGCGGCCTGATCGGCCATTCCGACGCCGACGTCGGGCTGCACGCCGCCACCGACGCCCTGCTCGGTGCCATCGGCGCCGGCGACATCGGCAGCCATTTCCCGCCGTCGGACCCACAATGGGAAGGCGCCGCCTCCGCACAGTTCCTACGCCGCGCCGGCGAGTTGGTCGCCGCCAGGAGCGGCCGTATCGTCCATCTCGACGTTACGCTGATCTGCGAGAAGCCGAAGATCGGCCCGCACCGATCGGCGATGACGGCGCGCATTGCCGCCATCCTCGGGCTCGCCGAGGACCGGGTCAGCGTCAAGGCGACGACCACCGACCGCATGGGATTCACCGGCAGGGCCGAAGGCATCGCCGCGCAGGCGGTGGCCACCGTCGCGTTGCCCTAGGCCCCTTTTTACATAGTCATCACGCCGTCTCGGCGTCGATCCATTCCAGGAACTGCGGATTGCCGCCCGAGATCGGCACCGCGACCACGCACGGACAGTCGTAGCTGTGGTTCTCCTTGACCTTCGCCACCAGCGCATCAACGAGCCCGGCCTTGGTCTTCAGGAGTAGCGACACCTCCGTCGCCTCTTCGATCTTGCCTTGCCACCAGTAAATCGAAGTCGTCGCCGCGGGCAGCACGTTGGCGCAAGCGGCGAGCCGGCTTTCGACCGCGGCGCGGCCGATGCGCAGCGCCTCGTCGCGGGACGCCGCGGTGACGTAAACCAGAACCTGCGTCATGGTTAATTTCCTCCGACCCTCGCGCGCCGCCCCGCGTCCGCCAAGTCACGCGCCGCAAAATCCCTAACTGAAACAAGGCGCTTGGCCGCGACTCGAAACTACCGTAGCATGCTCTATATTATTGTCTCGATGACGGAAAACCAGGGCGGATATGCAAACCCATTTAACCGTAATCGCCAGCGAACGAGACGCCGAGCCGACGCGGCCGCGCGTCGCCGGCGGGGTATCGCCGTCGCAACTGAAATGGTTGATGCGCGGGCTCGATCAACCCGGCGGCAAGCTGCCGCTGTTCGATCAGGAAGGACGGCGCGTCAGCGACCGCACGGTGCAAAGCTGCCTCGACAAGGGCTGGGCCGAACCGTGGTTCGACAACCCGATCATGCCGGACTGGCAGATCTGCCGGCTGACGGACGCCGGCCGCCGCCTGTGCGCGGGCGCTTGATTGCCCGGTCACGGCGCTGAAACCGCGGTTGTCGCCGACCGGAAATTCGCGCCGCGCCGGCGCCTTTCGGTCGGCGCATCGGACTCTGGAACAGCATGCAGCACACCGTTACCCAGGATGGCGAGATCACGGTGATTGCCCTGAAGGGCGACATCGACCTCGAGTTTTCCAGCTCCATGCGCAAGGTGCTACTCAACTCCATCGCTAAGAGCCGCGGCGTGGCAGTGGACCTTTCCGCAGTTTCGATGATCGACAGCTCCGGCGTCGCCAGCCTGCTGGAGGCGTTCCAGACCGCTCGCAAGCGGGGCAAGAAACTGATCCTTGCCGCGCCGCCGGATGCCGTGCTGCGGGTGCTGAAGCTGGCGCGTCTGGACACTGTGTTCCAAATGGCCGACGACGTCGCCAGCGCCAAGCGGGCCCTTGCCTGACCGGCGTCCACCCGGGCGCCGTTCGACGGCGCGCCGAGTCGGCGCCGCCCGCCGTGAATCCGATACCCCGGCGACGCCCGTGAAAACTCCCGCCGACCAATCCTCTTACCTGCCGCCGCGGACGCTGTTGATTTGCATCAACCGGCGCTTCAAGGCGAGCGAGCCGTCGTGCGCGACGCGCGGCAGCCTGCCGATCGCCGACGCCATCGAGAGCGGCATCCGCGAGCGCCGCATCGCCATCGCCGTCGAGCGCATCGTCTGCCTTGGCCAATGCACCAAGGGCCCGACGCTGAAGTTGGTGCCAGGCGAATTCATCCTCGGCACCACCATGGACATGGTGCCGGGCATCCTGGATCGGCTGCAGGCCGCCTGCGGCATCCGCGCCGACGACGGGCCGCCCATGCACCTGCTCGGTTCGTGACCCGAACGCGGCGCCGGAAAATCGCCGTTCGGGGCACCGGTCCGAGTTGATATATTACATTAACAATATACAATAATAAATTGATATTAATTATTATTTATTAATTCAGAACGCCGCTTCCAGGGCCATGGACGGGGTGCGAAAAAATGCCGGCGTGTGACCGCTGTCACATGCGACGGCGGCGTTCCGTGGTCGGATATCGGGGTAAGGATGGATTTCGTGAAAACGAATCCTCCCTTCCCTCAAGAGCACAAACTAAGGCCGGGGCATGAACCCCGGCCTTTTTTTCCGCGGCGCCGGTGTTCGGCGGCGCCCGTCGCGGCCGCACCGGCCGCCCCGTCGAAGGAGAAAATGGTCGGAGCGGCGGGATTTGAACCCGCGACCCCTACACCCCCAGTGTAGTGCGCTACCAAGCTGCGCCACGCTCCGGCCGGTTGCCGCCGCAGTATTGCCGTCATGTCGCCGGGCGGCGCCGGCTACGACGGCACTATACTTGAGCGGCATCGGCGACGGCAACCGTCTGGCGGCCACTGAAACCTGCCACAATTCCCGGACGATCAGGTGCCGCCGAGGGCGGCGCGCAGGTCTTCGAGCTCGCCGAGCAGGCTTTTCAGTTGCGCCCGCGTCTCGGCGGTGAACCTGTCGCCCTCAGCCGGCTCAGGAACCGGCGCCGGCGCACCGCTGTCCGCGGCCGCCACTGGGGCGGCCTTGAGCTTGCCGCCACTCTCGCGCAGCAGCTTTTGTACGCCCTTGATCGTATAGCCGTCGTGGTGAAGCAGGTCGCGGATGCGCATCAGCAACGCCACGTCCTCAGGCCGGTAGTACCGTCGCCCGCCACCGCGCTTCATCGGCCTGATGGCGGTGAACTTGGATTCCCAGAAACGCAGCACGTGCTGCGGCAGCTTCAACTCGCTGGCGACTTCGCTGATGGTGCGGAACGCGTCCGCGGATTTCGCCGCTCGTCCCGACACCGATGGACTATCCGCCGGCGCCGCCATCGTCATGTTCGCGAGCCAGGACGCATCCTCTCGTTGATGCGGTTCTTCAGCACCTGCGACGGCCGGAATACCAATACCTTGCGCGGCAGGATCGGGACTTCCTCCCCGGTCTTCGGGTTGCGCCCAATGCGCTGGCCCTTCTGACGGACGGAGAAGCTGCCGAACGAGGAAATCTTCACCGTTTCGCCCCTGGCGAGCGCGCCCGACATCTCGGCGAGAACCGATTCAAGAAGCTCCGCGGATTCATTCCGGGACAGGCCGACTTCCTGGTAGACGGCCTCGCCCAACTGCGCGCGTGTGATGGTTCTTCCGGCCATGCCCGTCAAGCCCCCCTGTTAATTTTAAGGAACGAGCCTATCGTTACCGGATAAATCCGTCAATATCAAAGGGATGGCAGAACATTTCAGAACCGGCGCCTTACCGGCACCGGCGCCCAGCCGGAAATGTGTGCGAGCCGCCTACCAGCGCACCAAGCTGGCGCCCCAGGTCAGGCCGCCGCCCATCGCTTCCATCAGGATTAGATCGCCGCGCTTGATGCGTCCGTCCTTTACCGCCTCGTCGAGCGCCAGCGGGATCGAGGCCGCCGACGTGTTGGCGTGACGGTCGACGGTGACGATCATTTTCTCGATCGGCAGGCCAAGCTTGCGGGCGGTGCCATCGAGGATGCGCTTATTGGCCTGATGCGGAACCAGCCAGTCGATGTCCGCCGGCTGCAGCCCGTTCGCCTCCAGCGCCTCCTCGACGATGGCGGCGAGATTGATGACGGCGTGCCGGAACACCTCGCGGCCGACCATTCGCACGTGGCCGACGGTTTGGGTCGACGACGGTCCGCCGTCGACGTAAAGCAGGTCGTTGGTGGAGCCGTCGGAATGGAGATGGGTCGAGATGATACCGCGCCCGACGTTGTGGCCGGCGCCGCCGCCGGCCTCCGGTTCCCCCTCCCCGGCCCGCAGGACCACCGCCCCAGCGCCGTCGCCGAACAGCACGCACGTGGCGCGATCCTGCCAGTCGAGGATGCGCGAGAACGTCTCGGCGCCGATCAGCAGGATAGTTTTGGACTGATTGGTCCGAATAAAGCTGTCGGCGATCGCCAGGCCGTAGATGAAGCCGGAGCACACTGCCTGGATGTCGAAGGCACTGCCGTTGACCATGCCCAGCCGCGACTGCACCTTGGTGGCGGTCGCCGGAAAGGTGTAGTCGGGCGTCGTTGTCGCCAGGATCACCATGTCGATCTCGGCGGTGGGAACCTTGGCGTCCTCTAGCGCCCGCTCGGCCGCCTTCATGGCCAAATCGGAAGTCAGCTCGCCGTCGGCCGCGATGTGACGCTCGCGGATGCCGGTGCGCTCGAATATCCATTCGTCGGTGGTGTCGACCATGGTCGACAGCTCGGCGTTGGTGACCACCCGTTCAGGCAAATAGGAGCCACAGCCGAGAACTTGGGTGCGTACGTTCATTCGCCGGCGACCGCTTCCTTGAGGATAGGCGCGTCGGCCGACAGTTTGGCGTAGTCCTTCTTGATGTGCTCGTTGAGGGAATTGATGATCAGTTCGACGGCGACGTGGATAGCATTGGCGAAACCGACGGCATCCGTGCCGCCGTGGCTCTTGATGCAGACGCCGTTCAGACCCAGGAACATTGCCCCGTTGTAGCGCCGGGGATCGACCCGCATCTTGAACGCCTTGAGCGCGCGCCGCGCCATCAAGGCGCCGAACCGGGCCATCGGTGTCGAGGTCAACGCCTCCTTGAGGAACACGCCGAACAGTTTGGCCGTGCCTTCGGCGGTCTTCAGCGCGATGTTGCCAGTAAATCCGTCGGTGACCACCACGTCGACGGTGCCAGCGCCGATGTCGTCGCCCTCGACGAAGCCGTAGAACTTGATCGGCAACTGCGTCGTCTGCAGCGTCAACGCCGCCTTCTTTACCGCCTCATTGCCTTTCAAGCCCTCGGCGCCGACATTGAGGATTCCGATCGACGGCTGTTCGAGGCCGAGCACGTTGCGCGCGAATACCTCGCCCATGACCGCGAACTGCACTAGGTTTTCGGCATCGCATTCAACGTTGGCGCCGAGGTCCAGCATCACGCTTTCGCCCCTGAGCGTCGGGTAATAGGTGGCAATCGCCGGTCGGTCGATGCCGGGAAGAGTCTTCAGCACGAACTTCGCCATCGCCATCAGCGCCCCGGTGTTGCCGGCCGAGATCACGCCGTCAGCGTCGCCGGCGCCGACCGCGTCGATGGCCAGCCGCATGCTGGAATTGCGGCCGCCGCGGAGCGCCGTGCCCGGCTTTTCCTCGTTGGTGACGACGTCGGCGGTGTGGCGGATTTCCGACACCGCCTTGGCGTTCGGATGGCGCTCCAGCAGCGGCTTCAGCTGAGCCTGATCGCCGAACAATAGGAATTTGACGTCGGAAAACCGCTCAAGCGACGCTTCAACGCCCTCGACCACCATTTGCGGGGCGTTGTCGCCGCCCATTGCATCGATGGAAAGCGTCAATTTGGCCAACGGGACCTTCCTTCGATCCGGTGCGCGGGAATTGACATCAAGCCCGCAACGATCGTCAGGCGGCGTCCCCGGTTTCCACGACCTCGCGGCCGTCGTAATGGCCACAGGCCTTGCAGACGTGGTGGGGCCGTTTCAACTCGCCGCAGTTCGGGCATTCCTCGTATACAGAGGATTTGAGCGCGTCATGTGAACGACGCATGCCGCGGCACGATTTTGAAGTCTTCTTCTTGGGGACTGCCATTGGTCGGTTACCTCGGATTCTTTGGTTCTGCCCTCAAAGCGCGCATACTAAACCCGATAAACTGCGCCGGGGCAAGAAACTTGCGGTTGTCATTTTAGCCGATCCTTGAGTCGCTGAAGGGCCGCAAACGGCCCCGCAGCGGCCCTTGGATTCACCGCTCCGGCGCTGGAATCGGCGGCGGTGCCGTCGGGCCCGGACGAATAATCCGTGAATGAAATCCCGGGTTTACGGGGGAATGGGTCGAGCGAAAGCGCGAGCTCCTCGGCGATCGCCTCGCCGACGTCGATGAGGTCGTCGACAACCAGATCGAACGGTTCCTCGGTGTCGAGATCCAGGCACTCTTCGCGCGCTTCTTCGGCTTCGGCGAGCGCCGAATACTGCCGCTCGAACGAATTCTCCACGTGAACCGGCAACTCATCCAGCGTGACGACGCAGGTCTGGCGGACGTCGGCCGTGAAGCTACCGTCGAGGCGGAACATGGTGCCGTCCTCCTCGGGCGTCACCCGGACCTTGCCGGTCAGGCTGTCGATGGCGACCAGACCGAATCGTTCGGCCAGCCGCGCTCGCTCGGTGGCGTCGGCCTCGACCGTCAACGCCACGCCGCCTTCGTCCAGGGACTCGACGGCGACGGGGCGCGAGAATTCCGTTTTCGGCGGCGGCGTCATCGGTCGCCTCCGGCAACTGGAGCGGTCGGCGGCGGGCCGAAGGTCACCGCGCCCGCCATCATGCCCGCCAGAGGTTGCCCGTCGAGCGCCAGCGCCTCGCGCCGCAGATAGTCGGCGACGGCGTCGATTGTCGCCGCATCGGGGCTCGCCTTGCGATACAGGTTGCGCTTCAGCGCCTCGGCAAGTGTCGCGTCGTCGGCGTCGAGGCCGGCCTCGTAGGCGGCGATGCGGCCGTAGAACGCCGCCGCCATGGCCTTGATCCGACGGCCGACGGCTAGGTCGCCGACGCCCATCTCGCGCAGATTCCGGTCCATGTCGGCGAACATCAGGTCGAACAGCGCCTGAGCGAGGTCGGCGGTGCGCGGATGGTCGCGTTTCAGGCGCCTGAGCACCAGGAAGGCGTGCAAAAGGATCATGTCGAATCGACCGTCAACGGTGTCGGGGACGCCGCACCGCAGATAGAACGCGGGCTGCCGCGCCTGCGCCACCAGCGACAGGTAAAGGCCGCGGGCCGGCGTCTCCAGGCGGCCGGCGCCGAAAAAACCGAACAATTTCCTCAACGCGCTCATCCCGTTTCCGAGTCCCTGAGGTCCCGATGCCTATCAAATGCCAACACCGTGCGATTGACAATCGGCCGCTTGCAGTGCAACTTTCCGCCCTCTCCGGATCAACAGCCGCTGGCTGGCGATGTCCGCCGTTACGGCGCGACGAGGATGAGGACCGGTGAAGGTTTCGAGGTTCATCACGTCCACCCGCTTGTCCGTATTGGCGGTCGTCTGCGTCGCCGCCTTGTCGACGGCGGCCTGCGCGACCCGCCTCGATACCCGGGGCAACCTGCCCGATCCGGAACGGCTGGCGGAGATCAAGCCGGGCGACCAGACCAAGGACGACGTGGTCGATATCCTGGGCTCGCCGTCCAGCGTCACCCCGTTCGGCAGCAATACCTGGTATTACATCTCCAATCGCACCGAAACCTTCGCGTTCTTCGCTCCGGAAGTCATCGACCGGCATATCGTCATGGTCAAGTTCGGAGCCGACGGCAAGGTCGCCGAAGTCGACACCATCGGCCTCGAGGCCGGCCGGAAAATTCAGCCCGTGGAGCGAACCACGCCGACCCACGGCAACCAGATTACCGCCATCGAACAGCTGATCGGCAACCTCGGCCGGTTCAAGAAAAAGGGCCAAAAGCCCTCGGAGCCTGATCCGAACTTGCCCGATCCTTACAGCCCGTAACGGCCGCCGGTCGAGCGCCGGCTTACGTTCCACTTCCCGCTACGCCAGGATCGCCAGCAGCAGGATGGCGACGATGTTGATGATCTTGATCATCGGGTTGACGGCCGGGCCGGCCGTGTCCTTATAGGGATCGCCGACGGTGTCGCCGGTGACCGCCGCCTTGTGGGCGTCGGACCCCTTGCCGCCATAGTTACCGTCCTCGATGAACTTCTTGGCGTTGTCCCAGGCGCCGCCGCCCGAGGTCATCGAGATCGCCACGAACAGCCCGGTGACGATGGTCCCCATCAGCATCGCGCCGAGCGCGGCGAACGCCGCCGCCTGCCCGGCGATCGCCGCGATCACGGCGTACATCACCACCGGCGCCAGCACCGGCAACAACGAAGGTACGATCATTTCCTTGATCGCGGTCTTGGTCAGCATGTCGACGCAGGCGCCGTAGTCGGGCTTCGCCTTGCCTTCCATGATGCCCTTGATTTCCTTGAACTGCCGGCGCACTTCGATGACCACTTGGCCGCCAGCCCGGCCGACCGCCATCATGCCCATCGAGCCGAACAGGAACGGCAACAATCCGCCGATGAACAATCCGACGACCACGAACGGGTTCTGCAGGTTGAAGACGACCTTCAGGTTCGGGAAATAGTGGGCGAGTTCCTCGGTGTAGGCGGCGAACAACACCAGTGCGGCGAGGCCGGCCGAACCGATGGCGTAGCCCTTGGTCACCGCCTTGGTGGTGTTGCCGACGGCGTCGAGCGCGTCGGTGACTTTCCGTACGTCCTTCGGCAGGTCGGCCATCTCGGCGATGCCGCCGGCGTTGTCGGTGACCGGCCCAAACGCGTCCAACGCGACCACCATGCCGGCCAACGCCAACATGGTCGTCGCCGCGACGGCAAGGCCATAAAGCCCGGCGCTCAGGTAGGAGACAATGATGCCGGCGCAGATCACGGCGACCGGCAGCGCCGTCGCCTCCATCGAAACCGCCAGGCCCTGAATGATGTTGGTGGCGTGTCCGGTGATCGACGCCTTGGCGACGCTTTGCACCGGACGAAACGGCGTGCCGGTATAGTACTCAGTGATCCACACGATCAGCCCGGTGACGCCGAGCCCGGCCAGCGCGCAGATGTAAAGCTGGGCGCCGGTGATCGAGCGACCCATCGCCGCGTAGCCGGTCTTCCAGCCGACTAACAACGAGATGATGCCGCCGATCAGGACCGCCGAGATCACAGCGCTGGCGATCAGCCCCTTGTAAAGCGCGCCCATGATGTTCCGGCTGGCGCCGAGTCTGACGAAGAAGGTCGCGACCACCGAAGCGATGATGCATACCGCGCCGACCACCAGCGGCAACGCCATCATCAGCTCCTGCGCCGGACCGGTGAAGAAGATGGCGCCGAGCAGCATGGTCGCCACCACCGTCACCGCATAGGTCTCGAACAGATCGGCGGCCATGCCGGCGCAATCGCCGACGTTGTCGCCGACGTTATCGGCGATAACCGCCGGATTGCGCGGATCGTCCTCGGGGATTCCGGCCTCGATCTTGCCGACCAGGTCGGCGCCGACGTCGGCACCCTTGGTGAAGATGCCGCCGCCGAGACGGGCAAAGATGGAGATCAGCGACGCCCCGAAGCCGAGCGCGACCAGTGCCTCGAGGATGTGCCGGAGCCCTTGCGGCGTTCCCGCGTTGCCGGTGGCGCGCAGCGTCACGTAGTAGCCGGCGACGCCGAGCAGCGCCAAGCCGACCACCAGCATGCCGGTGACGGCGCCGGACTTGAACGCGATGTCGAGACCGCCGGCCAGCCCCTTGGAGCGCGCCGCTTCGGCGGTGCGCACGTTGGCGCGGACCGACACGTTCATGCCGATGTAGCCGGCGGCGCCGGAAAGGATGGCACCGATGAAATAGCCGATGGCGACCGTAACGCCGAGGCGCAGCCCCAGCAATACGCCGATCACCGCGCCGACGACCGCAATGGTCTTGTATTGACGGTTGAGATAGGCGTTGGCCCCTTCCTGAACGGCGGCCGAAATCTCCTGCATGCGGGCGGTTCCCGCCGGCGCCGCCAGCACCGAGCGGACGGCATAGGCGCCATAAAGCAAAGCCAGAACACCACAGGCGATTACCAACCAGTACACATTCGACATGTTTGAATACCCTTTTGTGAACCCGGCCCCCCGACCGGGACTCGGGCTATAGAGTCCCGGAAGCGCGCCGTGTGGACAATCCGCGGTTTGGCAGGCGGACGACCGAAAACCGGCCGCGAAATTGGCCGCGAAAATGCCAGAACCGGCACCATAAAGCAACAGGCCACGACGTCTTGTCCATCGCCGCCGGCGGCGGTTTTCGGACCGGCGGCCGACGCCCGCGACGACATCCCGCGGGCGTGCTCAGCGGACCGGCTGTTCGACGATGTCGCCGACGACAACGTTGCGGATCAATCCCTTGCCCGCCACCTTGTCGCCGATCAACTGCAGGCGCTGGCGGATGATCTCGGCGTCGACGCGCTCTTCCGCCTTCAGCAGGCGCGGCATGAACGAGTGCATGTCCTTGAGGAAGGCGTCGATGATCACCGGCAACAGGTACTTGATCCTTTCCGCCCTCTTGTCGCCTTGGGTTTCCAGCTTGAGCTCGATCTGCACCAGGGCGGCGACCCGGTTTTCCTGGAAGATGGTCGTTACCAACGGATCCATGTCGATGGTGATGGTGTCCTCGATCTTCGCCATCTCCTTCGGCTTTTCCTTCTTTTCCAGTTCCTGGAACGGGCCGAGCTGCAGCCACTTCAGAATGCTGGCGGTGCCGCCGCCCAGCATCACCAAGATGGCAAAAATCATGACGATTTTTTTCATCGGCCAGCCGTTGTTCCGTTGATGGTCGCGTCGCCGCGGGTGGTCGCGCCATTATCCCGGCTTCCGCCGGCAAAGAACAAGGGGGAGATGGGGACCGCCGCGGCGGCGCGATCAGAAATGACGGTAGCCAGTGCGGGCGAGTGGCACCCGACGGCCGGCGCTATCGCGTACGTCAACCGGGTGCGTCCCGCTGCTGCCGCCGCCCATCGCCCGACGCATCCGGCCGATTTCTGTGAGCGGCAAACCGAGCCGGCGGGCGAGCGCGGCGACGGCCTTGCGGCGCGACGGCCGTGCAGTGAACATCAGCTCGTAGTCGTCGCCACCGGTCAATGCCCGCTCGCGGAGACGCGGATCGAAGGCGATGGCGGCGCGCGCCGCCGCCGACAGCGGCACCCTTTCGACGTCGATCTCGGCGGTGCATCGCGAGGTTCGCGCCACGTGGCCGAGGTCGGCGATCAGGCCGTCGGAGACGTCGATCGCCGCCGTCGCCAGCCCAACCAGGCCGAGGCCGAGGCGCACCCGCGGCTGCGGCCGGCGATATCGGCCGACCAGTGCCTTGGCGTGGCGCTTGCCGAGGCCGGCGATGCCGTCCTGCAGCACCTTCAGTCCGAGCGTCGCGTCGCCGATGGTGCCCGATACGTAGATGAGATCACCGGCCCGCGCGCCGTTGCGCCGGAGCTCGCGGCCTTTGGCGACGCTGCCGAGGGCGGTCAGACAGACCGTCAGTGGCCCGCCCGTCGCCACCGTGTCGCCGCCAATCAGGGTGATGCGGTGAGTCTTCTGCTGACGTCCGAGCTCGTCGGCGAACGCTTTGATCCAACCGAAGTTGCAATTCCTGGGCAGCGCGATCGCCATCGTGTAGGCTTCGGGCGTCGCGCCCATCGCCGCCAGGTCGGAAAGGTTGACGCCGATCAGCCGCGCCGCGACGGACTGTGGGCTCTCGTCCTCGGGAAAGTGGACGCCGGCGACCAGCGCGTCGGTGGTGACGATCAGCCGCCGTCCCGGCGCCACGGCGACGGCGGCCGCATCGTCGGTGAGCCCGAACGCGCCGGGCGCCTTGGCCGCCAGCGGCGCGAAGAAGCGCCGGATCAGCTCGAACTCATCGGGCCGTTTCGCCCTGCCCTTCGCCAAGCCCCTTGATTTACCCAAGTTCCTTGCCCTCAAGCTCCAAGCCTTCGGCCCTGGCCTTGGGCGGTCCCGGTCACAGCTCGCCGGCCCTGAGCTCGCGAGCCAGCCGATCGAGCACCCCGTTGACCAGCGCCGCCTCTTTGCCCTCGAAGAATGCGTTCGCCACCTCGACGTACTCGTTGATGACAACCGCCGCCGGCACCTCCAGTTTCGCTTTCAACTCGTAGGCGCCGGCGCGCAGCACCACCCGCAGCAGCGTCTCCAGCCGGTCCGGCGTCATCCCCGACGACAACGCCTGCGCGATCGCACTGTCGAGTTCGGCGGCGCGACTCGAGACGCCGTTGACGAGATCGCTTAGCCACGCGTCGTCCGGTTCCGCCATCGCCTCGCTACGGTCCTCGCCGGCGCTGAATCGCCAGCGCTTGGCCATGAACTCCGCCAGCACCGCGTCGGCAGGCGCGCCGACCATGTCCATCTCGTAAAGGGCTTGCACCGCCGCCAGGCGCGCGGCACTGCGCCGCTGGCCGGCGCCGGGCCGCCTGCCGGCGGCCGATCGGCGGGCCTTGCTCATCGTTGCGCCAAACGGAGGGTCTTTCGCAGCTCCATCATCCTCAGGCACGCCCGCGCCGCCTCGCCGCCCTTGTTCTTGCCGTCGACGGCAGCACGTGCCCGCGCCTGTTTCTCGGTGTCGCAGGTGAGGACGCCGAAGCCGAGCGCCACCGCCTTGTCGACGGCGATGTCCATGAGCGCGCGCGTTGCCTCGCGGGCGATGTGCGCATGGTGGTCGGTCTCGCCGCGGATGACGGTGCCGAGCGCCACGAAGCCGTCGTAATCGGTGGTCGCAGCGTGGGTTTCCATCGAACGCAGCGCGAAGCGGATGACGGCCGGAATCTCGAACACGCCCGGCACCGCCAGCCGGTCGTGTGCGATGCCGGCCGCGTCGAGGACTTGGATGGCACCTTTCGTCAGCTGGTCGGCGATGTCCTCGTAATACCGGGACTCGACGATAAGAACCCGCCGTTCGTCGCTCATATCAGGAACGCTCTTTCTTGGCGGCGACTAGGATCGGACGCTGCTCGACGACCGACAGCCCATAGCCTTCGAGGCCGATGATCGTGCGCTTGGTGTTGGACAACAGCACCATGTCCCTGACCCCGAGGTCGAGCAGAATCTGGGCACCGACGCCGTAGTCGCGGAGCTGGCCGCGCCCGGCGTCCTTGTTGCCGCCGGCGATCTGGATCTTGGCGCGCACCCGGTCCGACAGCGCCGCCCGGTAGGGCTCGCGGATCAGCACCACGACGCCGCGCCCTGCTTCGCCGATCATCCGCATCGCCTGCTGCAGCTCGCCGGCCTTACCGGCCTCGACGTCACCCAGCACGTCGTCGAGCACGTTGAGCGCGTGCATGCGGACCAGTACCGGGCCGTCCGCCTTTACGTCGCCCTTCACCAACGCGATGTGCTCGGCGTAGGCGACGCGGTTGGTGTAGATGAACATGTTGAAGTCGCCGCCGTGGACGCTCGTGAACGTGGTCTCGAGGGTGCGCTCGACGATGCGGTCGTTGCGCAGCCGATAGGCGATCAAATCCGCGATGGTGGCGATCTTGATGCCGTGGAACTGGGCGAATTTGATCAGGTCCGGCATCCGCGCCATGGTGCCGTCCTCGTTCATGATCTCGCAGACCACGCCCGACGGGTTGAGCCCGGCCAAGCGCGACACGTCGACTGCCGCCTCGGTATGGCCGGCGCGTACCAGCACGCCGCCGTCGCGCGCCTCGAGCGGAAATACGTGGCCCGGACAGACGATGTCGTTCTTGCCCTTGGTTGGGTCGATGGCGACGGCAACGGTGCGCGCCCGGTCGGAGGCCGAGATCCCGGTGGTCACCCCTTCGCGGGCCTCGATCGAGACGGTGAACGCGGTCTGGTGACGCGAGGCGTTGCGCCGCGCCATCTGCGGCAGGTCGAGCTGGCGGATGCGCTCGGCCGTCAGCGCCAGGCAGATCAGGCCGCGCCCGTGCTTGGCCATGAAGTTGATGGCGTCCGGCGTCGCCATCTGCGCCGGCACCACCAGATCGCCCTCGTTCTCGCGCTGCTGGTCGTCGACCAGCACGAACATGCGGCCGTTGCGGGCGTCCTCGATGATGTCGTCCATGTGCGACAGGTTTTCGCGGTATGACAACGGCTTAGTCCCTATCCAGAAGCCGCGCAACATAGCGCGCCAGGAGATCGATTTCCAGGTTCACGCGGTCACCGGGCTTGAGTCCGCCGAGCGTCGTCGCCTTCAGCGTATGCGGAATGACGTTGACGGCAAAGCGCCCGTTGCGGACGCCGTTGACGGTGAGCGATACGCCATCGACGGCGATCGCGCCCTTGGCGGCGATCAGACGCTTGAGGTCCTTCGGCGCTTCGAACACCAGCCGCCGCGAGCCGCCTTCGTCCTCGGCGGCAACGACCTTGGCGACGGCGTCGACGTGGCCGGCGACGACGTGGCCGCCGATCTCGTCGCCTGCCTCCAACGGTCGCTCGAGATTGACCGGCGTGCCCTTTTTCCAACCGCTTAGCGAGGTGCATTTCAGCGTCTCGGCCGAGGCCTGGACCGCGAACCAGCCCTTGCCCTTGTCGATCACCGTCAGGCAGACGCCGGCGCAGGCGACCGAGGCGCCGATGGCGATGGTGCGGGTATCATAGCCGGTTTCGACCTCGATGCGGGTGTCGCCGCCCGGCTTGACGGCCCTGACCCGGCCGAGATCGGTGATGATGCCGCTGAACATGCTCGGCTGCCTTCCGATCAGGGCGCGCGGCGGTAGGTTTCGAGCACGTCGGCGCCGACGGCGGCGATCGAATCAAGCGCGAATGCCGGCGCCTCGGCGAGGCCGCTGATGCCGAACGCGGCGACCGCGCCTAGGCCGTCGCCGCCGATCAGCTTCGGCGCCCGGAACCAGGCGATGCGGTCGATCAGATCGCGTTTCAACA
>Ga0214471_10001731_pt1 | contig 17256 bp, 14 predicted proteins | sample RVTome_5_FD_207665 | JGI IMG/M metagenome (GOLD analysis project Ga0214471, IMG submission 207665) | Soil microbial communities from uranium-contaminated site in the Upper Colorado River Basin, Wyoming, United States - RVT142D155 | ecosystem: Environmental > Terrestrial > Soil > Contaminated >... | reverse complement strand
CGCTTCGGCACCCACGGAAAGGGGCCAGATTCCTTGGCGGGTCAGAAGGTCGTGACCTTGATCCCGTTAGTGACGCCGTTGATGGCGTTGGCGGTCAGCCCGCCCGTCGAGCGGATCACCTGCAGGTAGATCTGCGGCGGAAGCCTCGAGGGGAGCGTGACGGTGAGAGCATGGTTGGTCATCTGCCTCGGTGTGCCGCCGATCAGCGCGGAACCGCGTGGCGTTCCCAGATCGACCAAGATGTAGCGACCGCTCGGGAGGATCGTGAGCCCAGGGTTGAGGCTCGCAAGCAGGAAATCGGCCTCGGTGCCGGGAAAATCAACCACGAAACTGACGGTGGTCCCGGCGACAACCGGTGCGCTCAGGGTCACGCGGCCTTCGAAGGGCTGCCAGCCTGGTTCGGCGAACCAGAACACACCAGGCCAGTTGCCGAAGATCTTCATGGCGAAGCTGGCGAACGGAAAACCACCGAACCAGAAGCAGCCCGCGAGACCGCCTGTGGTGGTGTCGAACCAGGTGAAGCTGTTGTCGCGCCGGTAGCCGCCGCGCATGATCCACGGACCGGTGTTGTTGACGTCCCACGTACCGCCCCAGCTGAAGTAGCGGGGAGCGCCGTTGATGTCCGGCACGCCTTCCGTCGGGAAGCTCGTTCTCAAGTCCGGGGGGCACTCGAAGCCGGCCGTCAGGTCGACGGACACGGTCCAGCAGCTGAGGTTGCCGTCCGGAGACAAAGGCAGGCCGGCAAGGTCGTACGCACATACCGCGTTGGGCCAGGCGCTCGGACCGGCACAGCAGATGTTGTCGTCGTAGAAGGTGGCGACATAGGTGCCGCCGATCCCGTTCGGGTCGAACTCCGACGAGCAGTAGGTGAACTCGAAACCGTTGATCTGTTCTTCCAGTTTCAAGGGGTCGCGGTCGTAGAGGCCGCCTTCGTCGATCCACTCCTGCTGCGCACCGGGCACGCTGTAGTAGCCCGACGCGATGGTGTTGTTGAAGATTACCTGGGGTCCGGAGCGCAGAGCCGAAGCGCTGGGGTCGAGGCCGGTGTATGCGGTACACCCCGGCGAACCTGGGGCTCACGGCCCTGTAGACGGGAAGCTGCGCTTGCGCCGCCGCGTTTGTCTGCAGGACGAGGGCGGTGGAAAGGACGAGAAGGGTTCGGAACATGGAGTGACCTCGCGAAACGTCGAGGACGGGCTGTGAGGAAGCGCCGGCCGGGATGGCCGTCGCCGCATCCTGCCACGAAATCCTGCGTCCGGGGAGGTCCTTTCCGCCGGCGCCTCGCGCCCTAGCGCCTGGCCGCGGCCAGCGCCTGGTCGAGCATCGCGACGAGCTGCTCGCGGTCGTAGGCGTAGGGCTGGTCCTGGTTCAGCTGCACGACCTTGGTGAGCGCGGCGCGGATCGTCATCTCGGCCTCGCGCTGGTTGGGCACCACCATGTAGCGGCGCTTGGGGTTCGCGTCGGCAAGTGCGTGGAAGAAAGCCTCGGCCACTTCGTCGGGCTCCTTGTACTGCGTGCGGTCGTCGGGCTGGTCGAGCATGCGGTCGAGCTGGCCCTTGTAGAGCGAACCTTCGGTGTCGTAGCCGCTGTCGATCAGCCGCTGGCGCATGCTGGTCATGATCTCCGAGCGGTAGTTGCCCGGCTCGATCACGCTCACGCGGACGCCGAAGGGCGCCATCTCGGCGGCGAGCACGTCGGTGTAGGCCTCGATCGCGTGCTTGCTCATGGTGTAGGGGCCGCCCAGTCCCCAGGTGACGAAGCCCGAGATCGAACCGGTGGTGAGGATCCGCCCCTTGCTCTCGATCAGCAGCGGTGCGAAGGCCTTGGTCACCCGGTAGGGGCCGAAGACGTTGACGTTGAGCTGGAAGGCGAGGTCGCTCTCGCGCAGTTCGACCATCGGCCCCAGCACCACCACGCCGGCGTTGTTGATCAATCCGTACAAACCGCGGCCGGCCGCGCGCACGGTCTCGACCGCGGCCTGGACTTCGCCGGGCACGGTCACGTCGAGCCGGATCGCTTGCACGTTGGCGATGGCGTCGAGTTCGCGCAGGTCCTGCTCCTTGCGCGCGCCGGCGTAGACGAAGAAACCGCGCGCGGCCAGGACTTCGGTCGCCTTGCGGCCGATCCCAGTGCTGGCGCCGGTGATCAGGACCGCGCGCTGTGTTTCGGGCGCGGGGTCCTGGGCGCCGACCGGTGCCGAGGAAGCAAGGGCCGCCGCGGCCGCCAGGACGAGGGAGAGCGCTCTCATGCCCGCCAAAGTAACGGCTCTTCCACGGGAAAGTGGCGGGGCGGTCCCATCCGAACGCTAGGCTTGCCCTCCATGGATCTTCTCGAACGCTGGGAAAGACGTCAATTCGCGCGCAAACAGGTGAACGCCTTCGTGGGCCTCGGCCTGGCCGCGGCCCTCGTCCTGATCGGGGCCTTCACCAGCTACTACACCGTCCAGCCGGAGGAAGAAGCCCTGGTGCTCCGCTTCGGCCGCTACAACTCGACCAAGCCGCCAGGGCTGCACTTCCGCTTTCCGTTCTGGATCGACCGCGTGATGAAGGTGCCGGTCACCGAGGTGCGGACCGAGGAATTCGGCTTCCGGACGATCTCTCCCGGGCGCCGTTCGACGCACGAGACGCTCGAGACCGAGGCGCTGATGCTCACCGGAGACTTGAACATCGCCGACGTCGAGTGGGTGGTGCAGTACCGCATCAAGGACGCGCGCGAGTGGATCTTCAGCGTCCGCGAGCAAGAGGAGACGATCCGCGACTTGTCCGAATCGGTCATGCGCGCGATCGTCGGCGACCACACGGTGACCGAAGTGCTCACCGGCGAGCGCGAGCGCATCGCGTTGATGGCTTCGGAAGTCCTGCAGGAGCGCCTCGACTACTACGAGATGGGCGTCCAGATCGTGACCATCAAGCTGCAGAACGCGCTGCCGCCGGCACCGGTGCGGGACAGTTTCAACGACGTCAACGCCGCCGAGCAGGAGCGCGACCAGGCCAAGAACGAAGCGCAGCGCGAGTACTCCAAGGTGATCGAGCTGGCGCGCGGCGAGGCCAAGCAGCAGATTTCCGAAGCGGACGGCTACCTCGCCGACCGCGTCAACCGCGCGCAGGGCGACGTCGCGCGCTTCAAGAAGATCTACGAGGCCTACGCCGTGGCCAAGGAAGTGACCCGCAAGCGGCTCTATCTCGAGACCGTCGAGCGGGTGTTTCCGCAGATCGAGAAGATCCTGGTGGTCAGCGACGAGGGCGTCTTGAAGATGCTCCCGCTCGCCGGCGGAGGCGGACGATGAACCCCAAGCTCTACGCACTCCTCGGCCTGATCGCGGTGTTCACGATCGGCCTCTTCACTTCGACCTACAGCGTCAACGAGTGGGAGCAGGTGATCCTGACGCAGTTCGGCGAACCGGTCGGCGAGCCGGTCACGCAGGCGGGACTGCACTTCAAGACGCCCTTCGTGCAGGACGTCAACCGCTTCGACAAGCGGATCCTCATCTGGGACGGCAAGCGCAACGAGATCGCCACCGCCGACAAGCGTTTCATCTGGGTCGACACCACCGCGCGCTGGCGGATCATCGATCCTTTGCTGTTCCTGCAGGCCGTCCGCACCGAGAGCGGCGCGCAGGGCAAGCTCGACGGCGTGCTCGATTCGGCGACGCGCGACCTGATCAGCGCCTACAAGCTGATCGAAGTCGTGCGCTTGACCAACCGCGTGGTCGACCTGCCTCCCGAGGCCGGCGACGCGGAACTCGAGGACCTGCGGGTCCGCGAGAAGATCGAGGTCGGCCGCGACCAATTGGTCGAGCAGATCCTGCAGCGCGCCCGCGAGCTGACGCCGCAGTACGGCATCGAGTTGATCGACGTGCGCATCAAGCGCATCAACTACGTCGAGAGCGTGCGGCTCAGCGTCTACAAGCGCATGCAGTCGGAGCGCCAGCGGATCGCCGAGCGCTACCGCTCGGAAGGGCGCGGCAAGAAGAAGGAGGTCGAGGGCCAGACCGCCCGCGACCAGAAGACCATCACCTCGGGCGCCTACAAGGACGCCCAGGAGATCGTCGCGCAAGCGGACGCCGAAGCCGCGGCGATCTTCGCCGAGGCCTACGACCTGGATCCCGAATTCTACGCCTTTTGGCGTACGCTCGCGGCGTACGAGAAGATCCTCGGCGCAAACCACACCCTCGTGCTGTCGCCCGATTCGGAGCTGTACCGCTATCTGGCCATGACCGGCAACGAACCGGAGTAGCGACCGCAAATCGTTTCTGCGGCTTTCGCCTGACCATGCGTGCGCGAGAACCAGCTCATGTCGCTCACCTTCCAGGAGGTGGACGGCGCGGCGGTGTCCTTCACGCGCCACGCTCCCGGCGGGGCGCAGACGGTGTACGCGCGAGTCAAGTAGCGCGCGGCGGAGGTCCGGGAGCCCGAGATTCCCGGCGTTGGCTCTGGGATTGCGCCTAGAAGTTGATCTGGAACTGAAGCAGGACGGCGTTCTCGGATCCGCGCACGTCGCCGCCGAACGGAATGTCGCGGCCGTAGCGCGTGTGCAGGAAGTGGAGCTTCATCCGCGCGTGATAGGTCAAGTACCAATTCAGGCCGAGGTCGTAGCTGCGTACTTCTCCAGGATGGGACGCCGGCGCCACCAGGCCGAGGCCGGCGAGCGCGTCGCCGAGGCGCAGCTCGGAAGCGCGGAACGCGAGCTGCAAGGCGCCCGTGCCGCTCGCGCCCTGTTCCTCGCTCCGGAACACCGGCCGCGCGGGCCACACTCCCTCGAAGGTCTTCTCCTCTCCGGTCACGACCCAGGTCGCGGCGGCGTACCAGCCGGTGGTCACCACGTTGCCGCGCCCGCCCGCGCCGGCGGCCATTTCCTCGACGCGAATGATCTCGCCATTGAACCCGAACGGACCGCTGAGCCACGCCGCCTCCGCGCCCAGGCGCACCCGGCGGCCATCGAGCATGCTGCCCGGCAGGTAGCTCAGAAACGGCACGCGCGCCTCGGTCTTGAGTTCGTGCATGCCGATCGCCTGTTCGGCCACTCCATAGGTCGCCGAACCGCCGAACTGCAGCCCGTTGACCGCCTCGTCGTCCGAGCCGGCGAAGGGCTTCCAGACCAGACGGCCCGCGACGTCCTTGTCGCTGTTGAGTTCGTCGCCGCCGGTGCCGTTGTAGATCGCCGCACCGTAGGCCAGCCGCTCCTCGAAGGCCGAGCCGAACAGGGTCACGCCGTGGTCTTCCTTGGGCACGAACTGGCTCAAGAGCGAGAAGTTGACGAAGTCATGGTGCTTGGTGGGGGACATCTCCTCCAGGCTGAAGGGCTCCTTCATCCGGCCGAGCATCAGCAGCGTGTCGTCGCCCAGGTCCGCGCCGACCCAGGCCTCTTCGAGTTCGACCTCGTCCTCGGCGAAGTTCGGCTCGAAGTTGAAGCGGAAGATCCGGTCGATGCGGCCTTCGAACTCGAGCCGCATCTTGCGCAGCAGGAGTTCGGTGTCGCGGTCGGCGAGGCCGCTCTCGAAGAGGTTGGCGTTGACCTGGAACAAGGTGCCGATGCGCAGCTCCTCCGCGCCGTCGGCGCTGCGCAAGAAGATCCCGTCCTCCTCGCCGCCGGCCGCTTGTGCCGCGGGCGGTTCTTGCGCTGCGAAGATGCCGGTGCAGAGGAACAGGATCGCTGCGGTGCCCACCACGCCCTACTTGCTGGCCGGCTCGCGCCGCTGGTACCGGAGGTCGCCGAGCAGGATGGGAGTTGCGACCTTCACCATGAACGTGAAGGCCAGCGCGCCGATGCCGAAGATGCCCGCCGAGATCGCGATTTCGCTGCTCGAGGGGACGTATTCGTAGATTTCGCCGAGGGTGTCGGGCGTGAGGCCCGGAATCACCAGGCCCATGCCTTTCTCCAGGTACACCCCGACGTAGATCAGCACGCAGCCCAGGTTGAGCGTCACCAGGTTCTTGCGCGTCCTTGGCACGAGGAAAAGCAGGAACGCCGCCACGGAGCAGAACACCGACAGCCACATCCAGGGAACGATGGCGTCGTGGCCGTCGATTCCGGTGAACATGTACTGCATGTGGTTGAGGTGCACGGTGTCCGAGTAGTACTCCTTGAAGACCTCGGCGCCGAGCAGCAGCAGGTTGATGCCCATGGCGTAGGCCATGAGTTCGGCGACCTTGCGGATGGCGGCGTCTTGGATCTCCAAGGTCGTGAATTTCCGCAAGAGCTGCAAGAGGATCAACAGGATCGCTGGGCCCGAGCAGAAAGCGGAGGCCAGGAAGCGGGGGGTCAGGATCGCGGAGTTCCAGAACGGGCGCGCCGCCATGCCGTTGTAGAGGAACGCCGTCACGGTGTGGATGCCGACCGCGGCCGGAATCGAAAGCCACACGAGCGGCATGAAGAAGCGCTTGTTCGGCTCCTTGTTCTGGAACAACTTGATCAGCATGTACGAGGCGATGACGACGTTGAGCACCAGGTAGCTGTTCAGGGCGATCACGTCCCAGCCGAGCAGCGAGGACGGCACGTTCAGGCGACCCAGCCCTGGGATCAAGTGCCAAAAGCGCTCGGGGTGCCCGATGTCCACGAACACGAACAAGCCGCACATGAGGATCGCGGATATCGCCAGCAATTCGCCGAGCAGCACGATCTCCTTGATCGGCTTCCACTGGTAGACGTAGGCCGGAATGACCAGCATGACCGCCGCGGCCGCGACGCCGACCAGGAAAGTGAAATTGCCGATGTAGAAGCCCCAGGAGACCTGATCGCGCATGCTGGTCGTGATCAGTCCGCCTGAGAGCTGGCTGGAATAGGCGATCGCGCCGCTCACGACCAGCAAGCTCAGACCGATCACCCAGAGCCAGTAGAGCCGCGATCCGTGCAACATGGTGCGCAGCCCGTTGCGGGCGAACTGACCGAGCATCTGGAAAGTCTGCACCATGGCTGGGAGTCCGGACTAGTCGCCGTAGAAGTAGAAGAAGCGCGGCCGCGTGTTGAGCTCGGACTTCAAGACGAAGACGTTCTTGGTGTCCAGGACCTGACGGATTTCGCTCGCGGGGTCCAGGAGGTTGCCGAACTTCCTTGCTCCGACTGGGCAGGCTTCCACGCAGGCGGGATAACGGCCGCTGCGGACCCGCTGGATGCAGAAGGTGCATTTCTCGACCACGCCCTTCGGCCGCGGCCGGTTTCCGATCACGTGCATCTGCGGGTTCAGCTCCGCTGCGGGAATCTCGGGCTCGGCCCAGTTGAAGTGCCGCGCGCCGTAAGGGCATGCCGAAATGCAGCACCGGCAGCCGATGCACCAATCCGGGTCGATGACGGTGATGCCGTCGGGCTCCTGCCAGGTGGCGCCGACCGGGCAGCTGCTCACGCAGGGCGGGTTCTCGCACTGCTGGCACGCCACCGGCAGATAGAAGTGGCCCTCCCTCGGCACTTCTTCGGCCTCGTAGTAGGGATCGGCGTGCGCAAAGTCGATCCCCTTCTGCTTCTCCATCTCGAGGACGCGGATCCAGTGGATCTGCGGATCGCGGCTCTGGTTGTTCTCTTCGACGCAGGCGTGGACGCAGCGCCGGCAGCCGACGCAGCGAGAAAGATCCAGCGCGTAGCCGAACTCCACACCGGGCTGCGAAGTGGTGGCGGTGATCTCCACGTCCCGGCCGAATCTGTGCTTGTTCTTCTGCGTCAGGTCCGCGAGCAGTACGGCGATCTGTTGCGGCCGCATGTCGCGGAAACACTTCTTGAAGAAGGGCGTATGCGTGAAGTCCGAGCAGCCGCCGGCGGCCATCGCCGCGGCACAGCCGGCAATCGCGCAGACGAAGTCCCGTCGCGAATGTTCCGTGGTGGTCATCGGGTTGTCTCTGGACGCAGAGGCGGCAATTCGGGCTGGATGGGCTTGAAGCTCGGCGAGTGCGCGCTGTGGCAGTTCGCGCAGAGCAGGATCTCCTTCTCGCCGCCCCACTGTCCCGTGCGCCGCCCGTGGATGCCGGCCTTCCAGTCCTGGAACTTGGCGCCGTGGCATTGCGCGCAGAGTCGATAGGACTCTTCGAACGGGACCTTCCTGCCGCCGGCCAGATGCAGCATGTCGCGGGCGTCGGCGTCGTGGCAGGCGAGGCACCACATGTTCTCCGGATCGTGTTCCAGCGGGATTTCATCGTGAGCCATCGCCATCGGGCGCGGCTCCCGGTTCACCGGGATCTCCGGATCGTGGCAATCCGAGCAGGGGAAGGTGTCCTCGCTCAGCGGCGGCGGCGGCGCCGCCCGGGAAACCGCCTCCTGCCGCGTTCGGTTCTCCGTCGCCGGATCGCCGAGAGTGAAGTTCCCGGACTGCTCGCCCGCCGCCTTCCCGCAAGCGACAGGGATCAACCCGGCGATGCCGGACAGGAGGAGCAGCACAGGCAGGTGGCGGCGCATCGGTCGGTTGCGAACAACGAGTGGTGGCAAGCCCATGCCTGCACCCATCAGTTAAGCCGTAAAGTGGGGCCAGCAAGGTCGGCTGCTCGAATCCTTGCACCGTAGTCGTCGCGTGCCGTCCGCAGGCCTACTTCCAGAGCTTATTCCCGAGTCCATTTCTGCCCGTATGAATCGCTCCCAGTTGGTTTGCGTAGAGCCTTGTGCCGCTGGACTTGGAGCCTAGGAACTACGGTCCGGACCCTCTTGGGTCGTGAATCCATGGGCTTGATCTCCCCCCAGCAAGGTTGTCGCGAGAAAGGACGCGGCCGCCGCAAGGCCGCCCCATCTGGCCGCCTCGCCCACATGCCTGCACGGACCACCCCTCGGCTCGTCGCCTTTCTGGGTTTGGGCTGCCTTTACCTCCCGGTCCAGGATCCCGTGGAACCCAAGCCGATCGCAGAAGCTGAGGCGCCTGCGGACGCCTCTCCGGAGGTGGCCCTCGACGCGGATTCGCCGCAGGAAGTCTCCGCCGAGGCGACGCAAGAGAGCTTGCCGGAGGTCGTGCTCCCCGAACTGGGCGGCTGGAGCGTGTCGGGTTACCTCGACTCGCGGGTCCGGGTCCGCTGGCAGAGCCGGCGCTCCCAGTCCGATGCGGACTTGCTCGTCGGCGGCTTTTTCGACGGCGCGCTGGCGAACGACGCAGGCGAAGAAGTCCTTCGCTACCAGGTCGATGGCTTGTTCACGGCCGACCTGGACGGCTTCGGATCCCTGGGCGATGCCTTCGTCGGCTTGCAGGAAGCGCGCAACGACCGCTTGCACGCCTACCTCTACGAGGCGTGGGTGGAGTCCTCCGCGCTTGTGGACGGCGCCGAATTCCGGGTCGGCCGGCAACTCGTCGCGCGCGAGGACGCGATCTACTTCGACGGCTTGCGCGTCGACCACAGCCCCGCGGCCGGCTGGGGCCTGGTCGCCTACGCGGGCATCCCGGTGCACTTCCACGAGTCGAGCCGCGAGGGCGACTTCCTGGCCGGAATCGGCGCGCGCTGGGCGGTGGACCCGCGCGTGCGGCTCGAAGTCGACGAAGTCTTCGTCCGCGACGAACAGCGCTACTTCGGGGCTTCCACCCCGGTGATCGCCAACAACAACCTCACGCTCTTGTCGGCGAGCTGGCTCGCCGACGAACAAACGATGGTGCGGGGGACCGCGTCGTGGCTGGGCGATCAGGACCGGCGCCAGTCGGTGTCGGTGGCCTGGGCCGAGCCGGTTTCGGGCTGGCGGGCGACCGTGATGATGCGCCGGCAGAACGACTACGGCGAGCTGGCGGCGACCGAATACTCGCCGTACGCGGCGCTGCTCGGCGACGTGGCTCCGTACTGGACGACATCGGTCGACGTGCAGAAGAGCATCCTCGAGCACCTCCACGCCGGCGTCTCCTACTCGGCGCGCCGCCTCGAGGACGTGGCCGACGAAGGTCTCTACAACCGCGAATGGGACCGCTATTCGGCGCGGCTGACCGCCGACGAATTCCTGGCTCCGGAACTCGACGTGGGCGTGCAAGCGGACATCTGGGACTCGGGCGCCGACCGGATGACTTCGACGGGGGCTTTCGCCGGCTGGGAGTGGGCGGAGAAGTCGCGCTTCGAGGTGGGCACGGACTTCGCGCTGTACCGCTTCGACGTCTTCACCCGCCGGGAGCGCTTGAACGACCGCGAGTACTACGCGCGGGCCAAGCTGCCCGTCACCGACGACGTCTCGATGGCGGTCCGGTATGCGCTGAATCACTCCAGGTTCGGAACGAATCATCTGGCCGAGGTCCTCGTGAGCCTGGAGTTCTGAGATGCGGACGCGACAAAAACACCTGTTGATGCTCGCTGGAATCGCGGCCTTGAGCGCAGCTTGCGCGCTGGTGCTGCCGAGCGACGGCGTGGCCGTGGCGGTGCTGGTGCCGGGCCGCTCGGCGGACTTCCCGCACGCGGTCCACCTCTCCGAAGACGTGGGCCTGTCGTGCGTCGACTGCCACTTCTCGGCGGAAGACGACAAGACCGCCGGCATGCCGATGCTGGATGGCTGCCTGCTGTGCCACGACGAAGACACCGATGCCGGCAAGCCCACCCGGCTGACCCCGCAAGGCTTCGTGGTGGTGCCGGAAGAAGGCGCGCGTTGGTCGCAAGTGATGGCGGCTTCAGTCGACTCGGAATTCTCGCATGCGGTGCACTACGAGGCCGGCGCGGATTGCGAAACCTGCCACGCAGGGGTGGCGGAGAGCACGGCCGTGAGTCCTTCCTGGCACTTGGGGATGGCGGACTGCTTGCGCTGCCACGAGAGCCTGGGGGTCGAAGATGGCGGCTGCCTCGGCTGCCACGCGGAAGTGGACGAAAACACGCCGCCTGCGAACCACGACGCGTTCTGGCAGACATTCCACGGCAAGTCGGTCGGCTTCGGCGACCTGGCGGCCGCGCGCGTGGAAGAGAAGTGCATCGTGTGCCACAAGGAGAGCGAGTGCGCGAGCTGCCACGCCAAGACCGAACCCTCGAGCCACACGGAGCCCTGGCGCAAGCGCGGGCACGGCTTTGCGGCCATCCTCAATCGGGACACTTGCGCGACCTGCCACAAGGAAGACTCGTGCGTCCGCTGCCACAGCCAGACTTCGCCGAGCAGCCACGGCACGGCGATGTTCGCCGGCAGCAAGAACCTGCACTGCGTGAGCTGCCACGAGCCGCTCGGCTCCGCCGAAAACTGCTCCGCCTGCCACAAGGACACGCGGAGCCACTTGCGGGGGCCGCGGCGGCCGCCGAACCCGCACCCTGGATCCGGCGCCAACTGCCGGGCCTGTCACTTCACCGGTTCGCGGCTCAAGCACTTCGACAACGGCCAAACATGCACCGCTTGTCACCGATAGCCGTCCGAATTCGACGCGCAGACCCGGTTCCGCCCACGGCCGGAGCCGCTGCCCAACCCGCCAAGATCAGTCCTTCCTGCTCACAAGGGCAGCCGCGCCCTCGTCCGAAACGCGGTAGGAATACGGAGTTCGAAATGCAATCCACTCACAAGCACCGGGGCTGGCTCCAAAGCGCACTGGCGATCGGAATGGTCGCCATGCTCGCGAGCGGCTGCTTCCACAATTCCACGGATGGCGCGCGGGGCCCGCGCGGCAATCCCGGCGCGGGAGGCGGCGGGGGTGGCGGAGGTGGCGGAATCAACACCAACCTCGATCGCGGCGACGAGCTGCCGGGCGTGGTGCTGACCGTCCTGTCCGTTTCGGGCGGAACGCGCCCCGACGGTAACTTCCAGGCCGGCGACCGCGTGACCGTCAACTTCACGCTCGAGACCGCCGACGGCGATCCGCTCCCGATGGACGAGCTGGATTCGTTCCGGATGCTCGTCGCGGGGCCGACCTTCAATTACCAGCGCGTCATCGACCGGGTTACGAACGGCGTGATCTCCGGTTCCGCGGTGCAGAAGGCCGACGGATCTTGGCTCGCCACGCACCCGACGCCCTTCCCTGCGACGGTTCCCTTGCAGGAAAACGAGACCGGGACCATCGTGGAGGCCGCCGGACTGAGCGGGAGCGCGCTCCTTGCCGGCACCTACACGGTCGGCATCGAGTGCTACAAATTCTACTGGGTCGACGGCGTACGGGTCCGCGACGCCGAGAACGTCGACCACGACGTCCTCTTCGGCACGGCGACGACGCTCGCGCCGCGCGAGGTCGTCAAGATCGAGAACTGCAACCAGTGCCACTCGGAGCTCCAGTTCCACGGTTCCATCCGGCGCGACGTCAAGCACTGCGTGCTCTGCCACACTTCCGGAGCCGAGGACAGCACCAACGGAGTCCTTATCGACTTCCGCGTGATGATCCACAAGATCCACAACGCCAAGCACCTGCCTTCGGTCCTCGGCGTCGCGACCTTGACCGACGGCTCCGGGCTGCGGGACTACACCGTGCCCGAAGTGCCGTACAAGGTCGGCCGCAACGACGACTTCTCCCACATCGGTTTTCCCAAGTGGCCGAACCTGAACGTCGGCATGCCGCGCGACCTCGAGTACCCCGCGGCCGCTGGCGACAGGGTCAAGGAAGACGAAATCCTGCGCGGCGTGACCGACTGCGCCACGTGCCACGGCGATCCGGACGGGACCGGCTCGCTGACCGCGCCCGCGCAAGGCGACCTGGCCTACACCCAGCCCAACCGGCGTGCTTGCGGCTCCTGCCACGACGACGTCAACTGGGACGAGAACTACGTCTCCAACAACAAGTTGATGGAGGCGCAGAATCCGTTCGGGGACTCGAAGTGCATCGATTGCCACAAACGGAACAGCGGCACTGGAGGGGCGATCGAAGACAGCCACGTCCACCCGCTGATGCGGCCGTCTTTCAACCCCGGCGTGAACTTCGACTTGACCGCGGCGACGCCCTCGGCCGGTCCGAGCCTCGATCCGGGCGAGACCCTCGCGCTGAGCTTCACCATCAAGAACGACGTGGGCACCGACATCGTCCCTTCGACGCTCAATGACATCAATCTCGTGGTCTCGGGGCCGCTCTCCAACCGCAACCTGATCCTGAGCACCTCGCTGCCCAAGGAGGCCCTGGTCACCGGTCCGAACACGATCAACGTGCCCGAGCCGCTCGGCCCGGAGCTGGTCGCCTACGCGGCCGACGACCTGGTCATCGAGACCTTCCCGGCGACGATGTTCACCGGACACTGGAACATCGGCAACAAGGCCACGTCGGTCTGGGAGCGCACGGGCACCGGCATCTTGGCCACGACCCTGACCGCCGACGCCTACACCGGCTCCAACTTCGTGGACGTGCTCGCCGTGCCGGCGGACATCAAGAAGGGGGCCTCGGTGGTGCTCGACGACACCTTCGCCAACGAGGACTACCTGGTGGTCGCCGGCGTAAAAGGCAATCGCGTCTGGTTCACAACTCCGCTGCGCCGGGACCACCTGCTCGGCGAGAGCATCCTCGACGTGACCCTCACCAAGCGCAACGAGGGCGCCGACTGGAGCCTCAACGCGGCGACGGGAGAGATCACCGAGGCGGCGGTGGCGAGCTTCAAGGCCGGCAACGCCGTGGTGTGCGCCTACACCATCGACTGGACCCTGCCGGCGGTTTTCCCCATGCCCGAGAACGGCTCGCCCGACCTGGACGAGTCCTGGGGCAAGTGGGAGGGCCTGCCCATCGCCCCCGGCACCTACCGGGTCGGCATCTGGGGCCGGATCAGCAAGAACTTCGTCGAGGGCGGGGCCGTGAGCACCTCGTACGGCCTCACCTCGCTGAGCAGTTTCCAAGACCTGCTCGTGGCGGGGGCGACGACCAAGGACCCCTACACCTACCTCTCGAGCGTCGAGAACTGCAGCCGTTGCCACAATGAGCCCGTGTTCCACGGCGGCGGCCGGCGGGGCGTGGACACTTGCTTGATGTGCCACAGCGCCGATGGAACCGAAGACCGTTCGATGGCCAAGCACGGCGATCCTGCGGCGCCGGACACCCCCGGAGTGACCATCTCGTTCCGGAACATGCTCCACAAGATCCACATGGGCAAGGCGCTGGACGATCCGGAGGCCTTCGAAGTGCTCGGCTACGGCTTCAGTCCGACCTGGACTTCCCACAAGTACGTGGATGTGGGCTTCCCCGCGTTCCCCGGCGAGGCAGCCAACTGCTTCATGTGCCACGGCACGGGCTCCGGCGCCAGCGCCAACGCCTGGAAGGCGCCCGCGGACCGCACCCACCCGACTGCGGCCACGCGACCGGCGCAGGTGTGGAGGAGCGTGTGCACCTCTTGCCACGACTCCACGGCGACTGCGGCCCACGTCGAACTACAGACGACGACAAGCGGGGTCGAGTCCTGTGCCGTCTGTCACGGCGTCGGCAAGGAGTTCAACGTGGAACTGATGCACTTGCCCTACTAGACCGCCACCAAGGCGGTGGGCAGCCCGCCCGGGCCCCTCGGGGCCCGGGCGGCTCCCATACCTGGACTCGCCCGGTGGATGACCTATCAGCAGGAGGCGGCGAAGCGTAAGTTCGCTCGTGCTCGCCCAGCGGGCCCCTCCTTGTCTCAGATTTCGCAGATCCCGACACGCAAATGGAATCCTTCCGCAGTCACTTGCTGTTCAGCGGCTTGCTCGCCGCTCTTTTTCTCGGCTCCTCTTCCTGGATCGGCTCCGCGGGCGATGATCAGGATCCCGCGGTCAAGCCCGTGCCCCAGGACAAGGCGCAATTCGTCGGTGCCGCCAAGTGCAAGAATTGCCACAACGCCAAGGAGAAAGGCGAGATATACGACAAGTGGCTCGCGGGGCCGCACGCCAAGGCTTTCGATGTCCTGGCGTCGCCCGAGGCCAAGGCCTACGGCCAGGCGCGCGGCATCGCGGATCCGCAGAAGGCGCCGGAGTGCCTCAAGTGCCACGTCACCGCGCATGGCGCCGACCCCAAGAAGATCAGCAAGTCTCTCTCGGCCAAGGACGGCATCAACTGCGAGACCTGCCACGGCCCCGGCGGCGAGCACATGAAGATCCGCATGAAAGCGGCCATGACCGGGGGGCCGAAGGACGCCGGCACGACTGCCGCGGGCTTCCCCATTCCCTTGGAGGTGCCGCCCGGTGAGATCAGCTTGCCGACCGAAAAGACCTGCCTGGGCTGCCACAACGCCGAGTCGCCCGGCTTCAAGGAATTTCATCTGGAACTGCGCTTGCCGGTGATCCGGCACGTGAGCCCCGGTCGAAGCGGGCCGCGCTGGGTGGCGAAGGGCGAAAAGGAAGCCGCCGCGGCATCCGACGGGTAGAGCCTCAGCACTACGCGGAATCCGACCCGGCGCGCAGCAACGGCGCGCCGGGTCGCTTGCGTTTCGCTCGAACACTGGTGCACAGGCTTCCACTTGGCACTCGGTCAGCCGGAGCTTAGGCAGGGATCCGGGTCATGTTCGCATGACGGTTCCTTTGCAACGGTGGTCAGAAGAGTGGATCCAGGTCCCTTCGACGACGAGTGGAAGCCGTCGGTGCCGGTCGAAGCATTGCCGGCCGCAGGCTGGGTGCCGAGTTGGGTGACGCACCTCGCGGCTCCAGTCTGGGTCACCGGTCCAGACGCCGAGATCCGCTACCTCAACCAGGCCGGCGAGCGGCTCCTGGAAGCCCGAGCGGAGGAACTCCTGGGCGAGAAATGCTTCGAAATCGTGCGCGGGACGATGGCATCCGGCGAGTCGTTCTGCGCCGAAGTCTGCCCGCTCGCCAGACGCCTCGAGCAGCACTCGAAACTGGATGCCGTCGATCTGCGCATCCAGGCGTGGAGCGGCGCGTTCAAGTGGGTGCACTTGCTCGCGATCCTGATCTGGGGGCCGGGAGGGTCGGGCCCGTGCCTGGTGCACTGCGCGCTGCCCGCCGACCGGGAGCATCGCTGCGAGCTCTACATCGAACAAGTCGCGTCCCGCAGCCGTCCGTATCGGCTTCGATCCGAACGGCAGGAGGGCTCCGGCATCAGCGCGCGGGAGTCGGAGGTCCTGACCTACCTGGCCGAAGACCGCTCGCTCCAGGACATCGCGCGGTTGATGCACTTGAGCCACGCCACCGTGCGCAATCACGTCCAGCACTTGATCGGCAAGCTGCAGGTGCATTCGATCCCCGAGGCCGTCGCGCTGTATCTCCTCGCGCCGGAAGACCTGCGCAAGAAACGAGGTTGACGCAAGCGTCGGGTTGAGCCGGGCGAATCAACCGGCGCCCCGCTGCGAATGATGCGTCCAGACCAATTCCGGGTCCCGCCTTTCCATCGAACAGAAATCTCTCTTGGCGCGAGACTTGCGTGCGACGAGCAGGACTCGTCGCGGCCTTTCAAGAACCTGTGCCGCCGAATCTCCGGGCCTTAGCCATCGGCGTCGATAGGGCTCGCTCGCTTCATGTCCATCGCGGGCGGGTCCGCTCCGAACCCAAAGGCAATCATTCAACACAGGACCCGGACCAATGAAAGTCCTTCCCATTCTCTTTGGCATCCTCCTTGCCGTGCCGCTCGCGGCGCAGGCCCCGCGTGGCACCACTTTGATCGGAGATGCCGCGGGCACGGCCTACGATCCGGCGGTGTCGACCTTCGGCGAACTCAGCGCCGTGGTCTACAAGGACTCCGCGACCGAAGGGGTGATGATCACGACCTCCGATGGTCGCGGTCTCAACTGGACCACGCCGATCCGCGTGGATTCCGGCAGCCCTCGGACCAAGTTCCTGAACAGGGACTCGGTCAAGGTCCTCGGCGACAACATCTACGTCTACTGGACGGACCACCGTCTCCCGGACGACACTCTCTACTTCAACTACTCCACGGACCGCGGCGTCACCTTCCTGCCCGCCGACATCCAGGTCAACAGGGGCTGGCTGATGAACGACGTGACGGAAGTGAAGATGGCCGTGCACCCGGGCGTGCTCGGCGTCTCGACCGATGACCTCGTCGTGTTCTTGATCAGGGCCACCCGGGACAGCACCGGAGTGGACGAAGTCCACCTCAACTTCTCACTCGACAGCGGTGCGACCTTCCTGCCGCTGGCCGTTCCCTTCAGCGACCACAACCCGGCGGTGTTGCCGGTCGACGTCGAGGCCATCGACCTGGTGATCGACGACGACCGTTACATCCACGGCGTGTTCAGCGACAACGACCGGCATCAATTCGGGGACGTCGACAGCGTGTACTACGCCAAGTTCGACCCGATGATTCCGGACTTCGTCGCGAAGGACGTGCTCCTGAACCCGTTCAGCGACGGGCTCGTGGATGTGGAAGACAGCCTCGCACTGGCCGTCGAAGGCGGCAACGTCGGCGTCCTCTGGCAATCGAGCTACTTCCTCGGCGGCACCGAGGACTTGATGTCGAACACTTCCTTGGACGGCGGGATGACCTTCCTGCCCTTCGAGAACAAAGTCGGTTCC
>Ga0214471_10001730_pt1 | contig 17264 bp, 16 predicted proteins | sample RVTome_5_FD_207665 | JGI IMG/M metagenome (GOLD analysis project Ga0214471, IMG submission 207665) | Soil microbial communities from uranium-contaminated site in the Upper Colorado River Basin, Wyoming, United States - RVT142D155 | ecosystem: Environmental > Terrestrial > Soil > Contaminated >... | reverse complement strand
TCAACCTCGACGGCACATGGCGCGATGTCAGCCTGCAGCGCCTCGGCGACTCGTCGCGCTACCTCCTCGTACTCGACGACCGCATGATCGAGGTCCTGGTCACGGAGGAGTCGCAGGCGTTCAACGTCCAGATCGCCGGCCGCAATTACGACGTGGAGACTGTGCGCCATCGTGGTCGCGGCCACGTCAGCGAGGGCGACCATTTTGTCGAGGGCCGCTGGCTGCTGCGCGCACCGCTGACCGGCGTCGTGGTTGAAACGCGCGTCGCGGCCGGTGAGGCCGTCGGTCAGGGCGACGTCCTGATCGTGGTCGAAGCCATGAAGATGCTCAACGAGCTGCGGGCGCGCGTCGCGGGCACGGTCTCCGCCGTCCACCCCGCGGCCGGCCAGCGGGTCGAGATCGGCGAAGTGCTCGTCGAGATCGGTGAGGACCCTAGAGCGCCCTGAAGATTCGACGGCCGCCCTCCCGGACAATGACGCCGAATCCGGGCTTCGGGAAGTGCCCGAAGCAAGCGTTGTCGCCGTCCCGCTCCAGCTGTGCCATGACGCGCTCGCGGGTCGCGGACGCCTCGGCGGCGTCGTTGTCGAACCCCACTCGCCAGGCCGTCTCCTGCGCCTGCGCCGGGTGATGCCCGACATCGCCGGCAATGAACGCGCGTGTGCCGCCTGACGCAACGATGACGCTCTGGTGCCCTGGTGTGTGACCCGGCGTCGGCACCAGCGTTATTTGCGGCGTGAGCTGTGTCTCTCCCGAGACGAGCTCAAGGCGGCCCGTTTTCTCTAGCGGCAGCACCTGCGCCTGGACGACCTCCTCGTCCTTCCGCGTGCTGAAGAAGTCCCAATCCACCTGCTGGACGACATACCGAGCATTCGGGAATGTTGGCATTCCGTCCTGGAAGTTCCAGCCTACGTGGTCGGGGTGCAGGTGCGTGAACAAGACCGTGCCGATATCCTCAGCCGCGAAGCCCTCCGCGCGCAGGCTTTCGACCAGCTTCCCTGGCGCTGCTGGGTTCACGTTCGGCCCGAGGCCGGTGTCGACCAGGATCGCCTGGCCGCCTCCCGCGATGACGAAGCACGATATCCCGAGCTTCACGTCCGCCTCATGAAAGGCGTTGGGATACAACGGCCTGTAGGGCGCGAAGGCGTCAGCCGGTACGTCCGGGAAGACTCCCGCCATCGGGAACGGAGCCTCCAGGTCGAGAATCGAAACGATGTCCAGGTCACCAACCTTGATACGCGCCATTCCTTCTACCTCCACTGGCAATTCTCGTGGCAGGCGGATGGATGATAGGCGGGGCGTCCGTTTTCCGTCTACAAGCACTTCAGCACATTTTTTCGTAATCTGCTTGACATGACAGCACGTCCGTTCTATTCTCTTCGAACAAACGTCCTGAGGAGGATCACCATGGGCCCCGTCGTCATCGCCATCTGCACGCTTCTCTGCGCCGCCTATCTGCTGTGGCAGTTCTGGGAGGCCGACCTCGTCGACGACCGCTAAAGGTCGCGACTCCCGGCAAGCGTCTCGCATCCGTTCGTCATGATGACGCAGCGATTTGGCCCTTCGGGGGCTTGCGGGGCGCCTCAGCCATTGGGGTCCACGGAGACTTTAGCCATGAATGCTAGAATCGATGGCAGCGGCCCAGGTAGATTGAAGCCTGGGCCGCGCCATTATGATGACAATCCCCCTATTGGCCATCGCGGCGCTTTCCTTGCTCTCCGTCCTCGACTCGGTGGTGAACATCATCGAGTGGGTGGCGAAGCTTCCGGTCGAGATCTTTCGTGGCTACGGGTCGCTACTGCGGTGGGCTGCCGACGCCGTCCAATCGCTATTTGAAGACTACGGCTACTGGGTCGTCTTCTTCGGCACGCTATGTGAAAACACGCTGCTCGTCGGCCTTATTATTCCCGGCGCGCTCGTCGTCCTCCTCGCCGGCCTGGCAGCCCACGACGGCACAATCTCCTGGCCCGAGGCGATAGTCCTCGGCATCGCCGGCACCATAATCGGCGACACGATCAGCTACTTCCTGGGCCGCTACGGCTGGTCGCGCTTTGGACGCACGAAGTTCCTCAGCGATCTCGTCGAAAAGGTTCGGGAACCGCTGCTGCGACGCGGCACCTGGTTCGTCCTGCTCTACCACTTCGCCGGCTACACGCGCGTTATCGGCCCCACGGCCGCCGGCCTGCTGCGCATGCCCTACCGGCGCTGGGCGCCCGTGGACTACGGCGGCGCCGTGCTCTGGATATTCGGCTACTTCGGCATCGGTTACGGCCTGGGAGTCGCCGGTCTGACGCTCGACTCCACCGACAGCTACTTCCGCTACGTCGAGTGGGCACTCCTCATCGCCATCGGGACCTGGGCCTACTTCCTCATCCAGCGGCACCAGGATGCGATCATGCAACGATTCGGCATCGCCGAGGACGACCCGGAACCCGCCGCCCCGGCACCGGAGAGCAACGTCTAGGCCAAAACGAAGTCGAAGCGGGCCTGCTTGCCCGAGGGTCCATCGCTCAGATCGACGATGCAGTCCGGCACGAAGAGGTTGTCCGTCTCGTTCAGCGGCTGCTCGGGAAGGTAGAGCTGGGTGGTCAGCGTCTCGCGGCGCGACGCCTTCACCTTGACGTGGATGTGCGGCGTTCGCGTGAAGTGGTACGGTTCACCGTCGCGCTCGCCTGACTCCTCATAGTCAACCGGAATCACGGTCTCGACCCGATAACGTCCCGCGGCGTCGGTGAACTGGTGGCCGCGCAGTTTGTAGCCTGCGATGTCGTAGACGCCCTCACCGTCGCATTGCCAGACGTCCACCCATGCGCCTTCGACCGGCGATCCCTTTGCCGTGCGAACGACGCCGCTGAGGACGATCGGTTCGCCGGCGATGCCGGGCTCGACCAGGTTGCTGCGCTGCGGCGAACCAGGCAACCAGTACGGCCCTTCGATCTGAGTCGGCGTGACGGCAAGCGTGCTGGCCATGACGAACCTCCGCCTCTAGCTTACGAGGCGCAGACGAAGCTCGCTAGCGGGGCTCTATGCGTTCGTCAGCGAACGCGGCAGGGTGGTCTCGCCCATGAGGTGAAGATCGATGCCGCGTGCGGCCTCCCGGCCTTCCGCGAGCGCCCAAACGACCAACGACTGGCCGCGTGAGGCATCGCCGGCGGCGAAGATCCCTGGCACGCTGCTCATTTTGTCGGCGTTCGTCTTCACATTGCCACGCGGATCGAGCTCCACACCCAGGCTCTCGACCAGACCGTGGCGCTCCGGGTGCAAGAAGCCCATCGCCAGCAAGACGAGGTCAGCGTCGACGTCGAATTCGGTGCCGGGCATTTCGGTCATCTGGCTACGGCCGTTTTCGTCCGGCTTCCACTCGAGGCGGGTCATGTTTAGCTTCTCGACCTGGCCGTTGCTGCCGGAGAAGGACTTCGTCCCGACGCTCCAGTCGAGGCTGCCGCCCTCCTCCAGCGCGTAGGAGCGTCGCAGTATGACCGGCCATTGCGGCCACGGGTTGCCCTCGGAACGCGTGACCGGCGGCTCCGGGATGATGTCAAACTGGCGGACGATTTCGGCGCCCTGCCGGTGGGCCGTCGCCAGGCAGTCCGCGCCGGTGTCGCCACCACCCAGGATGACAACACGCTTGCCCTCGGCGCTGATGCGCTCCTCTTCCGGGAAGCTCTCGCCGGCGAGGAGCTTGTTCTGCTGCGTCAGGTAGTCCATCGCGAAGTGCACGCCGTCCAGCTCGCGGCCCGGGATGTCCAGGTTGCGAGGGACCGTAGAGCCGATGCAGAGCAGGATCGCGTCGAAGTCGCGCTTGAGGTCTTCGACGGCGTAGTTCTGGCCGACGTAGACCCCGGTGCGGAACGTGACGCCCTCGTCGCGCATCTGCTGCGCGCGGCGCTCCACGAGGTGCTTGTCGAGCTTGAAGTCCGGGATGCCGAGTCGCAGCAGCCCACCGATGTAGTTGGCGCGCTCGAACACGGTGACGGTATGGCCGGCGCGGTTGAGCTGCTGCGCAGCCGCCATGCCGGACGGCCCGGAGCCAATGACGGCAACCGTCTTGCCGGTTCGCGTCGCGGGCGGCCGCGGCGTAATCCAGCCCTCTTCCCATCCCCGATCCGCGATCGCCTTCTCGATGTACTCGATCGTCACCGGGTCCTGGTTGATCGAGAGCGTGCAGGCCGCCTCGCAGGGCGCCGGGCAGATGCGTCCCGTGAACTCAGGGAAGTTGTTCGTCGCGTGCAGCGCGGCGAGAGCCTTGTCCCACTGCCCCTTGTAGACGAAGTCGTTGAAATCTGGGATGACGTTGCCCAGCGGGCAGCCCTTGTGACAGAACGGGATACCGCAGTCCATGCAGCGCCCGCCCTGCCCGCGCGCATCCTCTTCCGTCCAGTGCAGCACGAACTCGTTGTAGTCGCGGATGCGCTCCTGCGTGTCTCGACGCGGCGGCGGCTGGCGCGGTCGATCCTTGAAACCGGTGGGTTCGCCCAATACGGAGTACCTCTAGCTTGCGGCGTCGCTGAAGCCGGCGCCGTTGCCTCGGGCAAGGCGCTCAGCCAAGACGCGTTTGTAGTCTCGGGGCATGACTTTGACGAACTTGGGCAGCATCGTCTCCCAGGCGTCCAGGACGCGGGTGGCGTTGACGCTGCCGGTCGCGTCGCGGTGACCTTCCAACAGCCCACGCAGCGCCGCTCTGTCCGCTTCGCTTTCGACGCGCTCGAGGTCGACCATCTCCTGGTTGCAGAGGCTCTCGAACACACCCGCTTCGTCCAGGACGAAGGCTTCGCCGCCGCTCATTCCCGCCGCGAAGTTGCGGCCTGTGGGGCCGAGTACAACGACGCGGCCGCCCGTCATGTACTCGCAACCATGGTCGCCGACGCCCTCGACGACGGTCTCGGCGCCGCTGTTGCGTACCGCGAACCGCTCGCCCGCGATGCCGCGGATGTAGGCGCGTCCGCTGGTGGCTCCGTACAGCACGGTGTTACCGACGAGGATGTTTTCTTCGGCCGTGAAGCTGCTGACCGCCGGCGGCTGAATGATCACGGTGCCGCCGGACAAGCCCTTGCAGAAGTAATCGTTAGCGTCTCCTTCGACGCTTGCGGTCACGCCCTTGGCCAGGAAGGCGCCAAAACTCTGACCGGCAGAACCGTGGAACTTGAGTTTGATCGTCCCCTCCGGCAGGCCTTCCTCACCGTAGCGACTCGCGATCTGGTTGCTCAGCATCGAGCCGACAGTACGGTTCGAGTTGTGAATCTCGAATTCGAGGCTGACAGGCTGCTTGTCTTCCAGCGCCGGCTGCACCATCTCGATGATCTGGTGGTCGAGCGCGTGGTCGAGGCTGTGGTCCTGTACTTCGCACTGGTAGGTGGCCACGCCGGGTGGGACGTTGGGACGGTGCAGCAAAGCGCTGAAGTCCAGACCACGTGCCTTCCAGTGCTCGACGGCAATGCGGCCGTCTAGCATATCGACTCGACCCACCATCTCATTGATGGTCCGGAGGCCGAGCTCAGCCATGATGGCTCGTAGTTCTTCCGCGACGAAGAAGAAGTAGTTGATCACGTGCTCCGGCTGACCCGCAAAGCGTGCCCGCAGCTCCGGGTCCTGCGTCGCGATGCCTACCGAGCAGGTGTTGAGGTGGCATTTGCGCAGCATGATGCAGCCCATGACGACAAGCGGCGCCGTCGCGAAGCCGAACTCTTCTGCGCCCAGCAGCGTCGCGATGGCGACGTCACGGCCCGTCTTAAGCTGGCCGTCGGTCTGCACCACGATGCGGCCTCGCAGGTCGTTGAGCACGAGGACCTGCTGCGTCTCCGCAACGCCTAGCTCCCAGGGCAAGCCAGCGTTTTTGATCGACGACTCGGGCGAGGCGCCGGTGCCGCCGCTGTCGCCACTAATCAAGACGACATCGCCGTGGCCCTTCGAAACGCCCGCGGCGATCGTGCCGACGCCGAACTCCGAGACGAGTTTGACGTGAATACGTGCCTGCGGGCTGGCGTTCTTCAGGTCGTGGATCAGCTGCGCCAGATCCTCGATCGAGTAGATGTCGTGGTGTGGCGGCGGCGAGATCAACTCCACACCGGGCGTCGTGTGGCGCACCCAACCGATGTACTCGTCGACCTTGTGGCCGGGCAGCTGGCCGCCCTCACCGGGCTTGGAGCCCTGCGCCATCTTGATCTGCAGGTCGGTCGCGTGTGACAGGTAGTTCGCCGTCACGCCAAAGCGGCCGGACGCAACCTGCTTCATCGCGCTGTTGCGAGAATCGCCGTTGTCGTCCGGGGTGAAACGGTGATAGTCCTCGCCGCCTTCGCCCGTATTGCTGCGGGCGCCGATGCGGTTCATCGCGATCGCCATCGTCTCGTGGGCCTCGCGGCTGATCGAGCCGAGCGACGCGGCGCCGGTCGCGAAGCGCTTGACGATGTCGACAGCCGGCTCCACCTCGTCGATCGGGACCGGGTTACCGGCCTTGAAGTCGAGCAGCCCGCGGATCGTGCAGAGCCGCCGGTTCTCCTCGTCGATCAGCTTCGTGAATTGCTGGAACGACTCGAAGTTGTTGCTGCGCGTCGAGTGCTGCAGCAAGGAGATCGTGTCCGGGTTGTACATGTGATATTCGCCGTCGCGGCGCCATTGGTAGTAGCCGCCCGGCTTGAGATCGAGGATGCCCGCGATGGCGCGCTCGGGATAAGCGTACGTATGCCGCGCCCGCGTCTCGCGCTCGATGTCGTCCACGCCGACACCACCGATGCGCGACGGCGTCCACGTGAAATACTGGTCGACGAACTCCTGCGCCAGGCCGACCGCTTCGAAGATCTGGGCGCCGCGGTAACTCTGCAGCGTGCTGATGCCCATCTTCGACATCACCTTCAGCACACCCTTGTGCAGCGCCTTGACGTAGTTCTTCTCCACCGCGTGGAAGTCGACGTCCTTCGTCATCATGCCGCGGTTGCAGAGGTCCTCAAGCGTCTCAAGCGCCAGGTACGGGTTGATACCCCCGGCCCCGTAGCCGATCAGCGCCGCCATGTGGTGCACCTCGCGAGGCTCCGCTGACTCAACGACGATGCCGACCTTGGTGCGCGTGCCTTCGCGGACCAGGTGGTGGTGCACCGCGCCGACCGCTAGTAGCGCGGGAATCGCGGCGTGATCGTGGTCCGTGCCGCGGTCTGAAAGGATGAGTATCGAAATGCCTTCCGCCACGGCGGCCGACGCCGCGTCGCAGAGACGGTCCAGCGCCGCGTGCATGGCCCCTTCTGGCTCTGACGTCTCAAACAACGTCGACAGCGTCCGCGACCGGATGCTGCCCGCCTCAATCTCGCGGATCTTCGCCAGCTCCTCGTTGCTCAGGAACGGCTCCTTGAGACGCAGCTGATGCACGTGCCGCGGCGTCTCCTCGAACAGGTTCTGCTCAGAGCCGATGAACGTTTCAAGCGAAGTCACGAGCTCCTCTCGGATCGCGTCCAGCGGCGGGTTGCTGACCTGCGCGAAGAGCTGCTTGAAGTAGCTGTACAGCAGCGGGTTCATGTCCGAGAGCACGGCAATAGGCGTGTCGTTGCCCATCGAGCCGATCGGCTCGGTGCCGTTGCTGCCCATCGGCTCGAGGATCATGTCGATGTCCTCGTTGGTGTAACCAAACGCCTTCTGGCGATCGACGATGGTGTCGGCGTCGAGACCGGGGACCTCTGCCGCCGCCGGCAGCTCGTCCAAGACGACACGCTGCGAGAGGATCCACTCCTCGTAGGGCTCGCGGCTGGTCAGCTCGGCCTTGATCTCGGTGTCATCGATCAGCCGCCCCGCCTTCGTGTCGAGCAGGAACATGCGCCCGGGCTGGATGCGGCTCTTGAACACGACCTTCTCCGGCGGCACGTCCAGGACGCCCGTCTCGGAGGCCATGACCAGCAGGTTGTCCGTCGTAACCAGGTAGCGGCAGGGGCGCAGGCCGTTGCGGTCCAGGATGGCGCAGACCTGCGTGCCGTCCGTGCCGATGATCAGCGCCGGGCCGTCCCACGGTTCCATCATCGCCGAGTGATACTCGTAGAATGCGCGCCGCGGCGAGTCCATCGGAATGTGGTCCGCCCACGCCTCCGGGATCAGCATCATCAGCGCATGCGGCAACGAACGGCCGGTCGCCAGCAGCAGCTCGAGCGCGTTATCGAAGCTCGCTGTATCGCTCTGCCCGCTGGCGGCGATGATCGGCAACAGCTTCTTGATATCGTCACCCAATTCCGGCGACGCGAACATGGTCTCGCGCGCGGCCATCCAGTTGATGTTGCCGCGCAGCGTGTTGATCTCGCCGTTGTGGATCACGAAGCGATAAGGGTGGGCCAGCTTCCAGGTGCCCAGCGTATTCGTGCTGAAGCGCGAGTGGACCAACGCGAACGCCGACACCATCGATTCATGGCTCAGGTCGTGATAGAAGGGCTCGATCTGGTCCGCGACCAGCAGTCCCTTGTAGACGATGGTGCGCGACGAGAGGCTGCAGACATAGAAGTCGTCTCTGTCTTGCATGTCGCTGGTCGAGATGATGTTGAAGATCACCTTGCGCAGCACGAACAGCTTCAGCTCGAAATGAAATTCATCGTGGACGTTAGGCGGACGCTGGACGAAGAACTGCCGGATCCGTGGCATCGCCTGCGCCGCCAGCACGCCGATGGCGTCGGGGTTGACCGGCACATCGCGCCAGCCCAGGAAGGTCATGCCCTCCTGCGCCGTACTCTGCTCGATGATCGTCTCGCAGCGATGACGCTGACGTGCTTCCTGCGGCAAGAACACCATGCCAACGCCGTACTCACCTCGATGCGGCAGTGAGATATCGTGCTGCAGAACTTCGCGCTGGAAGAACTCGTGAGGCATCTGGATCAGGATGCCGGCGCCGTCTCCGGTCTTGGGGTCGGCGCCGCGTGCGCCGCGGTGCCTCAGGTTGATCAGAACCTCGATGCCCTGCTCGATGATTTTGTGGGACCTCTCGCCGGTGATGTTCGCCACCATGCCCACGCCACAGGCGTCGTGTTCCTGGCGAGGGTCGTAAAGACCCTGCTTGGTTAGTCTTGGCAGATTGGGAAATTGATAGTCCTGGCTCATGTGAGTCCTCGATATCCCATCCTGTGACATTCGGGGTGAGCGCTCCGCCGGGCCCGGCGAAAGCCTGTAATTAAATCAAACCGGCCCGCCTGAACGGCAGGCCAGCTAGTGACCGGATAATAATTACATATGGGAAATGGCGCAAGACCTTGAATCCGGTGATTACCGGAAACGAATGTCCGCCTACCAGATTCCCAGCTGCATCTTGATGTCGTCGTTCGCCATCGTCCGCGGGTCCCAGGGCGGGCTGAACGTCAGGTCCACGTTCACGTCGCGCACACCGGGCACGTCCATCGCCGCGTCCTGAATCTGCGCGATCAACATCGGCCCCAGGGGGCATGCCGGCGTCGTCAATGTAAACGTTATGTCGACTATGTTGTCATCATCGACGCGAACGTCGTAGATCAGGCCGAGGTCGACGATGCCCAGGTGGATCTCCGGGTCCTGAATCGGCATCAGGGCTTCCATCACCGCCTCGCTCGTTACCTTTACGCTCTCAGTCATGCCGTCCTCCAGTTAGCTTGATGCTAGTCGTTTGCCTCAGTGTGTGAGGCGCCGTTTTCTCGTAAGCCCTGCTCCAGCGTGTTCCACGCCAGCGTGGCGCATTTCACGCGCACCGGGAACCTGGCGACGCCCTGGAACGCCTCCAGGTCGCCCAGCTCGGCCGGCGGCTCCTCCTCCGGGTCTGTCATCATGCGCTTGAACGCCGTCACCAGCGCCATCGCCTCCGCCTTGCTGCGTCCCTTGATCAGGTCCGTCATCATCGAGCTCGACGCCTGGCTGATCGAGCAGCCGCGCCCTTTGAACGCCACGTCCTCGATGACGTCGCCCTCCAGAAGCAGCTCGACCTCGATCTCATCGCCGCAGAGCGGGTTGTAGCCTTCGACCTTCGCCGTCGCGTGCGCCAGCTCGCCGCGGTTCCGCGGGTGGCGATAGTGATCGAGGATCAGGTCACGATACAGGTCGTCCAGCGCCGGTTCCGGGTAGTTCATCCTGATTCGTTCTAACGGGCGACCGGCGCTTGCTGGACCGCGAAGTAGCGTCCAGCCTCCTGCAGCGCCTCCACCAGCGTGTCGACCTCCGCCTTTGTGTTGTAGATGTAGAAGCTGGCCCGCGCCGTCGCCGCGCAGTCGAGACGCCGCATCAGCGGCTGGGCGCAGTGGTGCGCGCCGCGGATCGCCACGCCGAACGAGTCGACGACCTGCCCCACGTCGTGTGGGTGGATGTCTCCGTAGTTGAACGAGACGACGCCGATGCGCTCCTCGACGTTCCTCGGTCCGTAGATCGTCACCTCCGGCAGCGAGGAGAGGCGCTCCAGGGCGTACCCGGTGATCTCCTTCTCGTGGGCGCGGACGTTCTCCATCCCCAGCGCCTCGAGATACTCCACCGCCGCGCCGAGGCCGACGACGTCGGCGATGTCGGGCGTCCCCGCCTCGAACTTGGCCGGCACGTCGGCCCAGGTCGCCTCCTCGAGCTGCACGCGCGAGATCATCGAGCCGCCGCCAAGAAAGGGCGGCATCGCGTCCAGCAGCTCGGGTCGCGCGTAGAGCACGCCGGCGCCGGTGGGGCCGCACATCTTGTGGCCGGAGAAGGCCAGGAAGTCGCAGTCCAACTCCGCAACGTCGACCGGCATGTGTGGCACGCTCTGGGCGCCATCCAGCAGGACGAGCGCGCCATACCGATGCGCCAGCGTCGTCATCTCTCGCACCGGGTTGATCCCCAACACGTTCGAGGCGTGCGCCACCGCGACCATCTTCGTCTTCGGTCCGATGACCTCCGTTATTTGGTCGCGCCGCAGCCGCCCCTCGTCGTCGATGTCGATGTATCGCAGCTTCGCGCCTTTCTCCCTGGCGATCAGTTGCCACGGGATGATGTTGCTGTGATGCTCCGAGATCGTCAGGACGATTTCGTCACCCTCATTGAGGAACTTGTGGCCCCAGGCGTTGGCCACCAGGTTGATCGCTTCCGTCGTATTACGCGTGAAGACAATGCTCTGCGGCCCGTAGGGCGAGTTGATGAACCGCACCACCTTGTTGCGGACGTCCTCGTAGGCTTGCGTCGCCTCACCGCCCAGCGTGTGGTTGGAGCGGTGGATGTTGGCGTTGGTGTTCTCGTAGTAGTTCACCAGCGCGTCGATCACCTGGCGCGGCTTCTGCGTCGTCGCCGCGTTGTCCAGGTAGACCAGCGGCTTGCCGTGCACCTCGCGCTGCAATATCGGGAAGTCCTTACGGACGGTCTCTATATCAAACATCAGTTGCGTTCCTTCGGCTGATCTCCATGCCGTGGCCTTCAGGCCTCGGTAGATAGACCCACCTATTCCTACCCCACATCGACGCTCACCTCGTCGCCATCCACCTGCACCGCATACGTCTTCACCGGCCGCACCGCCGGCAGCGCCTTGACGGCGCCCGTCTGCACGTCGAAGCGCGCGCCGTGGCGCGGACACTCCACCGTACCGTCGTAAAGCGTCCCCTCACCCAGCGGCCCGTTGTCGTGCGTGCAGAGGTTGTCGACGGCGTAGAACGACCCGTCGAGGTTGCACAGGGCAATGCTGCGTCCGCCTGCTGCCACGACCTTGACGGCCCCGGCCGGGACGTCCGCGATGCTCGCGACGCGCTCGAACGTCATCAGCCTACCGCTTCCAGCTTGTGCGCGATGGCGGCTTCCAGCGCATCCTGATCGACACCCGCGGGCAGGCGGTCGAGGACCTCGCGGAAGAACGCCTCGACCAGTAGCTGCTGCGCCTCGACCGGTGGCACACCGCGCGATTCGAGGTAGAAGCGCTGGTCTTCGTCCAACGGCCCTGCGGTCGCGCCGTGGCTGCAGCGCAGCACGTCGTACGCCTCGATCTCGAGGATCGGTATCGGCGCTGCCTTCGCGTGGTCGCTGAGCAGGAGGTTGCGGCTGGTCTGATTCGCCTCGCTCTGGCCGGCGCCCTTCTGGATTCGCGCCAGGCCTCGCCACACCGTGCTCGCCTCGTCGTCCAGCGCTGCCTTGAACAGCAGGTCGCTGGCCGTGCGCGGCGCGATGTGGTCCTGCAGCGTCAGGTAGTCGAAGTGCTGCTTCTCGTTGCCGAAAGCCAGGCCCAGCAGCTCCGCCCGCGAGCCCTCGCCCGCCAATGTGACCTCGAGCCGGGTGCGAGTCAGCGCACCGCCGAGGCCGATCAGCGCCGCCGAAACGTCGGCGCCACGGTCGAGCTGGGCACGGATCGTCGAGAACGACGCGACGCTCCTCTGACCCATTCGCTGCAGATCCACGAATCGGACTCGTGAGTCCGGGCCGGCGACGATTTCGACGGCGCCCGAGGCGAGCGACCACCCGGATGCTGCCTCACCTGTCGAATCTCGTATGACGGTGACGCTGCTGTTTGGCTCGGCCACGATCAGGAGGTGTGAAAGCAGCGGGGCGCCGTTCTGTCGCACCGCATAGGTCAGAGGTACCGCCACCTCTACGCCCTCCCGCACGTGGACCAGCGCGCCACCCTGCCACGCCGCGGCCTGCAGCGCGCCGAGTTTCCACTCCGATGGCTTGACGAGGTTGTGCAGGTGCTGCTGAACCAGCGCTTCGTGCGCTGACGCCGCCTTCGACAAGTCGCTGAACACAACGCCCTTTGGCAGGTCCTCTGTGCGCAGCTTGCTGGACGCGGCTTCGGTACCGGCCAGCGCCTCGTCCAGATCGACCCGCGTGAGGTCCGTGCGCCGCCACTCCTCGTCGAGGGGGTTTGGCATCGCCATCGCCTCATAGGCGCGCCACGCGTCGAGACGGCGCTGCAGCAACCACTCCGGCTCGTTGAGCCGTTGGGACAGCGCTTTAACCGTCGCTTCGTTAATCGAAGGGGCGTTCGCCCTCGTTGTCATATGCTTCCGTTCCACTCTTCGAGGAGCGTAGGGGCGGTTCGCGAATCGCCCCTACGCGCGTCCCGTTGTTTCACATCCGGCTCGTCCGGTTAGCCGACCGAGCCTTCCATCTGAAGCTCGATCAGGCGGTTGAGCTCGATGGCGTACTCCATCGGCAGCTCCTTGACGATCGGCTCCACGAAGCCGTTGACGATCATCTTCGTCGCCTCGGTCTCATCGATGCCGCGGCTCTGCAGGTAGAAGAGCTGCTCGTCGCCCACCTTGCTGACCGTGGCCTCGTGGCCGATGTTGACCTGCTCCTCGTCGATCTCCATCACCGGGTAGGTGTCGGAGCGCGAGTCCTGGTCCAGCAGCAGCGCGTCGCAACGCACCGTCGACTTCACGTTCTTGGCGCCTTCGTGAACCTTGAGCAGGCCACGATAGCTGGTGCGCCCGCCGCCACGGCTGATCGACTTCGAGATGATCGTCGAGGTGGTGTTCGGCGCGACGTGGACGATCTTGCCGCCCGCGTCCTGGTGTTGGCCCGGGCCAGCGAAAGCCAGCGAGAGGATCTCGCCGTGCGCGCCCGGCTCCATCAGGTAGACGCTGGGGTACTTCATCGTCAGCTTGGAGCCGAGGTTGCCGTCGACCCACTCCATGACCGCGTCCTGATACGCCATCGCTCGCTTGGTCACGAGGTTGTAGACGTTGTTCGACCAGTTCTGGATCGTCGTGTACCGGACGCGGGCGCCCTTCTTCACGATGATCTCGACCACCGCGCTGTGCAGCGAGTCGTTGCTGTAGGTCGGCGCCGTACAGCCCTCGACGTAGTGAACGTAGGAGCCTTCCTCGGCGATGATCAGGGTCCGCTCGAACTGGCCCATGTTCTCCGTGTTGATGCGGAAGTAGGCCTGCAACGGGATGTCCACCTTCACGCCCGCGGGCACGTAGACGAAGCTGCCGCCCGACCACACGGCCGAGTTCAGCGCCGCGAACTTGTTGTCCGCCGGCGGCACGACGGTACCGAAGTACTGCCGCACCAGGTCTTCGTGCTCGCGAAGGCCCGTGTCCATATCGACGAAGATGACACCGAGCTTCTCTAGGTCCTCGCGGATCTTGTGGTACACGACCTCCGAGTCGTACTGGGCGCCGACGCCGGCGAGGAACTTGCGCTCCGCCTCCGGGATGCCCAGCTTGTCGAAGGTGCGCTTGATCTCCTCCGGGACCTCGTCCCAGGTGCGCCCCTGACCCTCCATGGGCTTGACGTAGTAGTAGATGTCGTTGAAGTCGAGGTCGTAGTTCTCGATGTTGCCGCCCCAGAAGGCGCCGTTCGGCATCGGCTTCGACTCGAAGTGCTGCAGCGACCGCTGTCGGAACTCACGCATCCACTGCGGCTCGTTCTTGATCTCTGAAATTTGCGCGACGACGCCTGCGTCGAGGCCCTTCTTGACCTCGTTGACCGGCTTGAACTCGGGGTCATGCCAACCATACTTGTAGCCGCTTACGATGTCGCCGGCTTTTTGAGTCGTCATGCGTCCTCACTCTCTGTAGCGCCGCTGAGGACGCCTTCCTCAGCGTCGATTGCGTTCGTAATCCAGTCGTAGCCCTTCTCTTCGAGCTCTGTCGCGAGCTCTCGGCCGCCGGACCGGACGATCTTGCCCCGATACAAAACGTGGATGTGGTCGGGCGTCACGTAGTTGAGGATGCGCTGATAGTGCGTGATCAGCAGGATGCCCGTCTCCGGGCTGCGCAGCGCGTTGATCCCCTCAGCCACCGTCCGCAGCGCGTCGATGTCGAGACCTGAGTCGGTCTCGTCCATGACGGCCATGACTGGGCGAAGGAGGCTCATCTGCAGCACCTCGGCGCGTTTCTTTTCGCCGCCGGAGAAGCCTTCGTTGACGTAGCGCCGCGCGAAGGACTCGTCCATCTTAAGGATTTCCAGCGCTTCTTTGAGGCGCTCACGGAACTCGCGCACCGGCATGTCTTTGCCCTGTACCGCTTTCATCGCGGCGCGCAGGAAGTTGACCATCGTCACGCCGGGAATCGAGGTCGGGTACTGCATCGCCAGGAACATGCCGCGCTGGGCTCGTTCGTTCGGCGGCAGGTGTGTGATGTCGTGACCCTTGAGCAGTATCCTGCCGGCCGTCACGTCGTAGTGCGGGTGACCCATCAGCGTGTTCGCCAGCGTGCTCTTGCCCGAGCCGTTCGGCCCCATGATGGCGTGAACCTCGCCCGCCGGCACCGTCAGGTCCACCCCGTTGAGGATTTGCTTGCCTTCGACCGAGACCTCAAGGCCTTCGACCTGCATGACTGCCCCGTCTGTCATCCTTGCTCCTTGGCTTCGTCCTCGAGGAGCGTAACCGGCTGCGGCCTTACGATGTACTCGCAGCAGGGTGCTCCATCCACGATTCGTCTGGTTTGCTCCACGTGCGCACCGACCAGAAGCTCGATGCTGTGGCGGTCGGCGCTGCAGGCGGCGTCACTCATCTCCGCGAGCTTCAGGTAAGGGCAGTCGCCGTTGACCAGGTGGAAGGCGTCGCCTTCCTTCTCCCAGCCGTCGACAATGCCCTCCTGGTTCAGCGCGCGGCTCGCTTCCTCGATGCGCTGGTCCAGCGTCTCTCCGCGCACCTCGGCCCGGTGGTCGGCGGCAACTTCTTCGGCGATGCCGGAGAAGACCTGGTCGACGACCTGGCGGCCCGTGGCGCCACTGACGTGGCTGGCGTCGAGCTTTTCAAGGTGCCGGAACATGCGTGAGAGCAGCTGCACGTAGGTGCGGCCACCCATCTCCTCGCCACGCTCCGTCACGAAAAACACCAGCGAGGGCCGGCCAACGCCGTGCCGCTCTTGCCTCACGTCGATCAGCGTGTCGGCGCGCAAGCCGTCAAGATGACGCCGCACCGCCTGAGGGCTGAGCTTCAACCACTCGGCGAGCTGCGCTACGGTCATCTCGCGATGGCCGCGAATTTGACGTAATATCTGATCGCGGGTGCTTTCCACGTCTCTACGTTAGATGTGGCGCGGGCCCATTGTCAACAATTAGCAACTTTAAATGCATTATTGTTGCGAAATTACGGAGGCATCTCAATCGCCGGTTCGTGGAGCGAATCACTGCAACGCCTGCGGTGAAGCCACGTTTAGCGAACTGACGAAGGCCCGTCGCGATAGCCCCGCCACCAGTCCCCGCTGGAGTAGAGGCAAGGACGCCTTTGAACTACACCGGTCTTGGTCCGTCTCAACCCATACCTGCTGACACGGCACGTATCGTCCTGCGTGCAGGCCGCCGGGCTCTGGTTCTTATCAGCGCCGTTATCTTCGCGCTTCTGATCAGCGGCGGCATCTTCACCTTTACGCCACTCATCGGCCTGCACATCGCTCACACAAACGGCATCAGCATGGAGCCGGCTCACAAGGAAGGCGACGTGGTCCTGATCAAGGACGTTGACGAGGGCGACCTGCACGTCGGCGACGTCGTCGTGTTCGAAGCGCTGGGCCAGAAAATCATGCACCGCATCATCGAGCAGCGCGCGGGCCCGGCCGGTGAGATGGTCATCGTCACGCAGGGAGACAACGTCGCCTTGCCCGACTTCCCGATCGCCGCCTCCCAGGTCAGCGGCAAACTGGTCGGCGAGGTACTGCTGCTCGGGACGCTATCGCGCCTGGTTGACGCCCAGGGCGGTTTTTATGTCTACCGCTCGATCGTGCTGACGCTGGCCGTCACCGCCGTGGCGGTCTGGGGCCTGGCTGCCTCGGTGCGCAAACGCCGCCAACCGTTACCGGCCGAAGCAGCGCCCGGCATCGCCGGCGAATCGCTACAAGAACCCGAAGACTAGGACGACTACAGGCTGAGCGGCTTGACTGGCGCAAGGAACGCCTTTGGGTCGTCGCGCCACACCTCGGGCTGAACGTCGATGTACAGCTCGATCTCGTTGCCGTCCGGGTCGAGGATGTAGAGGCTGTGCGTCACCGTGTGGTCGGAAGCGCCGACGATCGTGACGTCGTTGGCCTGCAGCGTCTTGATCACCTCGCGCAGCTCGTCGTCCGTCTCCCCCACCTTGAGGCCGAAGTGGTAAAGGCCGGCGCGGCGCCCTCGCAGCGGCGGCGGCGCGTCCTCACCGACCTCGATCAGCAGCAGTTCGTGATGCGTACGGCCGCTCGAAAACGCCGCCACCGGCATACCCGGCCGCTCTTCCGTGATCGCGTTCCAGCCCAGGATGTCGCGGTAGAAGTGAGCCGAACGCTCGGCGTTGTGGACGTAGAGGACAATGTGGCCCAGCTCTTTGACGGCCATTCAAGGCTCCCTTTCATTTTTCGGGACAGGTCTTAGAAGATGGCGCAACCGATGTTGCCCTTCCAGCCGTACTCCACCTTGCC
>Ga0214471_10001729_pt1 | contig 17265 bp, 11 predicted proteins | sample RVTome_5_FD_207665 | JGI IMG/M metagenome (GOLD analysis project Ga0214471, IMG submission 207665) | Soil microbial communities from uranium-contaminated site in the Upper Colorado River Basin, Wyoming, United States - RVT142D155 | ecosystem: Environmental > Terrestrial > Soil > Contaminated >... | reverse complement strand
CTGGCGCGGCCCCGACACCCCGAGTTGTTTCTCGACCTCCATCTCGACGGGCAGGCCGTGGGTGTCCCACCCGAAGCGGCGCTCCACCCTGTGGCCCCGCATCGTCCAGTAGCGGGGCACGATGTCTTTCACCACCGCCTGCAGGATGTGCCCGTAGTGAGGGCTGCCGGTCGCGAACGGCGGGCCGTCGTAGAAGGTGTACTCGGCGTCGACGGGCCGCTGTTCGACCGATCGACGGAAGGCGTCCACCTCGTCCCAGAGGGCGAGCACCCTCTTGTCGAGGCCGACCAGGTCGACCTGGTGCCCGACGCGTGGGAAGTCGGTGGTGGGATGCGGCCTGCTCACGATCTCGTCTCCTCGCCGGGACCGGCTCGGTGCCGCTCCCACGCCGGGACGAGTGAGACCCGTGGTACCCCACCCAGGCACGTTCCCGTCGTCGCTTCGGGCGCGATGGTACACGCCTCCTCGGAGCCTCACGCCTTGCCGCCCGGGGTATCGTCCCAGGATGAGAGCGCTGCGGCTGGTCGTCACGGGCGAGCCCCTGCGCGTCGAGGACGTCGAACTGGAGCCGCTCGGAGCCGACGACGTGACCGTGGCCGTGGCGGCGGCCGGCATCTGCCGGTCCGACGTCCACTACCGCGCCGGGACGAGGGCCGTTGCGCGATTGCCGCTGACTCCCGGCCACGAGATCGCGGGGACGGTCGTCGAGGTCGGCTCGGAGGTCCGCCGTGTGTCACCGGGCGATCGTGTGGCCGTCCACTACCAGGTCTCGTGCGGACGGTGTGGACAGTGCTCTCAGGGCCGTGAGCAGTTCTGTTCGACAGGGGCGATGATCGGCTTGTCCCGCGACGGTGGATACGCCGAGGCCGTCGTGGTCCCCGAGCGCAACACCGTCCCATTGCCGGAGACGATCTCGTTCGCGGCGGGGGCGATCATGATGTGCTCCTCGGTCACCTCGCTCCACGCCCTGCGGCGCGGCGGCCTGGCTCCCGGTGAGCGGGTCGCCGTCTTCGGTTGCGGGGGGCTCGGCGTCTCGGCGATCAAGCTCGCCTTCACCCTGGGGGCGTCGGTCGTCTACGGCGTCGACGTCACCGACGAGAAGCTCCAGATCGCGGCCGGCCTGGGAGCGCGCCCGGTGCCGTTCTCGGACGCCGCGACCGTGCGCGCCGACGTGGCGTTGGAGCTCGTCGGGCTCCCCGAGACGATGCGGGCCGCGGTTGACTGTCTCGGCGTGCACGGCAGGGCCGTCGCCGTGGGCATCACCCACGAGCCCTTCTCGCTGGACTCGTTCGCCGACCTGGTGTTGCGGGAGGCCCAGATCATCGGCGCCGCCGACCACACCGCCGCCGAGGTGGAGGAACTGATCGACATGGCGGCGCGTGGTGCCTTCGACGTCGCGGACGCCGTCACCGCCACCGTCGCGCTCGACGCGGCCGCGGTCAACGATGCGATGGACCGCCTCGCAGCGTTCCAGGGCGGGGTGCGCACCGTGATCACGCCGTGAGCTCGCCCACTCGTCACAGCTGGTCGCGCCGCTGCAGCACGACGAGCGCCCACCAGCCGGGGAGGATGGGGAGCCAGAACGTGACGAGGCGGAAGAGCAACACGGCGGCGAACGCCACCGAGGCTTCCACCCCCGCAGCCGTGTACCCGGCGACCAGGGCGGCCTCCGTGGCCCCGATGCCGCCCGGGATCGGTGCGGCCGTGGCCACGGCGGCCCCGGCCAAATAGATGAGCGACGCCTGTGCCGGAGCCATGCCGGCGCCGAACGCGGCCAGGGAGGCGAGCATGGCGACGGTGTACGCCACGGTCACCCCGGCGGAGCCGGTCAAGAGCGCTGTCAGCTTCGACGGCGTCTTGGCGATCGCCGCCACCGACGAGACCGCGCCTCGGACCGCGGGCAGCAGGTTCTTGGTGAGCACCTTCCTGCCCAACGGCAGCGCCATGAGCAACCCTGAGGCAGCGATGAGCGAACCCACGACGACCGCCGTGACCGTCGGCGAGGGTAGCGGGAGCCGGGACGTGCCTGATGCGCCGGCGACCAGGCCCGTCACCGCCAGTGCCGAGATGTGGATGACGAGCCCTGCCAGGGTGTTGAGGCCGACGGCCGACACTGCGGCCGCCGCCGGGATGCCCTGCTTCTGGAAGTAGCGGACGTTGGTGGCCATGCCGCCCACCTTCGCCGGCGTGACCCGGTTGGCGAATGAAGACGCCACCTGGGCCGCCACGGTCGGCCACAGGGCGATGCGCATCGGGACCGCACCCACCATCCCGATGCCGGCGGCGACATACGTGAACACCGAAGCCACTGCCGCGAGGGCCACCCAGCGCAGGTCGGCGCCCTGCAGCTCGCCGAAGAAGCCGCTCGCCTCGGCGAGCTGGGGCACGAGAACATAGCCGGCCAGTGCGATCGTGGCCAGGACCAGGAGGGTGCGCGGGCTGACCCGCTCGATGCTCTCGTAGGTCACATGCTCTGCGCCGACGGCCTGGGCCACCGTCTCACGCAGCCGCTTGAAGTCGTCCGACCTCCCGATCTGGGTGCGCGTCGCCGTGCTCAGCGCCAACGGCTGGATCCAGGGGAGGGCGATACGCACCCGTTCAGGTCCGAGCACCTCGATGGCAGCGGCCGCCGCCCGCTCGGGGCCGACGAGGGTCGCCGTCGACCCGATCAACTCGGCCACGTCCCTGGCGCGTAGCGACTCCGATGCCGCCAGCTCGGCAAAACCGAAGTCGATGAGCCAGGGACGGCCCTTGTCATCCATGAGGAGATTGGCGAGGCGCAGGTCGCGGTGGGCAATGCCGGCGTCGTGCAACTCGGAGACCTCGCGCCACACGTGGGTCAACAACCAATCGGGCACAGCCTCGAGCGACAGCTCGTCCAGAGGCCCTCCCTCGATGCGCCGGTAGGCCAGTAGCGCCCCGTCGGTGCCGATCTCGGCGACGGTTACGAGCTGCGGCGTGTGGATGCCGCGCGAGGCCGCCGCCAGCGACAGCAGCGCCTCGTGCTCCACGGCTCGCTCCAGCGAGGTGAACGGCCTGCGATCGCCAGCATTGCGCAGCCGGATCCAGCGGTAGAGGCGAAACATCAGGTCGGCGGCGCGCTGGTCGGTCCCGAGGGTCTTGACGAAGAGCTCCGATCCGTCGCGGGTGGTCACGAACCACGGCACGGAGCCCCGGGCGTCGACGGAGGCGCGTCGCACGTCTGTCACCGCGATCTGGGCAGCTCGCAACGTGGCGGCCACCTCATCGGCTGACGGGGTGCGATCCCGCGTCCTCAGGAGCACCGCCATCAGCGCCCCGCCTGTCATCCCGACGCCGACGTCGAGCGGCAACGTGATCACGGACAGAGCCCCCCCGATGAACGACAGCGAAACGGCACCGGCTCCGATCCAGTGGGCCCATGTCCGCAGCCGACGGCCGATCCAGGGCCCGGCCACCGTGAGCACACCGATGAGCGAGGCCAGCCCTTCGTTGCCCAGGCTCGATTCCGGTCCGCCTGCCCTGACTGCGGCCTGGACCACATCGGATGTCGCCAGGCGCAGCACCAACTCGGCCGTGAGCGCCGACAACACGGCAGCTGCGATGGCGGCGGCGTTCACCATCATCCAGCGGCGTACCCGGCGCTTCACCAGCAGGCCGACATTCGTGGCGATGATCGTCACGAAGAGGCTGATGCCGACGACCACCTCGAAGGTCTGCGGCACCCATTCGGGCCAGGATTCCTGCAGGGTGGCGATGTCGGTGTGCAGGCCGAGCAGGGCGTGCTCGAACACGACGAGCAGGGCTACCCCGATTCCCGTCAGCACCAGACCGATGACCAGGCGAAACACGAAGAGCGGGGAACGCACCAGTGGGGCTTTCTCCACATCGCTCCTCGCGCTGTTGGGCACCCGTTAGGAGCCCCCGTGCCGGTATCGTATCCACCGCTGGCCGTCTCCAGCATGCCCAGGCCGTCGATGCGAGGCCGAATGTCACTCCCAGAAGAACGCCGGGCCGGCCTCGTCACGCTCGGAACCGTGCTGGCCGCGATGGTCCTGGTGCTGACGGCCCTCCTGGCGGGATCCGAACCGGCGGCCGGCGAGATCTCCGTCTTCGAGGCGGTGAACGGCCTTCCCGACGTCCCAGCGGCTCTCTGGTGGCCGGTCATGCAACTCGGCAGCCTGGTGGGCACGGTGCTCGTCGCCGCCGGATTCGCCCTCTTCAGGCATCGTCGCCTGGCGACCGCTTATGCCACAGCGACGGTGGCTGCCTGGCTCGGCGCCCAGTTGCTCAAGGTGATCGTCGACCGGGGCCGACCCGCCGACTTCGCCCTCGACGCGATCATGCGGGGCCCTGCCGCCAGCGGCCAGGGTTTCCCGTCGGGCCATGCCGCCGTTGCATTCGCCGCCGCCTTCGTCGTGAGCGCCGGGCACGGCCGGCCCTGGTCATACGTGGCGCTGACCCTGGCCGGCGTGGTGGCCACGGCCCGCCTCTACGTGGGAGCACACCTCCCTCTCGACGTCGTCGGTGGGGGAGCGGCCGGCGTCGTCGTCGGGTTGGTCGCCAGCCACCTCATCCTGCGGCTCCGGTCGGAACGACTGGGCGGGATGGCCGGCACACCCGCCGAGTAGCCTGCCCGCGCGTGGATTGGGTGACCCCCCACGACGACGGCGCGCTGATTCGGGTGTGGGTGGTGCCCGGAGCGTCCCGCAGCGAACTGGGTGGGCTCCACGGTGACGCGGTGCGCATCAGGGTGGCGGCTCCTGCCGAGGGTGGCCGAGCCAATGTCGCAGTTGTCGATATGATGGCTGCTGCAACCGGCGCCGCTGTCGAGTTGGTGCGTGGCGCCGGTTCGAGGGCGAAGACCCTGCTGGTGCGCGGTCGTTCTCCGGCCGAGGTGGCGGGCCTGCTGGGGCTCGAACCGACGCGACGGGACCCTCCGTCCTCGGTCTGATTCCGCCCGGAGGCTATGCTGCCGGGCGCATCGAGGCCCGAGTGGCCGGTTCCGCCGACCCGAGTGAGGCTCGACGATGACCCGCAAGCTCGCCAAGTCGACCGAGACCCGCCTGCGGCGCCGGTTGGAGGACGAACGCGGCCAGCTCCAGTCTGTCATCCGCGAGTTCGACGACCAGCGGGAGTTGAGCAGGTTGGCCGAGACGGGATCCGAGCACAACGCCGATCCAGACAACGCCGACGGCGGATCCCTGGCCTTCGAGATGGAGATGGATCTGTCGGTCGAGCAGAATGCCAAACTGTTGCTGGAGAAGGTCCAGCATGCGCTCGACCGCATGGACGAGGGGATGTACGGCATATGCGAGGTGAGTGGCAAGCCGATCCCGGTGGCGCGACTCGAGGCGCTGCCGTACGCCACGACGCTCGTCGAGTTCGCCGACCGGCGGTGAGCCATCGTCGACTGCTGGCCGCCGTGGCGGTGGCAGTGGTCGTTGTCGACCAAGGCACCAAGTGGTGGGCACTCCAGGCGCTCGACGACGGCCCCATCGTTCTCATCTCAGGGTTCCTGCGCCTCCACCTCACGTTCAACCCCGGGGCGGCCTTCAGCTCGTTCCTTGGTGCCGGTCCGCTGCTCGGCGTGATCGCCTTGGCCGTGGCGGTGGTGATCGTCGCAACGATCGACGGCGTGCGGGCCACGCGGGACGTCGTGGCCTTCGGGATGATCATGGGAGGGGCGCTCGGCAACTCGGTTGACCGCATCGCCCGCGGCACCGGCTTTCTCGACGGTCACGTCGTCGATTGGATCGACTTCTCGTTCTGGCCGACGTTCAACGCCGCCGACAGCGCGATCAGCATCGCGGTGGTGCTCCTGCTCCTGGGGGCCTTCGTCGGTCGTGATGCCTGACCGGCGCCGTCTGGTGGTGCCGGCAGACCTCGACGGCGAGCGCGCCGATCGCGTCGTGGCGGTGGCGTTGGGCCTCGCCAGGGCCGCCGCCAGGACGATGGTGGCCGCAGGTGTGGTGACCTGTGCCGATACGCCGGTGGAGCCGTCGGCCCGCCTGGCTGCCGGAACGGTGCTCGACGTTGCCGCTCCACAGCCGATTCCCGGGTTGGAGGCGGCGTCCGTGCCATTCGCCGTGGCCTACGAGGACGACGCCGTCATCGTGGTCGACAAGCCGTCGGGCGTGGTGGTGCATCCCGGAGCGGGGCATCGCCACGACACTTTGGTGAACGGTCTGGTTGGACGCTTTCCGGAGCTCGAGTACCTGGGTGAGGAGCATCGCTGGGGGTTGGTGCATCGGCTCGACCGCGAAACCTCGGGGCTGCTGGTCGTGGCGCGTTCTGAAGCCGCTCACGGCTTCCTCCAACGAGCCCTGAAGGAGCGCAGGGTGGGGCGCACCTACCTGGCGATGGCCGTCGGCGAGCTCGACGCCGCCACCGGGACGATCGAGGCACCGATCGGACGCGATCCGGCACATCCCACCCGGATGACGGTGCTCGCGTCGGGACGCCCTGCGCGCACGCATTACCGGCGGTTGGCCGCCTGGGACGGCGCCACACTGCTCGAGGTGACGCTCGAGACCGGCCGTACCCACCAGATCCGGGTCCATCTGGCTTCGATCGGCACTCCCGTCGCAGGCGACCGGACCTACGGTCGCCCCAGCTCGCCTGCAGTGGAGCCGGGACGCGTGTGGCTCCACGCCGCAATGTTGCGGTTTCCCCATCCGAGTGGCCGCCCCGAAATGGAGGTGCGCTCGCCGCTACCATCCGACCTCACCGCGACGCTCGAGCGGCTGGGGGCACCGGTGAAGGGAGCCGTGCCCGGTCGACTCTGAGGCATACGGCCGGCGGCGGCGGAGGTGACGATGGCGGCCTACTACGAACGTCTGTCCCATCTCGACGCGTCGTTCCTCGCCCTCGAGTCGCGCTCCACCCACATGCACGTGGGTGGTGTCGCCCTGTTCGACGCTGCTCCCATGATGCAGAACGACGGCGGACCCGCGGCGGGCCTCGACATCGACCGCATCCGCCGTTTCATCGGCTCGCGGCTGCACCTCATCCCGAGATACCGCCAGCGCCTGGCCTACGTGCCGCTCGAACGGCACCCGGTGTGGGTGGACGACGAGCACTTCAACCTCGATTACCACGTGCGGTTCACCGCGCTACCGCGGCCGGGATCCACGGATCTGCTCATGGCGCTGGCAGCTCGTCTCGCTTCACAGCAGCTCGACCGCCAGAAGCCGCTCTGGGAGCTGTACGTCGTGGAGGGCGTCGCCGGCAACCGGTTCGCGGTGATCTCGAAGATCCACCACTGCATGATCGACGGGATCGCCGGCGTGGACCTGCTGGCGGTGATGCTCAACCTGGCGCCCATCGGCGAGATCGAAGAGGCGATCCCATTCGTCCCTCGACCGGCGCCCACCTCCACAGAGTTGGTGGTGCGCGAGACCGCCCGACGTGCCGGTGCGGCGGTCGCCACGGCGCGCAGCGCCCGCCGCGCCGTCGATGACGCCAAGTCGGTGGCGGCACAGGGTCTGCGCCGGGTCAGAGCGATGGCCTACTCCCTCGGCTCCGGTTGGCTGACTGCGGCGCCTCGGACGCCGCTCAACGGCAAGGTGTCGCCGATCCGGCGCTTCGCAACGCTCGAGACCGATCTGGCCGCCGTCAAAGAGATCAAGAACGCCCTCGGCGGCAGCGTCAACGACGTGTTGCTGGCGACGGTCGCAGGAGGCGTGCGCCGCTTCTTCCAGGACGTGCGGCACTTCGACGTCGAGGGCGTCGTGCTGCGGGTGATGGCACCGGTGAGCGTGCGTACCCGCGACCAGCGGGGATCGCTTGGTAACCAGGTGGCGATGTGGCTGGTGTCGCTGCCGATCGAAGACCCCGAACCTACCTCGTGGCTCGCCGCCGTGGCGGCGGAGACCCTGAAGCTCAAGAAGACCGACCAGGCCCTCGGCGCGTCCACCCTGGTGCAACTCAGCGCAGGCGCCCCTGCCACCCTGGTGTCGCTGGCGAGTCGGCTCGCCGCCGGGGCCCGCCCGTTCAACCTGACGGTTACCAACGTCCCCGGACCTCAGTTCCCCCTGTACCTGTTGGAGGCACCGCTCCTGGGCCAGTATCCGCTGGTGCCGCTGTGGGAGAGCCACGGCGTCGGCATTGCCATGTTCAGCTATGACGGCACGGTGTTCTGGGGCTTCAACGCCGACTGGGATGTCATGCCCGACGTAGACCGCTTCGTGGAGGCGATAGACGCCGCCTTCCGGGAGCTGCTGGCGGCCGCCCGCCGAGCCACGGCAGAGCCGCCGGAGCCGAGGCGGAGACGAACTCCCAAACCCCGCCCCCCACTGGGCTCCTAGCACTCGGTACCCAGAACCCGGTTCGCCCTCGTCAGCGGACTCAGCCGAAGAACGTCCGCGCCGCGTCGTAGATGGCGTCGTCGACGCTGCGGGCGCCGCTGCCTGCGATCTCCAGCGGCACCGACACGATCTCGGTGCCGCGCACCCCCACCATCACCCCGGTATCGCCGGCGGCCGCCATGTCGGCGGCGGCCACGCCGAGGCGGCTCGCCAACACCCTGTCGAACGCGGTTGGGGTGCCGCCGCGCTGGATGTGACCCAAGACGGAGACCCGGGTCTCGAAACCGGTGCGGCGTTCGAGCTCGGCGGCGATTGCATATCCCACCCCGCCGAGGCGTGCGAAGCCGAACGCGTCGGTCTTCACGTCCATGTCCCAGCCCTCCGGGGGTTGGATGCCCTCGGCGGTGACCACGATCGAGAACGAGCGGCCGCGGCGGTGGCGCGACCTGATCACCTTGGCGATCTCGTCCAGGTCGTACGGGACCTCGGGGATGAGGATGGCGTCGGCTCCGCCGGCCATGCCGGCATAGGTGGCGATCCACCCCTTGGTACGGCCCATCACCTCGCACACGATCACTCGGTTGTGGGCTTCTGCCGTGGTGGCGAGCCGGTCGATCGCGTCGGAGGCGATCTGGACGGCGGTGTCGAAGCCGAACGTGACATCCGTGCCGGCGATGTCGTTGTCGATGGTCTTGGGTACCCCGACGACGGGCAGCCCTTCCTGGGACAGGCGAAGCGCCGACGCCAGTGTCCCGTCGCCGCCGATCACCACCAGCGCCTCGATCCCGTTGCGCTCGATGGTGCGCCGGCAGGATTCGTAACCTTCTCCGTGGACGTAGGGATCCCTACGAGACGTGCCGAGGACCGTGCCGCCGCGTGTGAGGATACCCCGCACGCTCTCGCGATCCAGGTTGCGGGTGGCGCCGTCCATCAGGCCCTCCCACCCGTTGAGGATGCCGACGACCTCGGCGTCGTTGACCTCGACCGACCTGGTGACGACACCTCTGATGACGGCGTTCAACCCCGGGCAGTCACCGCCGGCGGTGAGGACCCCGATCACCTTTCCCATGGCTCGTCGCCCTTCGGTCAGTACAGGAACATCGGCTTGCCGGAGACATGGCGGACCTTCGGCTGGTATGCCTCGACGTCGTAGAGCTCGTCGACATCGACGCGTTTCACGCCCTCGCGGGTCACCGAGATGGGGACGTGGGTGTAGGTGCCGCCGCGCAGAGCCACCATGCGCCCGGTCGATCCTTCGAGCGCCAGGTCGGCCGCCATCACCGCGTAGTTGGTGGCGACCATCAGGTCGAGCGAGTCGGGGTTGCCTGAGCGCATGAGATAGCCGAGCTGCTGGTAGACGATGCCGACACCCGTCTTCTCCTTGAGCAGCTCACCGGTGTGCATCCCGATGCCCCCCAGCTTGCGGTGGCCGTACGCGTCCTCCTCGCCCGACAGGACCATGTCGCCGCCGGTGATGGTGGCTCCCTCGGAGATGGTGACCATCGAATACCGCGACGGGTTGGACGTCCTGTCGGCCATGAGCAGCTTGGCCAGCTTGTCGGCGTCGAACGGGACCTCGGAGATGATCGCCCGGTCGACACCGGAGAGGTACGCGGTGACGAGCGACGTCTCACCGCTGTAGCGCCCGAACAACTCGACAACGGCGATCCTCTCGTGCGATCCGGTCGAGGTCCGCAGGTTGTGGATGAACTGCACCCCCCGAGTGACTGCCGTCGAGAACCCGATGCAGTAGTCGGTGCCGTGGACGTCGTTGTCCATCGTCTTGGGGATGGCTATCACCGGGATGCCCTCGTCGTGCATCCGCAGGCCGTAGGAGAGGGTGTCGTCACCTCCGATCGGGATGAGGACGTCGATCTTCGCCACCTCGAGCACCCGCAGGACGTGATCGGTGAAATCGTGAGGACCATCGCCGGTCGCCCGGTGTGCGAGGAAGCCGGGCACGTCGTCGCTGCGCACCCTACCGGGATTCGTGCGCGACGTGTGGAGGAACGTGCCACCGGTGCGGTCGACGGTTCGCACGTCGCCGGGGGTGAGAGGGATGAGGGTCTCCGACATGCCGGCGGGATCGTCGGGGTTGGCCTCGAGGAGCCCTCCCCATCCGCGCCTGATGCCGGTGACCTGGTGGCCCTCCTCGGAGACACGGTTCACCACCGCCTTGATGCACGGGTTGAGGCCCGGGACGTCGCCCCCTCCGGTGAGGATGCCGATCCGCATGGTGTCTCCTTGTCGACGCGGGGGTAACGCATCATCGCGCGTGGTGGCATCCTGGCACGAAACGCGGTCGCGGTGGCCGGCGCGATCCCGGTGGCAGTGTCCGACGTTTTCGCGCTGTGGCCGAGGCCGGGTGGAGTCTGCTTACATACGTGTAGTTCCTCGTTGCTGAAGGGCATGTCCGACTCGTTCACTCACCTCCACGTACACACCGAGTTCTCGATGCTCGACGGTGCCGCGCGGGTGAACGACGTGGTGCAGGCGGTTGCCGCCGACGGGCAACCCGCGGTTGCCATCACGGATCACGGGGCGCTGTACGGAGCGGTCGACTTCTACCGCGCCGCCACCGACGTGGGTGTCAAGCCGGTCATCGGCATCGAGGCGTATGTGACGCCGGGATCGCGTTTCGACCGCCCCCCGCGACGCGACGATCTGCGGTATCACATGACCCTGCTGGCCGTCTCGGACGTCGGGTACCGCAACCTGATGACGCTGGCGAGCCGTGCCTACCTGGAGGGTTTCTACTACAAGCCCCGGATGGACCTCGAGTTGCTCGCCGAGTACCACGAGGGGATCGTCGCCACCTCCGGTTGCCTCGGCGGCCACGTCGCCCAGATGTTGGCCCCGGACGCGTCGCGCGAGGAGGGCAATCAGGGACAGGAGCCCGACTACGCCGCCGCCCGGCAGGCGGCGGCGCACTATCAGGATCTGTTCGGCAAGGAGAACTTCTTCATCGAGGTGCAGGACCACGGCATCGCAGCCCAGCAGCGCATCATGGACGACCTCATCCGGATCTCTGCCGACATCGGAGCGCCGCTGCTGGCTGCCAACGACAGCCACTACACCTACGCCAACGAGGCCGAGGCTCACGACGTCCTGCTGTGCATCCAGACCGGCGCCAACCGCAGCGACCAGGATCGTTTCCGGTTCGACTCGCAGGAGTTCTACGTCAAGAGCGCCCGTCAGATGCGAGAGCTGTTCCCCGACGACCGGTTCCCGCAGGCATGCGACAACACCCTGCTCGTGGCCGAAAGGGCCGATGTGACCCTCGAGTTCGGCCAGATCCTCCTCCCGAGGTTTCCGGTACCGGCGGGTTACGACGAGGCCGGATACCTGCGCGAGCTGGTCATGGAGGGCGCTCGGGAGCGCTACGGCGACGGGTTGCCACCGGAGGTGGCAAGCCGCATCGACTACGAGCTCGGCGTCATAGGCGAGATGGGGTTCGACGCCTACTTCCTCATCGTCTGGGACCTCATCCGCCACGCCACCGAGCGCGGCATCAGGACCGGGCCGGGCCGGGGGAGCGCCGCCGGCTCGATCGTCTCCTACAGCCTCGGCATCACCAAGCTCGACCCGATGCAGTTCGGGCTGATCTTCGAGCGATTCCTCAACCCGGGGCGGCGCCAGATGCCGGACATCGACATGGATTTCGACGAGCGCCACCGCGGCGAGATGATCAGCTACTGCGCCGAGCGCTACGGTTCGGACCACGTCGCCCAGATCATCACGTTCTCCACGATCAAAGGCCGTCAGGCGATCCGCGATGCCGCCAGGGTGCTCGGCCACCCCTACAGCCTGGGAGATCGCGTCGCCAAGTTGATGCCGCCCCCGATCCTCGGCAAGGAGGCTCGGCTCGGCGAGTGTCTTGAACCGCCCGAACCCGAGGCCGACCAGACCGCCCGCGAGTGGTACAAGGAGGCGGCCGGACTGCGCGAAGCGTATGACGCCGACGCCGCGGTGCGAGAGGTGGTCGACACGGCTCGCGGGTTGGAGGGGCTGCGCCGCCAGGATTCGATCCACGCGGCCGCCGTCGTGATCTCACCCACCGCCCTCACCGACATCGTCCCCATCCAGCGTAAGGGTGAGGACGCCGAGGTCGTCACCCAGTTCGAGATGCACGCCGTCGAGTCACTCGGATTGCTCAAGATGGACTTCCTCGGTCTGCGGAACCTGGCGACGATCGAACGCACCTTGGAGCTCGTCGACCGGAACCACGGCACGCACGTTGACATCGATGCCATCGCGCTCGACGACCCCAAGGTCTACGAGATGTTGCGCGCTGGAGACTCCGTCGGCGTGTTCCAGCTCGAGGGCGGGCCGATGCGGACGTTGATGCGCAATCTCCAGCCCGAGGAGTTCGATCACATCGTGGCTCTCAACGCCCTGTACCGGCCGGGTCCGCTCGGTGCCGGGATGCACCTCGAGTATGCCGATCGCAAGAACGCCAAGGCTCCCGTCACCTACCTCCATCCCGAACTGGAGGAGGTGCTCGCCGACACCTACGGCATCATGGTGTACCAGGAGCAGGTGATGCAGGTGGCACAGCGCATCGCCGGGTACACGATGGCCGAGGCCGACCTCCTCAGGAAGGCCATGGGCAAGAAGATTCCCGCCGTCATGCGGGCTCAGGAGGAGCAGTTCGTCGCCGGCTGTGTGGCCAACAGCCACACCGAGGCACTGGGCCGTGAGCTGTTCGGCTTCATCGAGCATTTCGCCGGCTACGGGTTCAACAAGTCGCACTCGGCCGCCTACGGGCTGGTGGCCTACCAGACGGCGTGGCTGAAGGCGCATTACCCCGCCGAGTACATGGCGGCCCTGCTGACCGCCGTGAAGCGCGACAAGGACCGCACGGCGCTCTATCTCGGGGAGTGCCGTTCGATGGGGCTGCGGGTGCTGGTGCCGGACGTCAACCGGTCGGACCTCGACTTCTCCGCGGTGCCCGGCGACCAGGGGTCGCCCGGCGACATCACCTTCGGGCTCTCGGCCGTGCGCAACGTCGGCGAGGGTGTCGTGGAGTTGGTGCTGGCCGAGCGTGAGAAGAACGGTCCTTTCGACACCTTCTGGGACTTCGTCAATCGTGTCGACCTCAGCGTGCTCAACCGGCGCACCATTGATTCGCTCGTCAAGGCAGGCGCCTTCGACTCGCTGGGACATAGCCGCAAGGCCCTGTTCGAGCGTTATCCCGAGATGCTCGAAGCCACCGTGGCACGGCGGCGGGCGGAGGAGATGGGCCAGTATTCGCTGTTCGGTGGTACCGAGTCGGTGGTGGTGGAGGTTCCCGTCGAACTGCCCACCGGCGACTGGGAACGTCCGATCCGCCTTGCCTTCGAGAAGGAGATGCTCGGGCTATACGTGTCGGATCATCCGCTGTTCGGCGTGGAGCGCATGCTGTCGTCCTTGTGCTCCACCACCATCCCCGGTTTGTGGGATCACGACGACAAGGCCAAGGCGACCATCGGCGGCATCGTCGCCAGCGTGACGATTCGTTACACCAAGGCCGGCGAGCCGATGTACTTCTTCACGCTGGAGGATCTGCACGGCTCCACCGAGGTGGTGTGCTTCGCCCGCACCGTCGCCGAATACGGGCCCCTCGTTCGGGAGGACGCCGTGCTGGTCGTGACCGGGCGGGTCGACCACCGCGGCGACGAGGTCAAGTTCATCGCCCAGGAGTTGCGTGAGCCGGAGCTCACCGACGAGGAGGCGGTACGGCTCCGGGTGCCGGCGGCGCGCCTGTCGCGTGCGGTCGTCGACAAGCTCAAGATGGTCCTCGCCAACCATCCCGGAGGGACCGCGGTCTACCTCCACATGGTGGCCGACGGGTCGGAGAGGGTGATGCGCCTCGGCGACGACCATCGGGTCGAGCCGCGGTCGGCACTGTTCGCCGAGCTTCGCGAGCTGCTGGGGACCCGGGCCGTGTTGTGACGGCGGTCGTCCTCAGTGGGCGTCGAAAATGACCGTGCCGGTCGGGTCGATCTGGGTCGTCGCCCCGGATCTGGTGATGGCTCCGGCCGGCAACGGTTCGCCGAACAGGAAACCCTGCACCAGCAGGCACCCCATCTCGTCGAGGATGGTGAGCTGTTCCTCGGTCTCGACTCCCTCAGCGACGACCTCGAGGTCGAGGCTGCGCCCCAAAGCGACGATGGTGGATGCGATCGCGGTGTCGGGCGAGCCGGGGCTCAGGCCTTGGACGAAGGAGCGGTCGATCTTCAGGGCGTCTACGGGGAATCGCTTGAGGTAACTCAGCGAGGAGAACCCCGTGCCGAAGTCGTCCACGGCGAAGGTCACGCCCAGTGCCCGCAGGTCGCGGATCCCCGACATCGGGCGGACCTCCTCGTCGAGCATCACCGCCTCCGTGATCTCCAACTCGAGGAGGCCGGCATCGATGCCGTGGCGCCGCAGCGCCGACTCGACCACGCCATGGAGGTCGCCGAGGCGCATCTGGCGCGGCGAGACGTTGACCGAAACCGGCAATGGATCGCGCCCGGCGGCCAGCCAGACGGCCATCTGGCGGCACGCCTCGTCGATCACCCAGTTGCCGAGCTCGACGATGAGGTCGCTCTGCTCGGCGATGGGGACGAAGTCATCCGGCAGGAGGTCGCCGAGCACGTCGTCGGACCAGCGGACCAGTGCCTCGTAGCCGGCTACCGTCCTCCCGTCGACGCGGATCTTGGGTTGGTAGGCCAGCCACAAGCCCTCGTTGCGCCGTATCGACGAGCGCAGCCGGTCGACGACCTCGAGCGTGCCGTAGGACTGATCGGGCGCCTCGAGCGCGTAATAGCCGAAGCCGTCCCCGCCGCCGCGGCGCACGTCCTGCATCGCCGCGGTCGCCATGCCCATCAGCTCGTCGGCCACCTCGGAGTCCTCCGGCGCCACCGCGATGCCCACGCTGATCGTCGGCTCGATGCCGGCGCTGCCGATGGGCCGGGCCAGGGTCTCGAGCACCTTGTCCGCCACCCTTCCCGTGTCCTCACTGCGGCGGATGTCCACGATGATGGCGAACATGTCCCTGCCCGCCCTGGCGACGACGTCCGTGCTGCGCAGCGTGTCCTGGAGCACCCGTGCCACGCCCGAGATGATGCCGTCCCCGTTGGGATCGTTGGGAGCGATCCGTGTGCCCGGCGCCCTGTCGACCGCGACCATCAGCAAGCCGGTGAACTGCTCACCGCGTGTGGCCCGGTTGACGGCCTGGATCAGCCCGTCGCGCAATGCCGACCGTTTCGGCAGCCCGGTGAGGGCGTCGAGCTGGCCCCGCGCCCGGCGCTGGCGGGCCGATGCGAACGCGGCCGCAAGGTCGTTACGGCGCCGGGTGTATGGGCGCAGCAGCATGGCGATACCGAGAGCGATCGCGAACCCTCCGGCGACCCAGATGATCTCGACCTGCGCCGTCAGAGCTGCGCGCTGTGCCGCCTGGTCGAGGTAGAGCTGGCCGATGGGGACCATCGCCCGGCGGTACTCTGCGGCATCGGTCACGAGTTGCACCCCTCGCAACGGGTCGGGTGATGTCAGCAGTCCGTCGACCCGGCCCATCACCACCTGGAGAGCTCGCTGGGCGTCGGCGTACAACGACTCCTGGAGGGCGTCGCGTACCCCCGGCAGCCCGAGGTCGGCGTCGCCGAGGCGCAGTCCGGTCTGGATCGCCACCAAACGATCGAGTGCTTCCGTCACCTGGTCGGCGCCGGCGTCGCCCGCTACGAAGAGCAGGGCATCGACGCTGAGCTCGTAGGAGCGGGTGACCTGGTCCTGGACCGTCCGCACCAGGAGGCCGTCAGCCGCCTCGGCGCCGCGGGCGTGCGAAACGTACCAGGCGAGCGCCATCCCGATCACAACCAATCCGACGATGGCGGTGCTGAGCAGGCGGTCCCGCAGGACGACGCGGACGACCTTCATCGGACGCACCGGCGGCGGCGTCACCTCGTTCCTCGCTCCACGGCGCTCCTCTGCGACAACCGGGACCTGTGTCGGTATCGGCGCCCCGCGCCGGCATCATGAGGGCTGTGATGTGATGCCGGCGACCTCCAAGCCGGTTGCGGCGGCGAACATGGCCGCCAATGCCTCCAAACTAGTCGGCGCCTCGTCCTGCCACGGCACGGAGGCAGTGGCGGTGGCGTAGCGGGCGGCGAACTCGCGACGGGCATCGGCTTGGCGGCGAGCTTCTGCTCCCCAGTTCCGCAGGTTCTCGTGGAGCTCGGCGGAGGTCGCCGGGTCGATCTCGCCGTCCGGGTAGGGGGCATCGTCGGAGATCCACGTGTCGGGCAGTACCCGGTTGAACACCACCGCGGCCGGTGGGGCGGCGATTCCAGGCAGCGTCTCGAAGAAGCGCCGGGCCTCTCGCACCGCCGAGGGCTGGGCGGTGGTGACAACGAGCGTCGTGGCGGATCGCAGGTAGCGCTCGATGGCGTCGGCGCGCCGCGCCAGCCCGTCGTAGAGGGTGCGCAGGTCGAGGAGGAACTCGGCGACGTCCTCGAGAAGGGGACCGCCGAGCACGGAGTCGGCGATTCGTAGCATGGGGCGGGTCGTCATCCTGTAGAGCGCTCGTCGCCCGGGGAGGCTGGCACCGGTCAGGAATCGGAGCACCTTGCCGCCGACCAGCTCGCGCATCCTTCCCGGTGCCGAGAAGAAGTCGATACCTCCTCCTGCCGGTGGGGTGTCGATGATCAATGTCTCCCACGCCCTCGCCTCCAGGTACTCGGCCATCTCCTCGCCGGCGGCGTACGACTGGGCGGCTGGGAACCGGTCGGCGATGGCGCGGAAGAAGGGGTTCTCCAACAACCGCTCGGCGACGAGCGGGTCGGCGTGGCGGTACACGATCGCCTCCCACGAGGCGGCGGCATCGAGCATCGCCGCCCACAGGCCGGGCTGTGCTTCGACCGGCGTCGGGCGGTTCCCCAGCTCGGCGATGCCGAGAGCGTCCGCCAGGCGGCGTGCCGGGTCGATGGTCAGCACCAGGGTGCGCCGGCCTGACCTG
>Ga0214471_10001728_pt1 | contig 17267 bp, 11 predicted proteins | sample RVTome_5_FD_207665 | JGI IMG/M metagenome (GOLD analysis project Ga0214471, IMG submission 207665) | Soil microbial communities from uranium-contaminated site in the Upper Colorado River Basin, Wyoming, United States - RVT142D155 | ecosystem: Environmental > Terrestrial > Soil > Contaminated >... | reverse complement strand
AATCAGCCGCGTCCGGGTGGGCGTCGCGGGCGCGGCGGACGCGGACCGGACGGCCAGCGCAGCGGCGGGCGCGCCCCGGACGGTCAGCGCGGCGGCGGCGGGCGCGGCCCGCAGGGGGGGCGACAGGAGCGCGTCGAACTAAGCGCGGCCGAGAACGACGAGTACGATGCGCAGCTGCGCGAAGCGCGCAGACTGGCGCGCGAGGAGGGCGAGCCGGTGCACGCGCAGGAGCCGCAGGCGCGGCAGCAGCCCCAGCCGAATCGCCCTCCCCAAGGCCGACCCGGCCAGGGCCGGCGCAAGAAAGGCCGGCGCCAGCAGGAGCGGCGCCCGCACGAGCACCACGCGCAGGGGCGGCGCGATTCCGAGCCGCAGGAGTTGCGCGAGCGCGGCGAGCAGCGCGGCGGCGAGCGCGGCGAGCCCGCCAAGCGCCCGACCGTCACCTACAAGCAACCCTCGCTGCTCAATCCGCGCCGCGGCTCGAGCTGAGTAAAAAAAACCCGGCAGCGTTTCCGCTACCGGGCTCTTGTTGCGTGGGTCACGGCGCGCTTTGCGCGCCGTCCTTTTACGCGCTGCGCGCGCCGTCCTTTTACGCGCTGCGCGCGCCGTCCTTTTACGCGCTGCGCGCGCCGACCCTGAATCAATGCTTAGTTCGTTTCGTCGTACTTGCCGTCGTGCCACTTGTACCAGACGTACACGGCGTTCTTGACGTCGCCCTTCTTGTCGAAGGCGATGTCACCGAGCACGGTCTTGAACGTGGTCTTGCTCATCTCGGCCAGCACCTTCTTGGTGTCGGTGCTCTTGGCCTTGTTCGCCGCGTCCGCCCACACCTGAATCGCGGCGTAGGTGTAGAGGGTGTAGCCCTCCGGATCGTATTTGTTCGCCTTGAACTTGTCGACCACCATCTTGGCCGCCGGAATCTTGCGCGGATCCGGAGCGAAGGTCATCAGCGTGCCCTCGCCGGCCGGGCCGGTAATCTTCCAGAACTCGTCGGTCACAAGCGCGTCGGCGCCGACCAGCACCGCCTTCATGCCCTGGTCGCGCATCTGGCGCAGGATCAGTCCGCCCTCGGTGTGGTAGCCGCCGAGGTAGACCGCGGCGACGCCCTGCTGCTTCATCTTCGAGACGAGCGCAGTGTAGTCCTTCTCGCCCGCGGTGTAGGCCTCGTACATCGCTTCCTTCAGGCCGGCCGCATTCATCGCCTTCTTGGTCTCGTCGGCGATGCCTTTGCCGTACGCGGTCTTGTCGTGCAGGATGGCAACCTTCTTGCCCTTGTACGCCTTCGCCAGGTAGCCGCCGGCGACCAGACCCTGCGCGTCGTCGCGCCCGACGACCCGGTAGGTGCCCGGTCCCGGGCGCTCATCGGTGTATTTCGGGTTGGTCGAGGCGGGCGAAATTTGGATGATGTTCGCGTCCGCGTAGACGCGCGAGGCGGGAATCGAGGAGCCGGAGCAGAAATGCCCCGCCACGAACGCCACCTTGTCGCTGACCGCCTTGTTGGCAATCTGCACCGCCTGCTTCGGATCGCAGGCGTCGTCGCCGATCACCGCCTCGAGCTTCTGGCCGAGGACGCCGCCCTTGGCGTTGATATCGGCGTTGGCCATCGCCGCGCCCTGCTTGAGCTGCTCGCCGAAGGCGGCGTACTGACCGGACATCGGCCCGTGCACCGCGACCTTGAGCTGCGCCGACGCAGGCATCGCCACGGCGCCGAGCGCCGTTGCAACGACTGCGCTTACCAATAGCTTCTTCATGGGGTTTCCTCCTTTGTGGAACGGGGGTGAATCGTGTTGGGGTACGACAGCGGCATTCTACCCATCAACGCGCCGCATGGCGATCCGGTGGACAGCGCCCCCGCGCGGCGCGGTGCCCCCTCCCCCGTCGCCCGCCGGCGACGCGTCCTAGTGCGCCCCCCCCTGCAGGTAGGCCGCCCGCACCTCGTCCCGGGCGAGCAGCTCGGCCCCGGTTCCGGAGAGCGTGATCTTGCCGGTTACCATGACATAGGCGCGGTGCGCGAGGCGCAGGGCGTGGTTCGCGTCCTGCTCCACCAGGAACACGGTCAGGCCGTCCTCGCGGTTGAGCGTCCGGATGGTGTCGAAGATCTGGCGCACGAGCAACGGCGCCAACCCCAGGGAGGGCTCGTCCAGCATCAGCAGCCGCGGCCGCATCATCAGCGCCCGGCCGATCGCGAGCATCTGCTGCTCGCCGCCCGAGAGGGTGCCGCCACGCTGGTCGCGACGCTCCTCGAGCCGGGGAAAGAGCTTGAACACCCGGGCGAGGTCGCGCTCGAAGTCCGCCTTGGGATTCGCCGCCGAGCCCATCTTCAGGTTCTCGAGCACCGTCATGCGCGAGAAGATGCGTCGCCCCTCGGGCGCCTGGCCGATCCCGAGGCCGATGATCTCGTGCGTCGGCAGGCGCGAGATCTCATGCCCGGCGAACATGATGCTGCCTTCGCGCGGCTGCGGCATGCCGCAGATCGACATCATGAGGGTCGACTTGCCCGCGCCGTTCGAGCCGATCATGGCGACGATTTCGCCCTCGTGCACCTCGAGATCGACGCCCTTCAGCGCCACGATACTGCCGTAGGCGGCGACTACGTTGCGCACCACGAGCAGCGCTTCGCTCATGCGCCGCCCCCCTGCGCCGCGACGGCCGCCTCGGCCTCCTCCTCGCCAAGGTAGGCGGCGATCACCTTCGGGTCGTTGCGGATCTGCTCGGGGGTGCCCTCGGAAATCTTGCGCCCATAGTCGAGCACCACGATGTAGTCCGAGATCTCCATCACCACGCTCATGTCGTGCTCGATCAGCAGCAGCGACACGTCGTGCTCGTCGCGAACATAGCGCAGGAACGCGTTCATCTCCTCCGACTCGCGCGCGTTCAGGCCGGCCGCCGGCTCGTCCAGGCACATGAGCACCGGCTCGGTACACATGGCGCGCGCAATCTCGAGGCGGCGCTGCGCGCCGTAGGGCAGCGCGCCGGCCGGGTCGTCGGCGCGCTCGATCAGCCCGGCGCGCTCGAGCCAGTACACCGCCTTCTTCACTGCGGCGTCCTCGGCCTTCTTGAAGCCGGGGATGCCCACGATACCGCCGAAGGTGTACCAGGACGCGCGCATCAGGCGGTTGTGCTGCGCGACCAGCAGGTTCTCGAGCAGCGTCATGCCGGCGAACAGGCGGATGTTCTGGAAGGTGCGCGCGATGCGCGCCTTCTCCGCGATGCGGAAACCCTCCATGCGCTCGAGTCCGAACGTCCGGCCGTTGGCATGGCGCAGCGTGATCGTGCCCGAGCTCGGCCGGTAGAACCCGGTGATGCAGTTGAACGCCGTGGTCTTGCCCGCGCCGTTCGGGCCGATGATTGCGGTGATGTCGCGGGGGCGCGCCGAGAAGGAAAACGCCTCGATTGCGAGCAATCCCCCGAAGCGCATCGTCAAATCCTCGACACGGAGCAGCGGCTCGCTCATCCGTGCCCCTCTCCGACCATGTTGGCGCCGATCGCGCGCCGCTCCCCGCCCAGGGTGATCGAGGGCTTGCGCTCGGCGATCAGGCCGCGCGGGCGCCACACCATGATCAGCACCATCGCGCCGCCGTAGGCGAGCAGCCGAAATTCCCGCACCTCGCGGAAGATCTCGAAGGCCCCGATCATCACGCTCGCCGCGATCGCCACGCCGAGCTGCGAGCCGAGGCCTCCGAGCACCACGATGGCGAGGATCATCGCCGACTCGATGAACACGAACGACTCGGGACTGATGAAACCCTGGCGCGTGGCGAAGAAGCAGCCGGCGACGCCGCCGAACATGGCGCCGATCGCGAACGCCGTAAGCTTCGTATTACGCACGTTGATGCCGAGCGAGCGGCAGGCGATCTCGTCCTCGCGCAACGCCTCCCAGGCGCGCCCCACCGGCAGGCGGCGAAGCCGCAGCGTCACCCAGTTGGTGAGCAGCGCCAGGCCGAAGATCACGTAGTAGAGGAAGATGATGCGGTGTACCGGGTCGTACTCGATGCCGAAAAAGGCGTGGAACGAACCCTCGTCGTCAGGCGAGAACTGCAGCCCGAACAGGCTCGGGCGCGGGATGTTCGAAAGGCCGTTGGGCCCGCCGGTGAACTGGTACCAGTTGAGCAGCACGATGCGGACCATCTCGCCGAAGGCGAGCGTGACGATTGCCAGGTAATCGCCGCGCAGCCGCAGCACCGGAAAGCCGAGCAGAATGCCCCAGAACGCCGCCACCAGGCCGCTCAGCGGCAGCGCGACCCAGAACGAGAAGTCGAAGTGGATCGCGAGCAGCGCGAAGGAGTAGGCGCCGACGGCGTAGAACGCGACGTAGCCCAGGTCGAGCAGGCCGGCGAGCCCGACCACGATGTTCAGGCCCCAGCCGAGCATCACGTAGGTCAGCACCAGGATGCCGAGGTCGACGATGTAGCGGTCGGCAAAGGGCATCATCGGCATCGTCACCGCGGCCAGCACCATCGCGAAGGCGAAGTAGGGGGTCTTGCCGGTGAGTACGCTGCCGATTCGGCTGGCGAAGCTCGGCCCCGGAGCGCGCGCGGCGATCCGCCGCCGCCACCAGACGTTGAGCAGCAGCCGGCCGACGAACACCAGCGCCACGGCAATCGCCACGACGTCCCAGCGCTGCACGAGGATCAGCCCCTGACCGGCAATGCCCATGGCGCCGGCGGGCACCGCCTCGGTTTTCATGCCGAGGATCGGCGCGGCGAGCGCGAGCGCCACCAGCGCGGCGACGAACGCGTCCTTGAGCATCGCCGGGAGAGGAAACTGCGCGCTCTGCGTGGCCATGGTTTCAGACCTTCTCGACTTCCGGCCGTCCGAGCAGGCCCGAGGGCATGAATATCAGCACGATGGCGAGAATCGAGAACGCCGCCACGTCCTTGTACTCGATCGAGAAGTACGCCGACCAGAACACTTCCACCAGCCCGATCACCAGCCCGCCGAGCACCGCCCCGGGCAGCGAGCCGATGCCGCCGAGCACCGCCGCCGTAAACGCCTTGATGCCGACCACGAAGCCGATGAAGAAATCGATCACTCCGTAGTAGAGCAGATACATGATCCCAGCCACCGAGGCGAGCGAGGCGCCGATCACGAAGGTGATCGAGATGGTGCGATCGGTGTTGACGCCGAGCAGCGCCGCCATCTTGATGTCCTGCTCGCAGGCGCGCTGCGCGCGCCCGAGCGGGGTGCGCGCGATCACGAACCAGAACACCGCCAGCACGGTCGCGGTGACGACCATCATCAGGACCTGAATGTAAGAGATGCGCACCACGAACACGGTCGAATCCATTAGCGTCCAGCCACCGTGGAACAACGGCATCATCGGCTTGACGCGCGCACCCTGCGACACCTGCACCGCGTTCTGCAACACGATCGACATGCCGATCGCGGTGATCAGCGGCGCCAGGCGGAACGAGCCGCGCAGCGGCCGGTAGGCCAGGCGCTCGGTGGTCCAGCCGTAGAACGAAGTGAAGGCCATGCTCACCAGCAGCATGATGAGCAGCACGATCGGAATCGCGGTCAGGCCCACCGCGATCAGCGCGAGGAAAGTGATCAGCGCGACGAACGAGCCCACCATGAAGATGTCGCCGTGGGCGAAATTGATCATGCCGATGATGCCGTACACCATCGTGTAGCCGACGGCGATCAGGCCGTACACCGAGCCCAGCGTGAGGCCGTTGATCAACTGCTGGACGAAATATTCCATCGCCTCCTCCGTGCAGCGTGCGGCTCGGGCATTCTCGCGGAGGCCTTCGATGTGCCGTCGCTGCGGGCGCAATTGTCGCATGACCCGGCGGCGCCCGGCAGGCGCTGCGCCGGCGCGGCTCGGCTAGACTAGCGGTTTTTTGCCGCCGCCCACGAGCATGCGCGAGCCGCAGCCGCAGAGCATCCATCTCAAGGACTACGCACCGCCGGCCTTCCTCGCCGACCGGGTCGAGCTCGACATCGACCTCCGCGAGGACCATGCGCTGGTTCACGCGAGGCTCGCGCTGCGGCGCAACCCGGCCGCGGCCGATGCGGCCGCGCCGCTCGAGCTCGACGGCGACGAGCTCGAGCTGCTCACGCTGGCGGTGGATGGCGTCACACCGCGCGGCAACGGCTACGCGGTCACTCCAGAACGGCTCACCGTGTACCACGTGCCGGCAGCCTTCACGCTCGAGACCGTTTCGCGCATCGTGCCACAGAAAAACACCAAGCTCGAGGGCCTGTACGCGACAAAAAACGGCTTCGTCACGCAGTGCGAGGCACAGGGTTTTCGCCGCATCACGTGGTTCATCGACCGGCCCGACGTGATGGCGCGCTACGCGACCACGATCCACGCCGACAAAACCAAGTACCCGGTGCTGCTCTCGAACGGCAACCTGGCCGGCGCCGAAGACGAGCCCGGCGGTCGGCACCGGGCGCGCTTCGAGGATCCGTTTCCAAAGCCCTCGTACCTGTTCGCCATGGTGGCGGCGAAGCTCGACGTGCTCGAGGACGTCTTCGAGACGCGCTCGGGCAAGAAGGCAAATCTCGGCGTATACGTCGAGCCAGGCCGGCTCGACCAGGCCGAGTGGGCGATGGCGTGCCTGAAGCGCGCCATGAAATGGGACGAGGAGCGCTTCGACCTCGAGCTCGATCTCGACCAGTACAAGATCGTCGCGGTGGGCGACTTCAATTCCGGCGCAATGGAGAACAAGGGCCTCAACATCTTCAACGCCAAGTACGTACTGGCGCGGCCCGACACCGCCACCGACACCGACTTCCTCAACATCGACCGAGTGGTGGCGCACGAGTACTTCCACAACTGGACCGGCAACCGGGTCACCTGCCGCGACTGGTTCCAGCTCTCGCTCAAGGAAGGGCTCACCGTGTTCCGCGACCAGGAATACGGTGCCGACCTCTATTCGCGCGGCGTGGCGCGCATCCAGGAGGTGCGCATGCTGCGCGCGGCGCAGTTCGCCGAGGACGCCGGCCCGATGGCGCACCCCGTGCGGCCGCAGTCTTACATGGAGATCCGCAATTTCTACACCGTGACGGTGTACGAGAAAGGCGCCGAAGTGGTGCGCATGCAACACACGCTGCTCGGCGAGGAGCGTTTCCAGAAGGGCATGAAGCTCTACTTCGAGCGCCACGACGGTCAGGCGGTGACCTGCGACGACTTCGTCGCCGCGATGGCGGATAGCTCGGGCGTCGACCTCGCGCAGTTCAAGCGCTGGTACGACATCGCCGGCACCCCGCTCCTCGAGTGCCGGGGCGAATACGACGCCGTGAAGAAGCGCTACGCGCTCTCGGTGCGCCAGTCGATGAACCCGCCGTTCCACGTTCCGCTCGCCGTCGGCCTGCTCGGATCCAAGGGCGAGGAGCTGCTCGCCGAGGGTACGCGCGTGCTCTCGGTGACCGAGTCCGAGCAGCAGTTCGTGTTCGAGAATGTGCCGGCGGCGCCGATACCGTCTCTCCTGCGCGGCTTCTCGGCGCCGGTGAACCTGAAAGTCGACTACCTGGAGGCGGCGCTCGTGCACCTGATGGCGCACGACTCGGATCCGTTCAACCGTTGGGAGGCGGGACAGCGCCTTGCGACGACCGCGATTCTCGAGCAGGACGGCGAACCTTCCAAGGCCTTCGTCGCGGCCTGCGCGCGCGTGCTCGCGGACGCAAACGCCGACCCGGCCTTCGCCGCCGAGGCGCTCACCCTGCCCTCCGAGTCGTTCCTCGCCGAGCAGATGAAGACGGTCGACCCGGTGGCGCTGCATGCGGCGCGCAACCGACTGCGCCGTGAGCTCGCCGCAGCGCTCAAGAAGGATCTGCTCGCCACGTACCAGGCACTGCGCGTCGCGGGACCGTATACGCCGGACGCCGAGTCGGCCGGCAAGCGCGCGCTGCGCAACCTCGCGCTTGGCCTGCTGATGGAGCTCGACGACCCCGCCATCCGCAGGACCTGCCTGTCGCAATTCGAGCGCGCCGACAACATGACCGATGCGATGTCCGCGCTCGCCGCGCTCGCCAACTGCGACTGCGCCGAGCGCGCCGCCGCGCTCGAGTCCTTTTACGCCAAGTGGAAGGACGACGCGCTGGTCCTCGACAAGTGGCTCGCGGTGCAGGCCGCCTCGCGCCTGCCCGGAACGCTCGCGCGCGTCAGGGAGCTGCTCGCGCACCCGGCGTTCGACATCAAGATTCCAAACAAGGTCTACGCCCTGATCCGCAGCTTCTCGGCAAACCACGTGCGTTTTCATGCCGCCGACGGCAGCGGCTATGCGTTCCTCGCCGAGCGCGTGCTCGAGCTCGACAAGCTCAATCCGCAGGTCGCGGCGCGCATGGCGCGCGGCTTCGATCGCTGGAAGCGCTTCGACGCCGAGCGCCAGGCGCACGCCAGGCACGAGCTCGAGCGCCTGCGCGACGCCGAGGGCCTGTCGCGCGACCTCGCCGAGATCGTCACCAAGGCGCTCGCCTGAGACCGCGGACTCGCTTTGCGGCGCCCGCGACCTGGGCTATGCTGGACCTGCCATGGACCCGATGACGCAGCTCGCCCTCGCCACGCTGGTCTTCCTTGCGACGCACTTCGTCACCAGCACCCCGCTGCGCGGCAAGCTCGTCGGCATGGTGGGCGAACGCCCCTACCTCGGCCTGTACTCGCTGGTGGCGCTGGTGGCGCTGGTCTGGATGGTGATCGCCTACGGCAATGCGCCGCTCGAGCGGCTGTGGGGCGCGACGCGCTGGTTGCCGGTGGTGGTGATGCCGTTCTCGCTCGTGCTGCTCACTACCGGCTACTTCCGCAACCCGGCCGCGGTGATGCAGGGCGCGCTGCTGAAGAACCCGGACCCGGCGCGCGGCATCGTGCGCGTCACGCGCCATCCGGTAATGTGGGCGATCATGCTGTGGTCGGGCGCGCACCTGCTCGCGCGCGGCGACGTGAAGTCGGTGCTGTTCTTCGGCGCCTTCTTCGTGGTCGCGGGCGGCGGCACGATCCTGCAGGACCTGCGCAAGGCGCGCACGCTCGGCGAGGACTGGGCGCGCTTCACCGCGGTGAGCTCGAACGTGCCCTTCCTCGCCATCCTGCAGGGGCGCAACACCCTGCGGCTCGCCGAGATCGGATGGGCGAAGCCGCTAGGGGGGATCGCCTTGTACGTGATCCTGCTCTACGCGCACGCCTGGCTGTTCGGCGCGCCGCCGTACTAAACGCGCACAATCCCGCCCTTTGTTACGCTTTCTCAGTAAATTAGGGGGGTGGAGTTCACTTTGTTTAGTTTGAACAATGCATTGTGTACTACTATTAATTCTATTTATTTGATGTGTCTCTAACACGTTGTACTAAATGTGTTTTACTCGTACATTATGGGTGCGGCCCAGGCGTGCTCGCAATCTAAAGGGAGGTATCGCTAGGCAGTACGCTTGGGCAACTCCAGCCCCGCAAGCTCTGCATACACCTTCACCACCGACGCGTCGTCCTCGAGCCCGTGTCCCTGCGCCGCCGCGGCGAGGTACAGCTGGTGCGCCGCCGCGGTGAGCGGCAGCGGAAAGGCGAACTTCCTTGCCGTGTCGAGCACGATGCCGAGGTCCTTGACGAAGATGTTCACCGCCGAGAGCGGCGTGTAATCACCCGCGAGGATGTGCGGCACGCGGTTCTGGAACATCCAAGAGGAGCCGGCGCTGTTCGAGATCACTTCGTAGAGCGTCTTCGGGTCGGCGCCGGCGCGGATGCCGAGCGCCATCGCCTCGCAGGCCGCCGCGATGTGCACGCCCGCGAGCAGCTGGTTGATCATCTTCACCTTCGAGCCCTGCCCGGCGCGCTCGCCAAGCCGGTAGACCTTTGCCGCGATCGCCTTGAACACGTTTTCGCACTTGGCGAAGGCCTCGGGCGCGCCCGAAGCCATGATCGTCATCTCGCCGGAGGCGGCCTTGGCGGCTCCGCCCGAGACCGGCGCGTCGATCATCAGCAGGCCGCGTTCGGCAAGGCGTGCGCCGAGCTGCTCGGCAACATCCGGCGCCAGCGTCGCGCTCGAGACCACCACCGCGCCCTTTTTCATCGCAGCTGTGGCGCCGTGTTCGCCGAAGAGCACCTTCTCCGTCTGCTCGGCGTTGACCACCAGCACCACGACCACTTCGCACACGGCGCCAAGCGCCGCGGGTGTTGCCGCCGCCTTCGCGCCCTGCTCGACGAAGGTTTTGACGACTTCGGCGCGCACGTCGACCACGTGCGTTTCGAACTTCGCGCGCAGCAGCGACTGCGCCACGCCGCCGCCCATCGAGCCCAGCCCGATCACCCCGACCGCCGTCATGGCCCCTCCCCCTCTGGAAAGTTTTTTCTGCACGCGCGCATCGAACTTGGCGACGTTGACCACCACGCGCTCGTGCGTGCCGTCGCCGATCAGCTCGTTTTCGTCGCGCGCCTCGACGCGAAAGCGGATGCTGCGCCCGTCCACCCCGATCACTTCTGCCATGGCGCGCACGCGCATGCCGACCGGCGTTGCGGCGACGTGGCGCACGTTGAGCAGCGTACCGAGGCTCTGATGGCCCTCGGGCAGCAGCTTCTCGCACGCGGCAAGCGCCGCCGCCTCGATCAGGTTGATCATCACCGGCGTGGCGAGCACGTGCACCCTGCCGCTGCCCACGCGCGGCGCCGTGTGCGACTCGTCGACCACCAGCTCGGCGGTGCCGGTCGCGCCCGGGCGGATTTGCGCGGCGAGGTCCATTCGCTGCATTATCGCCCGCAACCAACAGTGCCAACATGACGGATCGCAAAGGCGCGCGTGACGATGAGGTGCCGCCCCGCGTGCTGATCCTCGGCTGCGGCTTCGGCGGGTTGTTCGCCGCGCAGGCGCTTGCGGGCGCTCCGCTGCGCGTCACGGTGCTCGATCGCGTCAACCACCACCTGTTCCAGCCGTTGCTTTACCAGGTCGCCACTGCAGGCCTTTCGGCGCCGGCGATCGCCGAGCCGATCCGCCAGATCCTCGAAGACCAGGACAACGCGAGCGTGCTCTACGGCGAGGCGCAGCGCGTGGACCTCGCGCGGCGCACCGTGGAGCTCGAAGACGGCGAGGCGCTCGGCTACGACGCGCTGATCATCGCCACCGGCACCACGCACAGCTATTTCGGCCACGATGAGTGGGCGAAGCACGCGCCCGGGCTGAAGACGCTCGCGGACGCCTTCGAGATCCGGCGCCGCATCCTGCTCGCCTACGAGCACGCCGAGCGCGAATCGGACCCGACGCGGCGCCGCGCCTGGCTCTCCTTCGTGGTGATCGGCGCCGGCGCCACCGGCGTCGAGCTCGCCGGCACCATGGCCGAGATCGCGCGCCACACCCTGCGCGGCGAGTACCGGCGCTTCGATCCGCGCCGCGAGGCGCGCGTGCTGCTGGTGGAGGCCTCCGAGCGGGTGCTGCCACCCTACCCGCCCGGGCTCTCGGAAAAAGCGCGCCGCCAGCTCGAGCGCCTCGGCGTCACGCTGCGGCTCGGCGTACGCGTCACCGGCATCGATGCGCGCGGCGTATCGCTCGGTGAGGAGCGCGTCGAAGCACGCACCGTGATTTGGGCCGCGGGGGTCGCCGCCTCGCCGCTCGGCGCAACGCTCGGCGTCGAGCGCGACCGCGCCGGGCGCATCGTTGTCGAGCCCGACCTCTCGGTGCCGGGGCACCCGGAGGTGTTCGTCATCGGCGATCTCGCGGCGCTGCCCTGGCACGAGCCGCCGGTGCCGGGCATTGCGCCGGCCGCCAAGCAGATGGGGCGCCGCGCGGCGAAGAACGTTCTTGCGCGCTTCATGGGCGAGCCGGCGCAGCGCTTTCGTTACGCCGATTACGGCTCGCTCGCCACCATCGGGCGCAGCAAAGCAGTGGCCTACTTCGGAAACTTTCAGCTCTCGGGCTTTCCCGCCTGGCTGGTGTGGCTCACGGCCCACATCTTCTTCCTGATCGGCTTTCGCAACCGCATCGTGGTGATGCTCGACTGGGCGCTGTCGTATTTCACCTTCGAGCGCCACGCGCGCATCGTCGCCGACGCCGCGCGGCCGCCGGACAAGGATTAGATCGATATTGGGCTCAGCCCGACGCACCCGGACGGGCGCGCGACATGTTCAGAACTGCCCTAGCCCCACAGGCGCGCCGCGCCGCGCACCCCGCTCGAGTCGCCGTGCGAGTGGCGCGCGAGGCGCGTCGCGACGCGATCGGAAAACACGTGGCGACCCCAGAGGCGCGGCACCTCGACGTACAGCCGCTCGATGTTCGACATGCCGCCGCCCAGCACGATGACGTTCGGATCGAGCAGGTTGATGACGCCGGCGAGCGCGCGTGCAAGGCGCTCCTCGTAGCGCGCGAGCGTCGCTGTGCAGGCAGTATCGCCCGCCGCGGCGTGCGCGGCGATTTCTTCCGCTGGAATCGCCTGCCCGCCCGCGGCCCGATGGTCGCGCGCCATGCCGGGTCCGGAAAGGTAGGTCTCGATGCAGCCGCGCCGCCCGCAGTAGCACTCCGGCAAGGGTAGGTCGCGCTCGCTCGGCAGCGGCAAGGGGTTGTGACCCCATTCGCCGGCGATCGCGTTCGGCCCGACATGCAGGCGCCCGTGCGCGACGATGCCGCCACCCACGCCGGTGCCGAGGATCGCGCCGAACACCACCGGCGCGCCCCGCCCGGTGCCGTCGATCGCCTCCGAGAGCGCGAAGCAATTGGCGTCGTTGGCGAGGCGCACCTCGCGCCCGAGCGCGCGCTCCAGGTCTTGCTTCAAAGGCCGGTCGATCAGCCAGGTCGAGTTGGCGTTCTTCACGCGCCCAGAAACAAGGGACAGCGCACCTGGAATGCCGACGCCGACGCTGCCCATCTTGCCGAGCTCGGCTTCGGCCTCCAGCACCAGCCGGGCGACCGCCGCGACTGTAGCATCGTAGTCGCCTTTCGGCGTCAACACCCGGCGCCGCAGCCGCTCGGCGCCCTGGTCGTCGAGCGCGATCACCTCGATCTTCGTGCCGCCGAGATCAACGCCGATTTTGAGCATCGCGAGCAGTCGGTGTTTGCGTTTGGGTGCCGTACGAAGAGGTGGCGGGCGGAGAAGCACCGAGCGTCGCGTCGCCGTCCGCGGCGATCATCGAGCCTCCTGCTGCTCACGGCGCGCCGACGCGCCGTTGCGCCACGGCAGGGCGCTCGCTCGGCCGGGTTTCATCCGTGGCTTCGCGCTCAGGCAGCGCCTCGGCCTCACCGTTACGCCCACGCACCTGGTAGATACGGATCGGCTCCTCCTTGCCCTTCAAGCGCGCTTCGCCCATCAGCTCGGTGCGAAATTCGGCACCGATGAGCCGCATCGTCGATTCGCCGATGAGAATCCGGCAGGGCATCCTGAAATAGTCGGGGGCGAAGCCTTCCTTGTCGAAGCTCTCCAGCCGCGACGCCGTGTTGACCGTGTCGCCATGGACGTCGTATTCGAGTCGTTTCACGCTGCCGATGCTGCCCGCCACCATCGGTCCGGTGAGAATCCCGATCCGCATGCCGATCAGCGGCAGCCCTCGCGTTTCGAGGCTGCGGTTGAGCGCGATCAGCCGTTGCTGGATTTCGAGCGCGCAGTTGACGGCGCTGATGGCGTCCTGGCTGATCTCTTTTTCGCTCGCGCGGGCAATCGGCACTCCGAACACCGCCATGATCGAATCGCCGATGAACCGCAGGATCACCCCGCCGTGGTCGCCCACCAGCGGCGATATGGTCTCCATGAACTCGGAGAGCCAGTCCATGAGCACCTGCGCGTCGAGCTTCTCCGACACGGTGGTGAAGCTTGCGATGTCGGTAAAAAACGCCGTTGCCGTGAGCTTCTGCGGCCGCGGGTGTCCGCCGCTCAGGAACTGCTCGCGGTCGCGCCAGATCGTGTCGGCGATCTGCGCCGAGGTGTAGCTCGAAAAGAGGCTCATCAGCTCGCCGCGCTCCTTCTTCTCCCGATTCTCCAGATAAGCCATCGTCAGGCCGGCGGCGCCGATCCAGCCGAGCGCCGGCGGCGCCAGCGGAATCCACCAGCCGAGCGCGAACAGCCCGTGGACTCCGAAGATCAGCAGCGCGAGCCCGACCGTAACGGCAACAGCGAAGCGCAGCGTCGAACGCGCCCTGTACGCCACCACGCCGCCAAGCAGGCACCACAGCAGGATCCAGAGCGATTCGTTGAGATCGCTGATCACGGAGACCGGCGCGTCGCCGAGGGTGCCGGATCGCAGCAGCTGGCTAACGACATGGGCGTGCAGGGTGACGCCATACATCGGCTGCTTCTCGCCGAGCATCTGGTTGTATGGCGTGTAGAAGCTGTCTTTCACGCTGTCGGCGGTAACGCCGACCAGCACGATGCGGTCGCGGATCATCGCCGCATCGACTTTTCCGGCGAGCAGCTCACCGAGCGCGATGACTGGAAAGGCGTTCGGCGGGTCGCGATAGTCGAGCAGAAACTGATAGCCGCCGGCATCGGCGCGTATGTAGCTGCCGTCGTTCGGCTCGAACGGGCGGATGCTGGTGCGGCCGAACCGGATGTGCGTCGGATGGTCCGGATCCGCCGAGATGGGCACGCCTTGCGCCTGGAAATAAAGCGACGCTGCGCGCAGCGCGAGCGATTGAAACACCGCCTGGCCGTCATCGAGAAAGAGCAGCCCGCGGCGCACGGTGCCATCGGGATCGACCGGCATATCGGTGAATCCGACCTGCTCGGTTCCTTTCAGGATCGGCGGCGGCGCGACCCCCGGGCGGTCCAGATGCGGAAACTTCATCGCGGCGATGACCTGAGGGTGAGCGCCGAACATCTCATTCAGGCGCTCATGTCCGGGCGGCACGGGAACATCGCGATAGATATCGAGTCCGATCGCCCGCGCTCCGGCGCGCGACAGGTTCTCAATCACCGTCGCTAGCACGTCATCGGTCAACGGCCAGGTGCCGAGCCGCTGGATGTCCTCCTCCGTCACGGTGACCAGCACCACCGGCGGCGCAGGCCTCGGCGAGGCCGGCCGCAGCAGGATGTGCCAGTCGTACGCAGCGAGCCCGAGGGCTTCCAGCGCACCCGCCGTGCGCAGGCCGAGAATGCCCGCAAAGACCAGGGCGCTAACTGCCAGGGTGGCCAGCAGGGGTGAGCGTAATCGCTGGTGCATGGTGTCGGCATTATGCGGCAGCCCGGGAGCCCCTATGGGCTACCGGTGGGGCACTACGGAGCCGGCGGGCCTCGCAAGTCGAACCCCCTGTGGCGGGACGAACTTCGCCAGAGGGACATTCGGCCCATTGACCTACCGCGCTCAGAGGGCGCAGCATCCAATGTAACGCCCGCTGCAGTCGGCACCGCGAGCAACATGCGACGCCGGATTGCGTCCCTTGTCGCCGAAGGCCACCGCTTGTTTCGCACTCGGCCTGCGTCCGGCTCAAGAAGCGGACAACATTTTTGAGGGGAGTGATGGTGTCATGGACGTAATTGCACTCGAGCCTGGCCGCGCATTCCGCCACCGCGGTCGCGGCATCTTCACCTGCCTCCTGTTGTTCCTGATGGCGTTGCTTTATGCGGCGTGGCCGTTGCAGGGCCACGCTGCCGAAGCGGCACGCCAGATCGCCGCGCCCGAAGAGATGATGCAGGCCGGGATGCGGTCGTTTCGACACGGCGACTTCACCCAGGCACTCATCCACTGGGATGTCGCGGCGAGCGCTTACCAAGCGGCAGGCAACCGCGAAGGGCAGGCGCAGGCGTTGGTGCACGGCGCCGAGGCGGAGCTGAGCCTTGGGCGCAGCCCGAATGCATTCGACAAGCTGCAGAAAGCTCAAGCTCTCGCACAACTAACGGGTAATCAGTCGCTGCTGGTGGCCGTCGAGAGCAGCCTCGGCAATGCGTACTTGCTCACCGGCCGCGAGGCGGATGCCGAGCGCGTGCTGCGCTCCAGCATCGATCGCGCGCGCAAGACGCAGAGCACCGAGGCGGCCGCGCAGGCGCTCAACAATCTGGGAAATCTTCTCGCCGCGCAAGGGCGCTTTGGCGACGCGAGCCGCAGCTACCGCGAAGCGCTCGAGGCGGCATCGAAAGCCGGCAAGAAAGGCATCGCCACGCGCGCCTCGACCAACCTCGCGCGCGCCCTGATCGATGATGGCCGCTACGGCGAAGCGATCGCCCTGCTCTCGGTATTGGGCGAGGAGCTCCGCGCGCTGCCGTCCTCGCACGACAAGGCGTACGGACTGATCAGTGTCGGCCGCCTGCACGCGAGGTTGATGGGCAGCGGCATCGAGCCGGTCAGCGTCCTGAGCCTGCGCGCGTATGCGGCCCTGAACGACGCGCTCGGCGTTGCCGAAGCCATCCAGGATCCGCGCGCGAGCTCCTATGCGCTCGGCTACCTGGGCGAGCTCTACGAGCAGGGCGCGCGCTACGAAGACGCGTTGCGCTTCGCGCAGCGGGCGATCGTGGCCGCGCAGCAGGCCGATGCCCCGGAGATCCTGTATCGCTGGCAGTGGCAAAGCGGGCGGCTGCTGAAGGCGCAGGGAAACACCGAGCAGGCGATTCTCGCGTATCAGCACGCGGTGTATACGCTGCGGGCGGTGCGCCAGGACCTGGCGGCGCGCGGCTCGCGCACGTCGTTTCGCGAGGCGGTCGGACCGGTGTTTTTTCAGCTAGCGGACCTGCTGCTCGCGCAATCGGGCACGCTCACCGATCCGAAGCGGGTGACGCAGAACCTGGTCGATGCCCGCAGCGCCGTGGAGGTGCTCAAAGGCGCGGAGCTGCAGGACTACTTTCAGGACGACTGCGTGACCGCGCTGCGCGCGCGCACCACCGGCATCGACCGGCTCGCCTCGAACACCGCCGCGCTCTATCCGATCATCTTGCAGGATCGCCTCGAGCTTTTGCTGAGCATGCCCGAGGGCATGAAGCGCTTCACGGCCCCGGTCGGCGCGCAGGCGCTCATCAGCGAGGTGCGGTCGTTCCGCGTGCTCCTCGAGAAAAGAACCACGCACCAATACCTGCCGCACGCGCAGAAGCTCTATGACTGGCTGATCCGCCCGATCGCGGTCGAGCTGGACAAGGCCGGCATCGACACCCTAGTGATCGTGCCGGATGGCGCGCTGCGCACCATCCCGCTCGGGGCGCTGCACGACGGCAAGCAGTTCCTGATCGCGCGCTACGCGCTTGCGACGACGCCCGGCCTGACGCTGACCGATCCGCAGCCGATCAAGCGCGAGCGCGCCCAGGTGATGCTCACCGGCCTGACCGACGCGGTGCAGGGTTTTGCGCCGCTGCCGTACGTCGCCGAGGAGCTGCAGACTGTGCACAAGCTCTACGGCGGCACGGTGCGCGAAAACAAGCAGTTCACCATCCCGAACATGGAG
>Ga0214471_10001727_pt1 | contig 17268 bp, 15 predicted proteins | sample RVTome_5_FD_207665 | JGI IMG/M metagenome (GOLD analysis project Ga0214471, IMG submission 207665) | Soil microbial communities from uranium-contaminated site in the Upper Colorado River Basin, Wyoming, United States - RVT142D155 | ecosystem: Environmental > Terrestrial > Soil > Contaminated >... | reverse complement strand
CTTGGTCAATCATGCCGCTGGGGGCGGCACGATTGACCAAGACTTCCCGGGAACGATGCGCACCCTGGTGCATGTCGCGCACCCCACCGTCCCTGCGCCCCCGCTGGCTACCCCGCGCATCGGGTCGCCTGCGCTCATCGGCTCGCCGGCTCAGTAGCGCTCGATGGGATCGACGACGTCGACCAGGGGCTGGCCGGCGGCGAACCGGCGGAGGTTGTCGATGAAGCCGGTCATGATCCGCTCGAGGCCGTGGGGATTGCTCCACGAGATGTGCGGGCTCAGGTGGACTCTGGGGTGGGTGTAGAGCCAGTGGCCGGCCGGTAGCGGCTCGGGCGTGCACACGTCGAGCGACGCCAGCGCCACCTGTCCGTGATCGAGGGCGACCCGCAGAGCATCCTGGTCGATGAGTGATCCTCGGGCGATGTTGACGAGATGGGCGCCGGGCCCGACAGCATCGAAGGCCAGCCCGTCGAGCAGGTGCTCGGTGGCGGCGGTGGCGGGCGCAGCCAGCACGACGTGGTCGGCCACCCCCAACAGCTCGTGGAGATCGGTGGTGATCCGCACACCCTCGATAGGTGACGGCGCATCGGTGCGACGCACCGCCACGACTTCCATGCCGAACGCTCGAGCCAGGCGCGCCACCCGGCGGCCGATTCCCCCCAACCCCACCAGACCCACAGTGCCCCCGTGCAGCTCACCCAGATTCATGGAGATGTTCCACGCCTTTGGCGGCTCGTCGATCCACGCCGCCGGAAGCTGCTTGACGAAGGAGAGCATCTGGGCAAGGACCCACTCGCTGATCGCAATGGAGGATGCTCCCCTCGAGCAGGTGAGAACGCGACCGCCGCCCAGGAGGGTGTCGAGCGGCAGGCTGTCGACGCCGGTGCCGAACTCGTGGACCCACCGAACACCGCTCACCTCGAGCAGCTCGGGGAGGTTCGCCACGAACTTGGCCGGTGTGACCAGCACGTCGCCGGTGAGATCGGCCGGTACCGGGCCACTCATCGGGGTGTCGATCACCTCGACGCCGTCGATGCCGGCTTCGGTGATGGCCGACACGCCCCGATGCCCCAGATGTGACAGCACGCGGATGGACATGGGCGCCCACCGTAGCCAGAGGCGCGCGCGAGCCTCTCTTGTAGCGTTGACGCTGTGATCCGGTTACCTGATCCCAGCCTCGTCATCCTGGTGGGGGCCGCAGGTTCGGGGAAGAGCACGTGGGCGACACGGCACATCCCCGCCGGGTCGATCGTGTCCAGCGACTCGCTCCGGGGTCTGGTCGGCATCGATGAATCCGACCAGCGGGCCAGCGGCGACGCCTTCGCGGTCCTCGACGAGATCGTTGAGCGCCGTCTGGCCCGGCGTCTGCTCACCTGCATCGACAGCACCGGCCTCGACCGCGCCTCTCGGGACCGATGGATCGAGATGGGCCGCGCCGCCGGCGTCGCCGTGCACGTGGTGACGTTCCCGGTCGACGAGAAGACGGCCAGGGCCCGGGTGAAGCGCCGGAGCCGATCGATCCCGTCGCGCATCGTCACCCGCCAGCTTCTCGACTTCGACACCGCCGTCACCGAGCTGGGCGTCGGTGACCTCGACGGTCTCTGGGACACGGAAGGCGGCGGGAGAGACGTTCGCATCGTTCCCGCCCATCTGCTGCCACCGACAGAGCCCGCACCGGAGTCCCAACCCGGCTTGGGGGTCGACCTCCTCATCGGCGGGTTCGATCGAGAGGCCGTCGACCTGGGTCCGTGGCTTCGAGATGTGGCCGAGGCGGCCGAGGCGGCCGGCTTCTGCGGCCTGTGGATCACCGATCACCTGGTGCAGATCCCTCAGGCCGGCCGCCCCTGGGACCACATCCTCGATCCCTATCTCGCTCTCGCCCATGTCGCGGCCACGACGCGGCGGCTGCGGCTGGGCGTGCTCGTGTCGCCACCGACGTTTCGCCATCCCGTCGTGGTCGGCAAAGCCGTAGCCACCCTCGACGTCTTGTCCGGCGGGAGGGCCCGCTGCGGACTCGGCGTGGGCTGGTGGGCTGACGAGCACCAGCGACTCGGCCTGGCCTTTCCGCCGACAGCCGAGCGGTACCGGCTGCTCGCCGACGGCCTCGAGCTCATGCGGGCGCTGTGGGCGGGGGGAACCCCCAAGGTCGTGAACGACACCTACCAGGTCCCCGAGGCCATCTCCTACCCCCGCCCGCTCCAAGATCAGATCCCGGTTGTCATCGGTGGCGACGGCGAGACGGCCACCCTCCCCTTGGCCGCCCGGGTTGCCGACGCCGTCAACCTGTCAGGACCGGTGACCGACATCGAACGCCGCATCGATGTCGTCCACCGGGCATGCGTCGACGCGGGACGCGACCCCGCCGGTCTGACCATCACCCATCGCACCCACCTCGACCGGCAAGCCGATCTCCTCGCTGACGACGTGCTCATCGACCATCTCACCGCGCTGGCGGGAGCGGGCGTGGCGAGCGAGGTGATCTCGCTGGGCACTCCCGACCCCACCCAGGTCGCCGCCATGGGCACCGTCGTCGAGGCCGTCGCCGGCCCACACGGCCCGACCCAGTGGTGAGCTCCGGTCAGATGGGACTGTTGGACAGAGCGATCGTGATGCTCTTGGTCTCGAGGACGGCGTCGAGTCCCTCGCGGCCGCCTTCGCGGCCGAGGCCCCGAGGTGGTCGCCGGGTCGAAGTGCACACGCCGCGGGGTTGGCCGCCTACTGCGGAGCGGGCAGCCCGAAGGACACGATCCCGGCGATGCGGGCCTGGGGGTCGGCGCCAGTGAACTCGGTGACCGTGCTGTCGTCGCTGGAGGGGTCGACCTCGTCGGGCAAGGCGCTGAGCAGGGGCCCGAGGCCGTCGTAGAGGGGGTTGAAGGCCGAATCGCCGCCTGTGAGCTTGAATCCGGCGTCGGTCTGGCGGGTGCCCACTCCGAGCCAGATCCGATCCCTGCCCACCGACACCCCGCTCGACGGTGGACCGCTCAGCGGGGAGCTCCACAGTGGGAGCCCGGTGTCGGAGTGGACGGCCTGGATCGAGAACCCCACGGTGGAAGGCACGAACACGACGCCTCCCAGCTCGCCGAGGTCGCTGTGGACGAAGGTGGGGTGGGCGTAGCTCTGGCGGGTCAGCGCCTGGCGCCAGATCACGCGACCGTCGAGCGCATTGATGGCGTGCAGGCTGAGCATCCGCCCAGCCCCGATGACGTCGCCGCTGTCGTCGTAGCCCTTGGGGACGATGAGCGACTCGTCGATGCTCGACGGCGTGCCGTAGTCGAGCGGTGTCCCCACCGGGGTCGAGATGGCCGTGGTGGCGAACAGCGCCGTCACCCGTTGCCCGGTGAGAGGATCGATCGCGGTACCGATCGCCGGACTTCCCAGCGCCCCGCCGATGGCGAAGTTGTTGTTGGCGTGCCCTGGCTGCCCGAAGTTCGACATCCACGACGGTTCCGCCGGCTCCTCCGCTGCCGGGGGCTGCTCGACCGGAACGGCGTAGTACCAGCCGTCCTTGCCGGCGAACCCGGCCACAAGCTCCTCGCCGGTGTCGAAGAGCTGGGCCGCGGTCCCGAAGTCGTCGTCGGTGCTGGAACCCCAGGGGCGGGGCGGGTCGAACCGCCAGCGGAACGAGCCGTCGCTGAGCGCGACGGCGAACGCCTTCTCCCCCGCCACCCGGTCGGGTTCTCCGGCATCGCCGTTGCGTGGAAGCCCGAGGGTGCCGCTCAGCTCGCCGCGGGCCCCGGTGTCGATCTTGCACGAGGCGGTGCCGAACACCACGACATCGGCGGTGACGTCGACCGCGGCCGTGCCCCACACCCCGCCGCACCCGTCACCGGTGCCGGCGCCCTCGGTCAGCAGCGCTTCGTCGTCGTCGAAGTTCGCGGCGGAGTACGTGGCACCCGAGAAGGTGTGGGTTCGGTTGCCATCGTTGCCGTCGCGGCTACCGGTGATCTCGCCCTCGGGATCGAACTTCCACGCCACCGACAGCGTCCAGCCGTTCTCGGCGGAGGTGAGCCTCAGGCCGTGCATCCCCGTGCGACCGACGTCGTAGGCGTTGTGGACCGAGTTGCCGACGACCACCCAGTACCCGCCGTCGGGGTGGGGGACCACGATGGGCGAGGACTCGACCTCGATCTCATCGCCCCCTGATCCGCCGCAGCGACCACCGGTTAGCTCGGCATCGGCGTCGGTGCGCGGGTCGAGGCACAACGAGTCGTCTTCGACGAACTCGACGCCACCGTCGTCGAGGTCGGTGAGCTGCCACACGTAGAGCGTCGAACCTCCCGCCACCAGGACCAGCGGATGGTCGTCGCCCACGTCGACCAATGCCGGACTACCCACCACCCGGCCGAATGAGACACCGTTGGCATCGTTGACGGGCCTGGCGGCCACCGGCTCGACGATGGGCAGGCCGGCGTCGGTGAGGCTCGGGTCACCCAGTCCGGTGGCGTCCTCGGGGAAGGCGTACACCAGCCCGTCCCACGACGCGGCGTAGACGACGCCGTCGGACCCGATCGAGGGGGTGGCCGTCACCGAATCGCGGGTGCGGTACAGGAACCGCCCGGTCAGCGATGACACGTTGGTGACGTCGATGTCGGTGCACTCCGACGGCGCCGCCGCGGTGTTGTGGCTGTCGTGGCGGAACGACGCCCACTCGCATTCCTCGGGTCCGGTTGCATCGGCGCCCAGAGGGGCGCCGCCCACCAGCGCGGCGACGGTGACCACCGCGATGATGCGGCGCATGGGGATCCGACCTCGCGAAGTCGTGGGGACCGCCGGTCGTGCCCGCACTCAGCCCCGCCTCAGTCGTACCCCACGATGTGACCCTCGGGATCCTCAGAGATCTGCTCGACGGCGTCGACGGTGCCATCCATCTGCTTCTCGGTGTACTCGGGATCGAGGGGGCGAACGACGTGGTACTCGTCGAAGCAACCGACGGGGCAGCTCAGGTGGTCGAGGATGATGACGCCGACCTGCGTGTCCTCCACACCGTCGTCACACCACCTCGAATCGGGATTGGTGCTCAGGCACACGTCGACGAAGAGGGCGCCACCGTGCGAGTCGTGCGTCCCGAACTCGCCGGTGTTGTCGTGGCGGTCGCAGTCGTGGGCACCCTCGGCCAAGAAGCAGTGGTTGGCGGAATACCCGGCGTGCAGCTCGTTGGGTCGAGGCAGCAGGGTGTCTTCTGGCTCGGTGTTGCCGTCGGCGTCTTCGCGGCCCTCGTCGGACTCGTACTCCTGGATGCTCTGCCCGCCGTAGATCCAGGCGCACTGCTGGCGCTCCTCGCCGTCGTTGGCGCACTCGTGGCGCCAACGCTGGGCATCGTTGCGACCATCGGAGTCGCTGGCGGGATCGCCGTACTCCCGGTCGGCCAGATCGAAGAGCGGCACGTAGTTCGGCCGGTAGTCGTCGGCCACCGCGGTGTCCTCGCAGTTGTCCTGGGTTCCTTCATCGCACTGGTGGGCGCCGGCGATGCCGGGAACGACGGCCAGAGCGGCTCCCACCACCGCCAGGACGAGAAGCAGACGGAAACGGCGCATGTGAACCCCCATGGATCGCACCGGCGCTCCGGGCTCCTCGCCCGGATCCTGACGCCGGTGTCAGGTTTGGGTCTCACTTCGACACCGGCAGGGTCCGATCCTGCTCAAATCCGGCATCGGGGGCAGATTCTCGACTGGATGCTCAGCGGGCACCTTGGCGGCGCATCTGCGACCGGTAGAGGCGGGGTGCCAGCGAGCGCACCACTGGCGCCAAGGTGGCGACGCGGGCGGCGTTGATGTCGATGGCGGGCCCGCCCATCTTCGCCAGCACGAGCCGGGAGATCTGCGCTTCGGTGCGCCGCACCATCCTCGGCGGCAGATCCATCCCGCCATCGACCGCTCCCTGCCCCAGGGCGGTGGGCACCCAACCCGGGTACACCACGTGCAGCCGCACCCCTGACGGCGCCACCTCGTGGGCGATCGATTCGGTGAAGGCGGACACCGCCGCCTTCGACGCCGAGTACGCCGGCGTTCCGGGGGCCGGTGCCCGTCCGTGGTCGGAGGAGAAGTTGACGACGATCCCGCTCCCCCGCTTCACCATCCCGGGCACCACGGCCAGCGTGGCGGCGACCAGACCGAAGAAGTTGGTCTCGAACGTTCGCCGGTAGAGGTCGAGGTCACCGTCGGTCACCTTCGTCGGCTGCTCGAACGCGGCGGCGTTCACCAGGAGATCGAGTGGTCCGTGCTCCTGGGAGATCGAGGCAAGCGTGTTGGTGACGGCGTCGGTGTCGGACACGTCGAGGCGCACCGATGCCGCCACACCCTCCACTGGCCGGCGAGCGCATCCCACAACGGTGTCACCCCGGGCGGTGAGATCGAGGGCCAGGCGGCGACCCAATCCGGACGAGGCTCCGATCACGGCAGCAAGCATGGCCGTAGGGTACGGCGGTGGCCGAGATCGGGTTGATGTTCCCCCAGATGCGCATGGACTTCGCCGCCATGGAGGAACGGGTGTGCACCGCCGAGGAGGCGGGTCTGGCGTCGATCTGGCTCATGGATCACATGGGCCCGCCCGCGGCGTGGGACCAACCGTCGTTCGAGGCATGGACCACCGCCACGTGGCTCGCCGCCCGCACCTCCAGCATTCGCATCGGCCATCTGGTGTTGTGCGATGCCTTCCGCCATCCGGCGCTCCTGGCCAAGATGGCCACCACCCTCGACCACGCCTCGAACGGTCGACTCGATCTCGGGATCGGCTGGGGCTCGGTGCCTGCTGAGATCAAGGCCTGGGGATACACCGACGCCGGCGCGGTCGCCCGGTCGCGCCGCCTCGCCGAGAGCCTGGCCGTCATGCGCGCCCTGTGGGAGTCAGGAGGCGAGCCGGTGAACCACCACGGCGAGCTCTTCGAGCTCCGCGACGTGGTGCAGGTACCGGCACCGGTGCAGTCTCCGCTGCCGGTGCTGATCGGCGGCGGCGGCGAGACGCTCACGCTGCCCCTGGTCGAACGCTGGGCCCAGTGGTGGAACTGCCCCGCGTACTCCGCTGATCGTCTCGAGCCGATGATCGCCCGCCTGAAGTCGGCGCGACCCGACCTGAGGATCTCGCTCCAGATCCCCATCGGTCTCGCTAGGACCGCGGCGCAGGTCGACGAGGTGCGTGCGCTGACCGAGCGCCGGTTCGGCTTCTGGGGGCAGTGGGCTGCCGGCACGCCTGACGACGTGGCGACCCGCCTGGCCGGCCTCGCCGATCTGGGCGTTGACCTGTTCATCGTGCAGCTGCACGACTTCGCCACCGCCGACTCGATCGCCCTGCTGGCCGGGGCGGTGGCGCCGGCGGTGCGCTGAGTCGGGCGCTGAGCTCTACGACCTCGGAAGGGCGGCGCTGGCCTCGCCCGCCACCTTGACCTCGCCGTGCTGGTTGGCCAGCGAGACCTCCATGTCGATGATGGCCTCGTCGCCGTCCTTGCGCTTGGCCGTGACCTTCACGCTGGTGCTGAGCGTCTCGCCCGGCCACGTCTGCTTGGTGAAGCGGACGCTGTAGGTCTTGAGGTTGCCGATGCCGACGTAGTCGGTGATGGCCCGGCCCAACAGCCCCATCGAGAACATGCCGTGCCCGAACACCGACGGCAGCCCCGCGGCCTGCGCCTTGGTCTCGTCATGGTGCATCGGGTTGAAGTCACCCGACGCCCCGGCGTAGCGAACGAGGTCGGTGCGGTCGAGCTGATGGCTGACCACGGGGGCCTCGTCGCCCTCGTTCACGTCGTCGAACTTCAGCTTCTGCTCGCTCATGGGGAGTTCCTCACGTGTGGGTGTCGGATGGATGATACCGAGGTGCGGTCAGGCCAGGAGGAGGTCGGCGATGCGATCCTGGTGCCAGGTGCGTGAGCCCAGGAACGCCTCACCGAACATGGTCCGGCGGATGTAGAGGTGCAGGTCGTGCTCCCACGTGTAGCCGATCCCGCCGTGGGTCTGGATTCCCCCTTTGGCGGTGTGCATCGCCGCCGTGCCCGCCGCCGACTTGGCCACGTGCACGGCCCGAACCTGGTCGGGATGGTCGGCCTCGATGCACATGGCGGCGAAGGCAACAGCTCCCTCGGCCCGAACCACGTCGAGGCTCATGTCAGCCAGCTTGTGCTGGATGGCCTGGAACGAACCGATGGGCACGTCGAACTGCACCCGCTCCTTGGCATAGGCGACCGACAGGTCGAGGATCCGGCGCGCCGTGCCGAGCAGATCGGCTGCCGCCGACACGGTGGCCCGCCGGTACCACCGGGTCATGGCCTCGGCGTCGAGCGAGAACCGCTCGACAGCCAGATCAGCGGCGGCCGTGGTGTCGACGTCGAAGGCGCGGCGGGTGGTGTCGAGCCCCTGCACGAGGGTGGCGGGGAGGTCTCGTGGACGGTCGACGAGGAGCACGTCCAAGCCACCTTCGGCGCGGCGGTTCACAACAGCCACCACGTCGACCCGATCGGCCTCGAGGACGAAGGTCTTGGCAGGATCGTCGGTGGGCGTCCAGTGCCCAGACGGGCCAGCGAGAGCCACGGTGCCCCGCAGCTCACCTGCGGTTGCCGACTCGAGTCGGGGAGAGCCACCGAGCGCCAGAAGTGGGGTGAGCAACGCGGCCGTGGGGAGGAACGGGCCCGGGGCCAGCACCTCGCCGCAAGCCTGCAGGAACAGCGCGAAGTCGGTGGCCGCGCCGTCACCGAGCACCACCCAGTCCTTGAGGTGCAGCCACAGCGGATCGGCGGTGGCGATGTCGTCGATGTGGTCGCGCACCAACGAGGGCGGGCACTCCTTGGCCAACAGGTCGTGGGCCGTGTCCGCCAGCATCTGCTGCTCGTCGGTGAGCGTGAAGTCCATGCGCTCAGCCCCGCGGGAGCCCGAGGGTGCGCTGGGCGATGATGTTGCGCTGGATCTCCGACGAGCCGGCGGCGATGGTGGACGCCATCGACACGAAGAAGCTGCGCTGCCAGCGGCCGCCGCCGTCGGAGTGGGCGGGGTCGATGATCGGGGCCCACGGCCCTTGGAGCTCGATGCCCAGCTGGTACAGGTCCTTGCCCAGCTCGGAGGTCGCCAGCTTCATGTAGCTGTGCTCGGGTGCCACCTCACCGCGAGCGAACGAGGCGAAGCCCTTGTAGCCCAGCGACCTCAGGCTCGACGCCCGCTCGTAGGCCTCGCCCAGGCGGCGGCGCACGGCACCGTCGTTGTCGAGACCCTTGGCTCTGGCCATGGCCACCAGGTCGTCGAGGGCGTGGGTGACGCCGGCAACGCCCTGGACCCACAGCCCGCCGCGCTCGTGGGCGAGCGAGCCCATGGTGATGCGCCAGCCGTTGTTCATCTCCCCCACGAGGTTCGCCACGGGCACCCGGGCCTCGTCGAAGAAGACTTCGGCGAACTCGGCGGCCCCGGTGAGATGGCGGAGCGGGCGAGCATCGACACCCGGCGTGTCGAGATCGACGATGATGGCTGAGATGCCCTTGTGCTTTGGCACGTCGGGATCTGTGCGGACGTAGCAGAGGCACTTGTCGGCCACGGTGGCGTAGCTGGTCCACACCTTCTGGCCGGTGATCACGAACTCGTTGCCGTCGCGCACGGCCCGGGTGGACAGACCGGCGAGATCGGAGCCGGCCCCGGGCTCGCTCATGCCGACGCACCACAGGATGTCGCCACGGATCGACGGCGCCGCCAGCTGCTTCTGCTCATGGGTTCCGTGCTCGAGCAGGCTGGGCGCGACGATGGCGTAACCAGGGAAGTTCTGGCTTCGGCGGATGCCCCGGTCGGCCAGCTCTTCGAGGTAGACCATCGTCTGGCTGGGGGTGGCGTTGCGCCCCCCGAGGTGCGGCGGGTAGCCCGGGATCATCCAGCCGTGGTCGAACAGGGTTGCCTGCCAGCTCCTCGACCACTGGGGGATGACCTCGTCGCCGTCCTCCATCCCGTCGAAGTCGGCCGGCCGCAGGGCCTCGGGTGGAGCGTGCTCGGCAAGAAACGCCACGAGGTCGGCGCGGAACGCCTCGTCGGCGTCGCTCCACTCCAACTTCATCGCCCCTCCTCGCCTACCTGACACTCGTGTCAGGTAGAGACCCTAGCCGTAGACCTTGTCATGGCCGGAAGAGCCGTCAGGTCTTCTCAGGCGAGGGTGCGGCTCCGACCAGGATGGCGCGGACCGTTAGGCGCTCGCTCGGCGCCGGAGCGCCCACACCACCCCCGCCCCCAGTCCGCCGGCAACTCCAGCCCCCACCAACCAGCCGGCCACCGGCGCTCCGCCGCTGCCCCCCGCCGACTCCCCGGCCAGCAACGTCGCCAGCGACGTGGTCGTCGTCGGGCTGGTCGCCACCGTTGCCGGCGGGACGCTCGTGGTGGTGATTGGCGGCGCGGTGCTCGACGTGGTCGCCACCGTGGTCGTGGGCGGCACCGTGGTCGTGGGCGGCACCGTCGTGGTCGTCACCGCCGCCGGATCCACCACCCGAAACGAACCGCTGGGCAGGGGGAATACCATGTCGGATGCAGTACAGGAGCAGCCGAACGTGTAGTCATCGAACGGTGCGTCGGCGGGGACTGTGACGGTTCCCTGCCACGAGCCGTCCTCCTCCAACGGGAACGTCCACGAATGACCCCACGGCTCCTTGCCGCCGGGGTTCGCCTTCCGACTGAGGCGGATGAAGACCTCCTCATAAGCGCGGCCACCCTCCTGGCAGCCGGTCACGTGCACATCGATGCCGGTGCCCGGCGGGCCCTCATCAGGGCTGTAGGTCCACTCCTGAGGCCGGTCCGCCTCCTGCGCCGACACCGCCCAGCCTGCCACCACCGGCACGCCGAGCGAGGCGACCAGCACCCCCACCACCCACATCCGGCCCACCCACATGCGGCGGTGCGTCAGGCGAAGGTACGGCATCCGAGGCTCGTGTTGGATCCGGGGGTGCCGGTGGCGTTGATGGCGGTGAGACACACGGTGTCGCTATCCACCGGATTGAGGGGGACGGTGACGGTGTAGCCGTGGTTGGCGCCGTAGTCGGGGTAGGCCGCGGCCACCGAGCTGTTCGGGTCGTCGGCAGCGGTGTCAGGGGCCAGCGTCACCCCGTTGAGCGTGGCTCGGATGTTGATGGCCGCGGTGGTGTCGGGGTCGAGCGCCCAGCCGGTCAGTGTCCCGGTGGCTCCCCCCGCCCCTGTGGTCTGGGAAGTGATCTTGCCGACGGGCTTGTTGGAGATGGTGATGGTCTGGCACCCCAACTGGGGGTTGAGGCCGCCGTTGAGCACGTTGATGCCGTAGGCGCACACGTTGCGGGTGCCTGCCGCCAACCCCGCCGCCACGGCGCTGAACCCGTGGTGGGTGCCGTCGTCCGTCCAGTTGGCCTGGAGGGTGCCGTCGCTGATGGGCGGGGATGTCAGGCTGGCCTCCACGCTGGCCTTGCCCACCCCGTCCACGTAGACGTGGACTCGGATCGGGGTGGAGGTGTCGGGGTCGATGGCCCAGCCCTTCACCCGGGCCCCGTCGGGATGGCGGGACAGAAGCGTGATCTCGCCTTTGGGCAGCTCTCCCCGGGAGAAGGTGCGGGTCACGCTGCCGTGGGGGCCGCCGGTGTTGTTGATGAAGTAGATGCGGATGTCGTGGGTTCCGGGGGGCATGGCGAACTCGACCCGGAAACCCCGGTTGTTGCCCCACTTGGGGTAGAAGCCGGCCACATCGGTGCGGACCAGGTTTGCCGCCTCGCTGGCCGCGCCCACTCCGTCGACGTACACGTGGATGCGCACGTCGGCCAATGTGTCGGGGTCGATCGCCCACCCCCGCACCACCCCCCCACCGGGGTAGGGGTCGATCCCGTCGACCACCCCGATGGGCGTGCCCACCGTTCGCAGGCCGGCCACCTCGGGTCCGGTGGTGATCGCCACCCGGGCGTTGTCGGCGCTGATGTCCTGGCCCAACAGGTTGGTGGTCCCGTTGCGAACGCCGAGGGGGCGGCCCGCCTGGTTGCGGTCGGGGTCCGACCAGTGCACCAGATCGGCACACGGATTCGGGACGCAGTGGTGGTAGGACATGATCGTCTTGAACCCAGGGGGAACGGGATCGAAGTGACCGTGGCTGTCATTGGCGAGCTTGTTGGCCAGGCCGCCCTCGTTGTTGGCCCGTACCGTCTCCCAATCGTGACGGAACGACAGGTTGTGACCCAGCTCGTGGGCGCCGAGCGTGGCATCGCAGTTGGCCTCGTCCACGTCCAGCACCCCAAAGGCCCAGACCTCAAACGTCGCCCGGTTGACCGTACTGAGGATGTACGCCCGCCCGCAGATGTTCTCGACGGTGGTGTACCCGGACCCCAAGAGCTGTACCACATCGGCACCCCACGTCGTGCGCGCCGGCACCGCCTCGTCGAACCGGTTATCGGTGAGATCTTGGAGGTCGCCGAGGTCCGTCAGGGAGTTGTTGGTGTCAGCGGTGGCGGTCCGCGTGATCGACACCACCGCAACATCCCACGCCAGCCCTGACGCGTCGTTGGCCTGGTTGGTCAGGTTGGCCTGCTGGTTGGCGAAGTTTCGGACCCCGGCCCGGCCGCCCTGCGCAGTCTCAGCATGCCCGGTGTACAGGTAGGCGATGTCCAACACGTTGCCCGAATGCGACGCAGCCGAGAACTCGCCGTCCCCGCCCCCGACCCCCGGCAACGAACCCGACGCGCTGGAGAACCCCGCCCCAGCAGGCGGGGCATCGTCGTGGTGGGCCGCCCCCAGCGGTGGGCCAGCGCCACCCAGCTCGCTCACCCGGTGCAGGCCCTCCACACCCTCGGGCCGCACCCGGAACCGCCGAGACCCCACCCAGGCCTCCACCCGCAACACCGGGCGGATCGCCCCGATGTAGTCGTCGGGATCGTCCGTAGGCGGCGTCAACGTCAGCACCAGCCCGTGCTCGGCGCCGTCGTCCGCCAACGACGTCCCCCGGACAAGGCGGGTGGCGCCGTCCCACACCACCACCGGGTCGGCCACCCGCACCTCGACCCCGTTGAGATCAATGACCACGTCGCTATCTACCGAGTCGAGCGCGGCAGGATCCACAACCGCCAGTGTGGCCGACACCTCCCCCTCCCGCGGCGCGGCCACCTCCACGAGGCTGAGCAGGGCGCCCGGCTCCCCCTCCCCGGCGGACGCCTCCGCCGCCAGCACCGTGCCCAGCATCCCCGACGCCATCGCCACCGCAGACACCACAGCCGTGGCCGCCCGGCCGAACCCAGCGCGCCTGGCAGTACCAAACATCCCAGGCAACATCGCCACCACTCCCAACTTGGTACAGGCCACCCGGCGCGGTCCCACCGGTCCCAATCGGGACTATTCATCACATGTGTGTGTGTGTGTCAAGGGTGCATTTCGCACCATCCGCCAAATCGGCCGAGATCACGAGCCGCGGCCACGGCCGATCAGCGGGGTGCGGTGAGCAACAGGCAGCCGGCAAGCGGCCCGCCACCGGCGGCGGCGACGGCCACTTCGGCGCCGTCGACCTGACGTCGGTCGCCGTCGCCCCAGAGCTGGACACAGGCTTCGTGGAGCATGCCGTAGCCGTGGAGCCGGCCGGCGGAGAGCTGGCCGCCAGCGGTGTTGAGGGGCAGGTCGCCGTCGAGTGCGATGCGGGTGGACCCCTCGACGAAGGGACCACCCTCACCGACACCGCAGAAGCCGAGGGCCTCGAGCCAGCTGAGCGTGATGAAGCTGAAGCCGTCGTACAGCTCGGCCACGTCGACGTCGGCTGGAGTGAGATCGGTGTGACGCCACAACATGGCGGCGGCGTCGCGCAGGGCCATGGTGGTGAGGTCGTCCCACTGGTCCCATGACGGGCGCCCGTGGATGGCGGTGCCCATCGACTCGATGTTGATCGGCGCTCGCCGGAGCCCGCTCGTCGCCTCACGCCGCGACACGATCACCACGCTGGAGCCGTCGGCGGGCACGTCGCAGTCGTAGAGGCACAGCGGGGTAGAGATCATTCGGGCGTCGAGGTAGTCGTCGATGCTCATGGGATCGGTGTAGATGGCCTTGGGATTCAGGGCTGCGTTGCGGCGAGCGTTCACGGCGATCCCGCCGAGCTGCTGGCGGGTGGTGCCGTAGGTCTCGAAGTGCAACGCGGCCATCATGGCGATCCAGTTGGCGGCCGACGCCGCGCCGAACGGCAGCGACCACTGGAGGAACGATCCCATGCGGACGCCCTTCCCCCCGCCCTGTCCCGCTGTCGGCGTCCCGATGCCGGCCCGGCGGCCACCACCCTGGGCTGTCGCCTCCCAGACGGTGCGGAAGCACACCACGTGCTCGGCGAGTCCCGCGGCCACCGCCGCCACCGCGTTCACCACCGAGCCGAGCTGGCCCGGCGACTCCATGCCGCCGGCGAACCAGTCCAGCTCCAAGCGCAGCGCGTCCTGGAGCTCGACCACCCCGACACCGCTGAAGCCGGGGGGCGTGTCCATGTTGCCGGGGTAGGTGGAGATGCCGTCGATGTCGATGAGATCGAGCCCGGCGTCGGCCACGGCATCGAGGACCGCCTCGATCGTGAGGTCGAGGGGATCACGCCCGATGCGGCGTCCCACCTGGCTTTGGCCGATGCCGCTGATGCAGGCGGCGGACACGTCGAGCGTCACTGGTCCTCACCGCCTCCGCCGGTGGGGCTGGCCGGAGCGATGGTGGGGTCGGGTTCCGGTCCGCCCCGGGTGGGGTCGGGCTCGAACATCGGCAGCCACACGTCGAGGTAGCGATCGAACACCACCCGCACCGGCATGCCAAAGGTGACGGCGTCGGGCGCCACGTGCACCAGGTTGGTCATCAGCCGGACGTCGTCCTGCTCCTCGATGGTGACGATGGCGATCACATAGGGCGGGTCGAGATCGGGGTACCACTGCTGGTGGTTCACGGTGAACGTGTGCACCGTTCCCCGGCCCGACACCTCGCATGGCGACAGGTGGCGGGAGTGGTCCCGGGGGCAGATCGGGGCCGGTGGATGGACGATGTACCGGCACGAGTCACAAGCCAGGAAGCGGAGAACACCGTCGCGCCCCGCGGTCCAGAAGAACTCGGTGTCGTCGGTGATCCGCGGCAGGACGCGAAACGGCTTGCCGTCGAACACTCGCTGCCGCCTACTCGTCGCGATCGGATTCGGCGCCGTCGTGGCCGGCTTCCCACCCGGCCCGGGCCGCGGGCATGGCCGAGACGGCACGGGCCAGGCCGAAGGAGGGAACCGACAGCATGATCGAGCCGAGCACTTCCTCCCAGGACGCGCCGACCTCGGCCGCCAGGCCGGCGTGGTGCTCGACCCCGGCGTTGTTGCCGGCCGCGGCAAGACACACCATCCGGATGAGCTCGTGGGTCTTGCGGTCAGGAGCCGGCAAGGAGTCGATCCGTGACAGCCAGGCGCGCTGCGCGTCGTGGAGGGCCGGGAACACCTCGTGGAGCGGGCCCTCGTAGGAGAAGGCGTAACCGGCGTCGTCAGCCACCCCGCGAAAGCTATCGCTCATGCTGGCATCGGCGTGAAGAACGGTCGGCCATCGGCGGTCACTGTAGTGGCGACGCCCACGACCTGACGCCAGTGTCAGGTACGCCGCCTCTTGCCGGCCGGCTTCTTCTTGGCTGACGGCTTCTTCGCCGCGGCCTTCTTGGCGGTTGGCTTCTTCTTCGCTGACGGCTTCTTCGCCGCGGCCTTCTTGGCTGGCGGGTTCTTCTTGGCCGACGACTTCGTCGTGGATGCCGGTCGCTTGGCGGTCCTCGGCGTCCGACGACCGGCGGGCTTGTTCCCTGGCACCGAGGCGGCCAGCGGCGGCGTCGGCGCTCCGGTCGGCTGTTGACCGATCAACGCTATGTCGGCTTCGGTGACGGGGACCTCGAGCGGCCAGTCGGGAATCTCGGTGTGCGTCCCCGGATCGTCGTGGAGCCCGTGGGCACTGCCGAGGTGCTTCTCGTAGCCGCGGTCATCCGCCGGGGCGTACCCGCACAGCGGGCACAGGAAGTCTGCTCGCATCAGGTGCAGTGTTTCAGGGATCGCGGGGTAGGCCGAGCATCCGCTCGGCGATCACGTTGCGCTGAACCTCCGAAGTACCTCCCGCGATGCTGAGACATCGGTTGGCGAGGAAGCCCCCGACCCACACGGCCGCGTCGCCCTCCAACGCCGCCGCCTGGTCTCCCAGCAACGACATCCCGACCTGTTGCACCCGCTGGTCGTGCTCCACTCCCAACAGCTTGCGGACACTGGACTCCGAGCCGGGCTCTGCACCCGAGAGCGAACGCAGCGTCATGCGGAACCCCAACGCGGCTTGGGCGTGCTCGGCGGCGGCCAGCTCACCCACCTGCCGGCGCACGAAGGCGTCGTCACCAAGTCGGTGGTCGTTCACCAGCCGGAGCAGCCCTTCGAGACCGAACCCGAACGACGAACCGCTCCCCATCGACACCCGTTCGTTGGCCAGGGTGGTGCGCCCCACTCGCCAGCCATCGTCGACCTCGCCGATCAGGCAGTCATCGGGCACGAAGACGTCGGCGAGGAACACCTCGTTGAACATCTCGGCCCCGGTCAGCTCCCTGAGGGGACGGACGTCGATGCCGTCGGAGGCCATATCGACCACGAAGCACGAGATGCCCTGGTGCTTCGGTGCCTCGGGGTTGGTGCGGGCCAGGCAGATTCCCCACTGCGCCTCGTGGGCCATCGTGGTCCACACCTTCTGTCCGCTCAGCAACCAGCCGCCGTCACCCGGCACGGCCTTGGTGGTGAGCGACGCCAGATCACTTCCGGCGCCCGGCTCGGAGAACAGCTGGCACCACACGATCTCACCGAGGAGCGTGGGGCGGACCCATCGCTCCTGCTGTTGGGGGGTGCCGTGGGCGATGAGCGTCGGGAGCACCCACGCTCCGACCTGGAGATGCGGCCGGGCAACCTGGACCCGCCCGAACTCCTCGTCGATCACCAGCTGCTCGAGGGCAGACGCGCTCCGGCCCCAGGGTCTGGGCCAGTGCGGCACCAGGTAGCCCTCGTCGACCATGGCCACCCGTCGAACGTCGCGGGCCATCGCCTTCAACCGGTCGGCGTCGGCGGCGACGCCGACCCGCAGCGACTCCGCTTCCGGGGGCAGCGCGACGTCGAGCCGTCGCCGGGCACCGCTGAGCGCAAGGGTCGCCGCCTCGTCGAACCAGGGGCCCGACCCACACAGCAGAGACGACAGGGCCATGGCCCGTTTCAGGTACAGGTGAGCATCGTGCTCCCATGTGAAGCCGATGCCGCCCAGGATCTGGATGCAGTCGGTGGCCGTGCTGACCGCAGCGTCGACGGCGAGCCCCCCGGCGCTCATCA
>Ga0214471_10001724_pt1 | contig 17291 bp, 15 predicted proteins | sample RVTome_5_FD_207665 | JGI IMG/M metagenome (GOLD analysis project Ga0214471, IMG submission 207665) | Soil microbial communities from uranium-contaminated site in the Upper Colorado River Basin, Wyoming, United States - RVT142D155 | ecosystem: Environmental > Terrestrial > Soil > Contaminated >... | reverse complement strand
GGGAAACTGTTGGATAAATATATATAAATTCGTACTACCCGCAGACGTTACCAGGAGGAATACCGCGCGATGGGCAAACTTTTCGAGAAATTCCCGGACCCGCTGGCCAGGCTGATCGTCGTCGTCCTGGCGCTGGCAGTTGTCGGGGTGGTCGTCGTCGTGCTGATCCCCCGGCCCATGAAGGACGTCGAGATGCAGTGGGCCGACGCCGTCAAGCGGGAACAGGCCAGGCCGGTAAAATATGCCGGCTTCCGCGCCTGCGCGGAGTGCCACGACAAGCTCTACGAGACGAAAAAGAAGGGATACCACCGGGATCTTTCCTGCGAAACGTGCCATGGACCTGCGAAGGGCCACACCGCGGATCCCGAGAAGGTCAAGCCGGTCATTCCCGTCGCGCGGACGTTCTGCCCGCAGTGCCACGCCTACAACCCGTCGAGGCCCAGGAGCTTCCCGCAGATCAACCCGGTGGCCCATAACCCGCTGAAGGCCTGCGCGAGCTGCCACAACCCGCACGACCCGAAGCCTCCGACCACACCCAAGGAATGCTCGGCGTGCCACGGGGAGATCGCCCGGATGAAGGCGGTGTCCCACCACGTCCAGCTGGAGTGCACGACGTGCCACGACGCGCCCCGGCGGCACAAGGTCTCTCCCCGCGCGGTGGCGCCGAGCAAACCCCAGACCCGCGAGTTCTGCGGGAAATGCCACGGCAAGGACGCGACGGACAAGCTGGCGAAGAACGCTCCGAAGATCGACCTGGCCGAGCACGGCGAGAAGTACGTCTGCTGGCAATGCCATTATCCCCATTCGCCGGAGGTGGAACAGTGAACGGCCGCAGGACATTCCTGAGAGATTTCTTCTCGGTTCTCCTCTCCGGGGGAGCGATCGGGGGGATCCTGAAGATACTGCCCTCGAAGGCGGACGCGCGGGAGGCCCCTCCGAAGGGGCAGAAATGGTACGGATTCGGGGTCTCCGTCGACAAGTGCATCGGCTGCGCGCGCTGCATGGAGGCGTGCAAAAGCGAAAACAACGTCCCAAAGGAGCCGTTCTTCTTCCGGACGTGGGTCGAGCGGTACATCACGAGGAAGAACGGGACCACGGTGGTGAAGGCGATCGAGCCGAACGTGGAGCCGTCGCCCGAGACCACTTCGGACAAGTCGATCCTGCGCTCCTTCTTCGTGCCGAAGCTGTGCAACCAGTGCGCGAGCCCCCCCTGCGTCCAGGTCTGTCCCGTCGGGGCCACGTTCCAGACGAAGGACGGCGTGGTCCTCGTGAACGAGAACACGTGCATCGGGTGCCGGTACTGCATCCAGGCGTGCCCGTACGGCGCCCGGTATCTCCACCCGGTGACCCGGACCGCCGACAAGTGCACCTTCTGCTACCACCGGATCTCGCACGGGCTCCTCCCCGCCTGCGTCGAGGTGTGCCCGACCCAGGCGCGGGTCTTCGGCGACCTGAACGCCCCCGCGAGCCCCATGTCCCGTTTCCTCCGGATGAACAAGATCCACGTCCTGAAACCCGGGCTGAACACCGAGTCGAAAGCCTACTACGCGAGCCTCGATGGAGAAGTCCGATGAATCAGGAATTCATTCACTTCCTTCAGGAACTGCTTCCCCAGATCCAGGGATACATCTATCCGAACGAGATCGAGATCCACTGGGGCCTGCTGATCGTCATCTACCCCTACATCACCGGGGTCGTCGCGGGGGCGTTCATCCTCGCCTCGCTGGTGAAAGTGTTCAACGTGCGGGAGGTCCAGCCCCTGTACCGGCTCTCCCTCCTCACCGCGCTCGCGTACCTCCTCGTCGCGCCGATGGCCCTGGTCGCCCACCTCGGGCACCCGGAGCGGTTCTACGAGATCCTCCTGACGCCGCAGACCTCCTCCGCGATGGCGATGTTCGGGTTCGTCTACGCCTGGTACCTCATGGCGGTCCTCCTCCTCGAAATCTGGTTCGTCCACCGGACCGACCTGATCGAATGGGCCGAGAACGAAACGGGAGTCATGCGGTTCATCCACCGGACCCTGGCACTCTATTCCCGAGACACGGGCGAACGGGCGGTCGCGTTCGACCACAAGGCGCTCAAGGTGATCACCATCGTCGGCATTCCGTCCGCCTTCCTCCTCCACGGGTACGTCGGGTTCATCTTCGGGTCGATCAAGGCGAACCCCTGGTGGAGCAGCGTGCTGATCCCGATCGTCTTCCTCTTCTCCGCGATCGTGTCCGGAATCGCGCTCGTCATCCTGCTCTACATGATCCTCACGCCGCTGACGGGCGGAAAGATCGACATGCGTTGCGTCGACAAGGCGGTCGACTTCCTCTTCTACGCCGTCATCGTCGATTTCTCCCTTGAATTCGTCGACTTCATCCACCGGGTGTACCAGAGCGAGGAGGAGATCAAGATCCTCTCCGAGATGGTGATGAGCAAGCTGTTCGCGAGCCTCATCATCATCCAGGTCCTGCTGGGGATGCTGGTCCCCCTCCTGCTCATCTCCCTCACCAAGATCTTCAGGAAGCGCTTCGGCCTGAACGAGGACCTGCGGAAGATGGTCTACTTCATCGCCGTGATCCTCATCCAGTTCGGGATCTTCGCCACGCGGTGGAACGTCGTCATCGGGGGCCAGATGTTCTCGAAGAGCTTCCGCGGGCTCACCATGTACAAGATGGAATTCGGAGGGATCGAGGGACTTCTCTTCGCGATCCTGCTGCTCGCCCTGCCGATCATCATCCTGGCCGTGCTTCTGAAGGTCCTGCCGCCCTGGAAAGAGATCCACGGCGGGGGGGTCTCCGAAGGCGTGGAGGTCGCGGGCTCCTGAAATCCCAAGGGGGGACATTCCTGGTTCTGACCCGGGAGGAAGGGAAGGAGTGTCCCCCACTGCGACCAGGTATGTCCCCCCTGAGTCCCCTGAAAGCGCCTGCACCTTTCAGGGATTTTCTCCTGCCGTACCCTCCGCTGCGAACACCCGTCTGTGGCTGGTGTCGCGCTCACGCGGCGCGGTGGAGCTCCGGGTACCGGAAGCGGACCCATATCCCGACGATCAGCCCCGCGACGGCGAGGGCGGCGAGGGCGATGGGGGCGGATGTCATCGCGGCCAGCCCCCCGAGAAGAAGGCTCCCCACCCGCAGGAAGCCGAGGAAGAGGGAGACGTAGATCGCCATCACCCGCCCGCGCAGGTGATCCGGCACCAGCTCCTGCAGCAGCGAATTCGCGGGCGCGTTCTGCAGAACGAAGGCGAACCCGACCCCGACCAGGAGCAGGATGGCGGCGGGGTAGCTCCGGCAGAAGGCGAACGCCAGCAGCAGGAAGGGGAACGTCAGGCTCCCCGCCGTGATGGCCGCCCCCTTGCGCGTACCGACGCGGTGCGACGCGGAGTAGAGCGATCCGAGGACCGCCCCGACCCCCGCAGCGGACATGAGAACTCCGTACCCGCCGGCCCCGCGGCCGAAGATCTCCCGCGCGTAGATGGGGATCAGCACGTGGTACGGCATGGCGAAAAGGGCCGACAGGGAGATGAGCACGACGACGGCCCGCGGCAGGCGCTCCTTGCGGAGATACCGAACCCCGCCGAGAAGGTCCTTCGCGGATTTGTGCCCGTCGCCGACGCGGCGGATGAGCGTCACGTCCATCAGGAAGAGGACGAAGAGAACGGCGAGGAAACTCGCCCCGTTGATGAAGAAGGCGCCCGCGACGCCAGAGACGGCGATGAGCAGCCCGGCCGCGGCGGGGCCGAGGACGCGCGCGGTCTGGAATATCCCGGAATTGAGCGCGATGGCGTTCGACAGGTCCTCCCTCCCCACGAGGTCCACGACGAAAGCCTGGCGGGCGGGGGTGTCCAGCGCCTGCACGGCGCCCAGGAGGAACGCGAGGAGGAGAACGTGCCAGAAGCGCACCACCCCCGTCCAGCAGAGGGCGGCGAGCAGGAACGCGAGGACCATCATCGCGGCCTGGCACCAGAAGATCACCTTGCGCTTCTCGAACCGGTCCGCGATCGCCCCCGCGTAGAGGGTGAGGGGGACGAGGGGGATCGCCCCGACGAAGTTCACGAGCCCGAGGTCCCTCGCGGAGCCGGTGAGCTGGTACACGAGCCAGTTCTGGGCGATCGTCTGCATCCAGGTGCCCACCAGGGAGATGAGCTGGCCGAAGAACCAGAGGCGGAAGTTGCGGTGGCGCATGGCCCGGAACGTCGAGGCAAGCGCGCCGTTCCCGGACCGGGGCATTTACCTGTCGGGCAGGAGGAAGAGCGCCCCCAGCGGGGGAAGCATGAGGGAGAGGGAGTGGGAACGCCCCATCCACGGAAGATTCTCCGCCTCGATGAGGCCGCCGTTCCCGGCGTTGCTCCCGCCGTAGGCGGCGGCGTCGCTGTTCAGAGCCTCGCGGTATCGCCCGGGCCAGGGGACGCCGACGCGGTACTTCTCCCTCGGGGCGGGTGTGAAGTTGAAGACGCAGACGACGGCGTCGTTCGGATCCTTCCCGCGGCGCAGGAACGAGACGATGCTGTTGTCCACGTCCCGGAAGTCGATCCACTCGAAGCCTTCGGGACGGAAGTCGACCTCGTGGAGCGGGGGGACTTCCCGGTAGAGGCGGTTCAGGTCGCGGGCGAACCGCTGCACCCCCTGGTGGGTGTCCCACCGCAGCAACTCCCAGGAGAGCGGCCGGTCGTGGTTCCACTCCTCCCACTGGGCGAACTCCTCCCCCATGAAAAGGAGCTTCTTTCCGGGGTGGGCGTACATGTAGGCGTAGAGGAGGCGGAGGTTGGCGAACTTCCCCCAAAGGTCGCCCGGCATCTTGTCGAGCATCGAGCGCTTCAGGTGCACCACCTCGTCGTGGGAAAAGGGGAGGACGAAGTTTTCGTGGAAGGCGTACAGCAGGGCGAAGGTGAGCTGGCCGAAGTGGTATTTCCGGTGGATCGGATCCTTCTCGATGAAGGAGAGCATGTCGTGCATCCATCCCATGTTCCATTTCAGGGTGAACCCGAGACCCCCGAGGTACGTCGGTCTTGACACGGCCGGCCAGGCGGTCGACTCCTCCGCCACCGTGATCGCGCCGGGGTGCCGCTCATGGACCAGTTCGTTCACCCGCTTGAGAAAGGCTACCGCCTCGAGGTTCTCGTTCCCTCCGTGGACGTTCGGGATCCACTCGCCCGGTTTCCGGGAGTAGTCGAGGTAGAGCATCGACGCCACGGCATCCACGCGCAGGCCGTCGACGTGGTACATGTCCAGCCAGAAGAGGGCGTTCGACAGGAGGAAGTTCGCAACCTCCCGGCGTCCGTAGTTGAAGATGAGCGTTCCCCATTCCCGCTGCTCCCCCAGCCTCGGATCGGCGTGCTCGTAGAGGTGGGTTCCGTCGAACTGCGCCAACCCGTGGGCGTCGCGGGGAAAGTGGGCCGGCACCCAGTCGAGGATCACGCCGATCCCCTCGCGGTGGCACCGGTCGACGAACTCCATGAACCCGGCCGGCCGTCCATGGCGCGACGTCGGTGCGAAGTACCCGAGCACCTGGTACCCCCACGAACCGTCGAACGGATGCTCCGCCACCGGAAGAAGCTCGATGTGGGTGTATCCCATCTCCTTGACGTAGGGAACGAGGTCGTCGGCCAGATCCCGGTACGACAGGTACGGGCCCTCCTCGCCCTCCTTCCGTTTCCAGGAGCCCAGGTGGACCTCGTACACCGCCATGGGCGCCTCGAGGATATTTCGTCGCGCACGGTTCTCCAGCCAGGACGCGTCCCCCCACTCGTAGCCTTCGATGTCGCAGACGATCGTTCCCGTCCGCGGCGGGAGCTCGAACCGGAAGCCGAACGGATCGGCCTTGGCGAGCAGTTCGCCCGTGCCCCGGGCGCGGATCTCGTATTTGTAGACCTCCTCCTCTACGACGCCGGGCAGGAAGATCTCCCAGATCCCGGACTCTCCCCGGTTGCGCATCGGGTGCACGCGGCCGTCCCAGTGGTTGAAATTGCAGACGACGGAGACGCGCTCCGCATTGGGCGCCCACACCGCGAACGTCGTGCCCCGGATTCCGCCGATGTCGACGACATGGCTCCCCAGCTTCTCGTATTGCGCCAGGTGGCTCCCTTCGGACAGGAGATGGATGTCGAAGTCGGTGAGGACCGTTCCGAACGCGTAGGGATCGTGCTGCGTCCACCGGTAGTCGTCGCCGCCGGTGATCTCGAGCCGGTATGGGAAGATCTCCGTGTCGAGCGGGAAGAGCGCCTCGAACACCCCGTCGGGGTGGATGCGGGACATGGAGGCGCGTAGCGCCTCGCCGGTGTCGCGCACCACCCGGACCTCGCGGGCCCGGGGCTGGATCACCCGCACGGAGACGTAGCGCTTTCCTTTCTCTTCCAGGACATGGGGGCCGAGGACGGAAAAGGGGTCCCAGTGACGGGCCCCGACCAGGAGGTCGAGGTCCTGCTTCCGGAGGGTGGTCTTCATCGATGCACGCGGAACGTGATCTCCTCGATGTCCTTCCCACCGCCGCGCGCCTCCACCGAGGCGACGACGCGGTAGTACCCCGGACGGGCGTTCCCGGGGAGCGTGATGGGGACGACGGAGCGCCAGGTGCCTCCCTCGCGCTCGATGTCGACCGAGGCCTCCCCCACCTTGCTGCCGTTGAAGAGGATCTCGCGGCTCTCCCGCACGGGTACCATCATGTCTTCCCGCGGGGTGAGGACGGCGTAGGTCAACTGGATCTCCACGGTGTCGCCCGGGGAGGCCGCGGCGGGGTTGGTCCGCACCCGCTCGATCTTCAGGCGCGTCCCCTTGGCCGCGTCGTACTCCGTATAACCGCGACGAGTCTCCGCGAGATTTTTCTCCCGCTGGTCGTGGTAGTTGCCGACCAGGCCCCCGGCGAGCGCGCCGAGCAGCCCCCCGGCGACCGCGCCGCGCCTCCCGCCGAGCAGGCCTCCGACGACCGCTCCGCCCACGGCCCCGGTTCCGGCGCCGACCGCCGCACCCCGATGCTCCCGCATCCTCCCGTTTTGCGCCGCGCACCCGGACAGGATCGGCATGAACAGGGCGGCGATCAGCCCGAGGCTCACGATTCTTCGCATGAACACCCTCCCGCGATATCCCGCAGTTTTTTGACGCACCTGAAGCTCGCCATATTCAAGGTCAAACGGTGAACTTACGCGACGGTCCTTCCCTTCGGGCCGCGTGGACCGGGACGTCGCCGAAGCGGTGGTCGGAGAGGATCTCCCTGACGGTGCGGCGGGCAAGTTCCGGCGAGTTGTGATCCGCGCTCAAGTGGCACAAGATGACGGCCTGCGGCGCCTTTCTGCTCTCTTGGAGGATCCGCACCAGGAATTTTCCGGCCTGGGCATTCGAGAAGTGCCCGACGTTCGACCCCACCCGTCCCCGGTCGAGGCGGGGGCTCCGGTTCAGCATCTCCTCGTCGTAATTCGCCTCGATCAGGATCAGGTCGCTTTCGAGGAACCGCTCGAAGAGGCCGTTCTCGTTCTGGCCGAGGTCGGTCGCCATCGACACGCGGACGTCCCGGGAGGCCGAGGTGAGGACAAAACCGCAGGTGACTCCCCGTGCGTCGTGGGGAACGCGGAACGGCTCGATCCCGATCGACCCGATCGAAAACGTCTCTCCGTCCGTGAAGGGGCGTACAGGGCAGGAACCGGGGGACCGGGAGAGAACCTTCCTCGAGAAACCGTCCAGGTTTTTCCGGTGGAGGTGTATCGGAATCTCGAACCGGGCGCAGCATCCCACCGCGGAGCCGTTCACGTGGTCGCTGTGGAGATGGGAGACCAGCAGCGCGTCCACGTCGTCCCAGGCGCGGCCGACCTCGGAGAGGGCGGCCACGAGACCCCGTTGGGACGGCAATCCCGCGTCGACCAGCAGGACGGTCCCCCCGTGCTCAACGAGCGTCAGGTTCCCGGAACTGCCGCTCCGCAATGGCGTGACGTGGAATTCCATCGTCGGATATTATACCAGAGCGCGTCCCGTACCCCGCGGATCGCCGGATCCGTGCCCCGAGGGATGGGATATAATCCGGTGCATGCGGCTACGAGCCCCCTCCGGAGACCCCCCTTGAGCCGTCGGGCCGTCGCACTCTTCTTCCTCTCCGTCGCGGTTATCTACTACACCGGGCTGGGAACCCTACCCCTCCTCGAGCCCGACGAGGGGCGGTACGCGGAGATCCCGAGAGAGATGCTCGCCCGGGGCGACTTCATCACCCCGCACCTGAACGGAGTGGTGTACCTGGAGAAGCCGCCGCTTTTCTTCTGGGGGAACGCGGTCTCCTTCGCCCTCTTCGGAGAGAGCGAGTTCTCCGCGCGTCTCTTCACCGCCACCGTTTCGATCGCGGGGGTGCTCCTCACGTACTGGATGGGGGCGGTTCTCGCGGGCCCCCGGGCCGGCCTCTTCTCCGCCATGGTGCTTTGCACCTCCCTTTACCACTACATCATCGGCCGGATCAACACCCTCGACATGACGCTCGCCGTCGCGATGATCGTCGCGATCTTCCCCGCATTCCTCTACCTGTCGGGGAAGCGGGAGAGCCGGAGGTTCCTGTTCCTCTCGTACGCGGGCGCCGCCCTCGCGTTCCTCGCCAAGGGATTGATCGGGATCGTCTTCCCCGCGGCGATCCTCCTGCTGTGGATGATGCTGTCCAGGCGTCACCGGGAGATCGGAAAGGCGATCTCGTTGCCGGGGTTCGCCCTGTTCCTCGCGATCGCCCTGCCGTGGGTTCTCCTCGTGCAGCGGGCGAACCCGGATTTCCTGTGGTTCTTCTTCGTGCGGGAGCACTTCCAGCGCTTCACTACGAAGATGCACCACCATTACGAGCCGTTCTGGTACTTTCTTCCCGTCGTGATCGTGGGGATCCTTCCCTGGCTGGTGTTCGCGCGCCGCGCCGTTCGCGCCGCGTGGGATGCGCGGGAGGCCTACCTGCCCGCGGAGGACCGGAGGTTTCTCTTCTGCTGGGTCCTCTTCATCTTCCTATTCTTCTCCTTCTCCGACTCGAAGCTCATCACCTACGCGGCGCCGCTGTTCCCCCCGCTGTCCGTCCTCTTCGGGCGCGCCCTCGACTTGTGGGTCGACCGGGAGGACGGAAGCGTCCGCTGCCGGACCCCCCTTGCATTGGCGGCGATCCTGGCCGCCGTGATCGTGCTCTTCCCTCCGTTCACACGGTACCCGATCGAGCCGTCCCGCTGGGTCCCGCTGTGCGCCCTCCCCGCGGCGCTGATCCTTGGGTGGGGCGTGATGCCGCTGTTCATCCGACGGCTCTCGGCGGAGCGGGTCGTGTACCTGTCGTTCCTGCTCATCGCTCTTTTCCTCATCTCCCTCAACCGACCGGCGGCGGAGTATCTCGGGAGATACAAGTCCGTGAAAAAGCTCTCCTCCGTCCTCTCCGCCTCCCTGCGGGCGGACGACGTCGTGGCGCAGTACGAGACGTATCGCCAGGGGATTTCCTTCTACACGAAGCGGCGATGCGTCCTCGTAAACGAGGTGGGGGAGCTCGCGTTCGGCGCAGCGCGGGCGGCGGACCGGAAGGAGTTTTTTCTCGACGATCCGGGATTCTTCGCCCTGTGGAATTCGCCGGCCCGCGTCTTCTGCGTTTTCCGGGGGGAGATCCCGGCCGCCGTCCGGGAGAGGATTCCCGGCCACCGGTTGCTCTACCGGTCCTATGAAGGTATCCTCATCGTGAACCGGCTCTGACTCGAGACGCTGCACTTGTGCAACCTCCCGCCCACCACGCAGCGAGGAACGGATGCGCACTTGAAGATCCGTGACGATTTCCTGCCGTTGTCCCGTCCCGCCCTGGGCGAGGAGGAGGTGGCGGCCGTCGCGGAGTCGCTGCGTTCCGGCTGGATCACGAGCGGACCGAAAGTCGCCGAACTGGAAGGGATCTTCCGCGAAACAACCGGCGCGCCGCACGCCGTCGCGGTAACTTCCGCCACCGCCGGTCTCCACATCGTCCTCTCGGCCCTGGGGATCGGCCCGGGGGACGAGGTGGCAACCCCCTCGATGACGTTCGCCTCCACCGTCAACCAGATCGTCCTGCGCGGGGCGACGCCCGTTTTCGCCGACGTCGACTACGGGACCCTCCAGGTGCGGCCCGACGCGCTCGCGGCACGGATCACCCCCCGCACGAAGGCGGTGATCCCCGTTCATTTCGCCGGCGCTCCCGCCGACCTCGACCCGATCCGCGCGGCGGCCGAACGCGCCGGGATCCCCGTGATCGAGGATGCCGCGCACGCCGTGGGCACAGCGTACAAGGGCGTCCCCGCCGGCGGCCCTCCGCGTCCGGGCACTCCGGGAAACATCGCGATCTTCTCCTTCCACCCGATCAAGAACATCACGACGGCCGAGGGGGGGATGGTCACCTGCTACGACGACGCCCTCGCCGCGCGCCTTCGGCGGCTCCGGTTCCACGGGATCGAGCGGGACGCGTGGAAGCGGTACGGGAAGGGGGGCACTCCGCACTACGACATCCGGGAGCCGGGGTACAAGTACAACCTGACCGATCTCCAAGCCGCGGTCGGCGTGGTCCAGATGCGCAAGGTCGCGGCGATGAACGCCCGCCGGGCCGACCTCGCAAGACGGTACCTCGCCGGGATCGAAGGCGTCCCGGGGATCGATCTCCCGGAGGCGGTCCCGTACGCGCATGCCCACTCGTGGCACCTGTTCGTCGTGAAGGTGACGGGGATGGACCGGGACGCTTTCATCGGCGCCCTCGCGGAGCGCAACGTCGGCGTGGGGCTCCACTTCCCCCCGTGCCACCTCCTCTCGTATGTCCGGGAACGGTATGGGACCGGAGAGGGCGAACTGCCCGACACCGAGCGGGCGGGAAAGGGGATCGTCTCGCTCCCCCTGTTCCCGGGGATGTCCGACGCCGACGTCGACTACGTCTGCGAGGCGGTCCGGGAGATCGTTCCGGGGGCCGGCCGATGATCTCCGTCGTCGTCCCCGTCTACAACGAGGAGAAGAACCTCCTCCTCCTGATGGACCGGCTCGAGGCGGCGCTGCGGAATACGGGGCAGGGGTACGAGATCATCTACGTCGACGACGGCAGCCGGGACAACTCCCTCGAAGTTCTGAAAGGGTTCATCGGGCGCAACGGCGTCCGGGTTCTCGAACTCACACGGAACTACGGGCAGCATTCGGCGATCATCTCGGGATTTTCCATCGTCCGGGGGGATATCGTCGTCACGATCGACGCGGACCTGCAGAACCCTCCCGAGGAGATCCCCGCCCTCGTGCGCGCGATGGAAGATGGGGACTTCGAAGTCGTGGGGACGGTCCGTGAGATGCGGAAAGACTCGATCTTCCGGAAGATTCCCTCCCGGGTCGTGAACGTGATGACCCGCCGGATCACGGGGATCCGCATGAGCGACTGGGGGTGCATGCTGCGCGCGTACCGGCGCGAGGTGGTGGACCGCATGGTGGAGAGCCAGGAGTACTCCACGTTCATTCCCGCCCTGGCGACCCTCTATGCGAAACGGATGACGGAGATTCCCGTGGGGCATGCGGAACGGCACGCGGGGATGTCCAACTACAACCTGTGGAAACTCCTGAATCTTCAGTTCGACCTGCTCACCTCGTTCTCGGAGTTTCCCCTTCGCGTGCTCCTCTACATGGGAACGGGGATGGCGTTTCTCGGCGTCGCCTTCGGCGTACTGCTGATCGTGATGCGGATCTTCTGCGGGGCCGCGTGGGCGGGGAACGGCATCTTCACCCTGTTCGCCGTCCTGTTCTTCTTCGTGGGCGGCCTCTTCTTCGCCCTCGGGATCATGGGGCAGTACGTCGGCCGCATCTACCACGAGGTCCGCAAGCGCCCTCGTTTCACGATCCGCAAGCTGCACGAAAGGTGAGCGCCTTGCGGGCGGTCGTCTTCGCGTACCACAACATGGGGATCGCCGGGATCCGTGCCCTTCTCGACCACGGTTTCACGATCCCGATGGTCCTGTCCCACGAGGACGACCCGGGGGAGAACCGGTGGTTCGGTTCCGTGGCGGAATTCTGCCGGGAGCGTGGGATCCCGGTGTTTACCCCGAAGGACGTCAACGCGCCGCCGTGGCCGGACCGGATCCGGGAAGCGCAGCCCGACCTGCTCTTCTCCTTCTACTACCGGTCGATGCTGAAAAAGGAGATCCTCGAGATCCCGCCGCTGGGGGCGATGAACCTCCACAGCTCGCTGCTGCCGAAGTACCGGGGAAGGGCTCCGGTCAACTGGGTGCTCGTCAACGGGGAGACGGAAACCGGGGTGACGCTCCACTTCATGACGGAGAAGCCCGACGCGGGCGATATCGTGGGCCAGGCGGCGGTGCGGATCGCGTTCGACGACACGGCGCTCACGCTGTTCGGGAAGATGGAGGAGGCCGCTTCGAGGCTCCTCGCCGAACTGCTGCCCCGGATCGCGAACGGGGAGATCCCGCGGCGACCGAACGACCTTGCCCGCGGGAGCTACTTCGGCGGGCGCAGGCCCGAGGACGGCCGGATCGACTGGTCCCGGCCGGCGATGGAGATCTACAACCTCATCCGCGCGGTCACCCGACCCTACCCGGGGGCGTTTTCGGAACTCGCAGGGGAAAAACTTACGGTGTGGTGGGCGATCCCGCTGCCGGCGGAGGCGGGTGGCGCACCGCATCCGGGAACGATCCGGCTTTCCGGCGGGACGTCGTTCGCGATGGCCGGCGGGTGCGTCGCCCCGGTTTCCAGCCCGCGGCGGGTCGTCGTCGGGACGGGGGAAGGGTGGCTTCAACTGGAGGAAATCGATTGGAGGGCGCGGACGGCAAAGGGGGCGGAGATCGTCGATCTTCTCGCCGGTGCCGCGAACGGGAGGCTTTCATGAAGGTCCTGATCCTGGGAGTGAACGGGTTCATCGGACATCACCTGACGGCCAGGATCCTGAAGGAGACCGATTGGGAGATCTACGGGATGGATCTTTCGGCCGAGCGCCTGGGGAAATCGGCGAACCATCCCCGGTTCGAGTTCGTCGAGGGCGACATCTCGATCAACAAGGAGTGGATCGAGTACCACATAAAGAAAGCCGACGTGGTCCTGCCGCTGGTGGCGATCGCCACGCCGAAGGTATATGCCGAGCGGCCGCTGTCGGTCTTCGAGCTCGACTTCGAGGAGAACCTGCGCATCGTCCGGCAGGTGCATCGGTACGGCAAGAGGATCGTCTTTCCCTCCACCTCCGAGGTGTACGGCATGTGCGCCGACAAGGAGTTCGACGAAGAGAACTCGCCGCTGGTCCTCGGACCGATCGCCAAGGAGCGGTGGATCTACTCGTGCTGCAAGCAGATGCTGGACCGGGTCATCTGGGCGTACGGCCGGCAGGGGCTCGCCTTCACCCTCTTCCGCCCTTTCAACTGGATCGGGCCGCGGCTCGACTCGATCGAGACCGCCAAGGAGGGGAGCTCCCGCGTCGTTACGCAGTTCATCGCCGACCTGGTCCTCGGGAAGCCGATCCAGGTGGTGGACGGCGGGGAGCAGCGCCGCTGCTTCACCTACGTGGACGACGGGATCGCCGGGCTGATGAAGATCCTGGCGAACCGGAACGGCTGCGCGAACGGCGGGATCTTCAACATAGGGAACCCGGCGAACGACCACTCGATCCGGGAGCTCGCCGAAATGCTCCGGGAGCTGTACGGAAAGCACCCCCGGAACCGCGGGAAGAAGATCCCCCCCATCGTCGAGGTCGACTCGAAGCAGTTCTACGGCGAGGGGTACCAGGACATCCAGACGCGGACCCCCTCCATCCGCCGCGCGAAGGAGATCCTCGGGTGGGAGCCGAAGGTGCCGATGAAGACGGCGCTGAAGAAAACCCTCGACGCCTTCCTCGCCGAGGCCGACGCCTCCCGCGCGGGGCGGTAAGCCTTTGGAGAAGCGCATCCTTGGCCTCAAGGTCGACGTCGACACGCGGCGCGGGATGGAGCACGGCGTCCCGTCCCTGCTCGAGACGCTCGACGCGTTCCGTGTTCCCGCCACGTTCTTCCTCTCCTTCGGCCCCGACAACTCGGGGAAGGCCGTGTACCAGCTCCTGCGGAATCCGCGCTTCCTCGTCAAGATGCTCCGCACAAACGCCCCCGGCCTGTACGGCTTCCGGACCGCGCTGTACGGCACGCTTCTTCCCGCCCCGAGGATCGCCTCCGCTCTTCCCGGCCTTTGCCGGGAAATAGAGAGCCGCGGGCACGAGGTGGAGTTCCACGCCTGGGATCACCGGGCGTGGCAGGATGCACTCCCGCGGAAAGGGGCCGCGTGGATCCGGGAGTGGTTCCTCCGGGGTTTCGGGTCCTACGAGGAGGTCCTCGGACACCGCCCGCGCGCTTTCGGGGCGCCGGCGTGGCTGCTCACGGAAGAAGCGGTGGGCGTCCTGCGGGAGTTTCCGCTCGAATACCTGAGCTGCACGCGGGCCGCCGCTCCGTTCGTCCTCGAGGGAACCGGCCTCGTCGAGGTCCCCTCCGACCTGCCGTGCCTCGAGGAAGTCGGGGGCAGCAGCGGAGTTCCCCGGATCCTCTCCGCGCTCGACGCCGGAGGCGTCCACGTCTTCCCGGCGCACGCGGAGGCGGAAGGCGGGATCTGGCGGGCCGCATTCCTGGAGATTCTCCGCGGAGCTTCAGATCGCGGCTACTCGATTCATCCGCTTTCCCGGATCGCGGCCGACTGCCGCCGCGGGATTCTCCCCGGCCGCCCGTTCCGGACCGCTCTCCTGCCGGGCAGGGCCGTCCCCTGCTCCGTATGAATCCGTTCCATTTCGTATCTTCGAAGGCGCAAAACGACGTTTTTCGGTTAAAATGCAAGATTACATAATCGGGTTGGGGGGGATCGTGAAACTTCCGGAACTTACCATCGGCCGGTTCAAGGCAAAGATACCCATCGTTCAGGGGGGGATGTCGGTCCGCGTCTCCACGTCGTCGCTGGCGGCGGCGGTCGCAGACTGCGGCGGGATCGGCACGATCGGCGGCTCCGGCATCCCGATCGACGAACTGAAGGAGGACATCCGCAAGGCGAAGCGGATGACCAGCGGCATCGTGGCCGTCAACATCATGTTCGCGGTCAAGCAGTTCATGGAAGCGGTCAAGGCGTCGATCGAGGCGGGGGTGGACATGATCGTCACCGGCGCCGGGTTCTCCCGCGACGTTTTCAAGGTGGGGAAGGATCACAACGTCCCCATCATCTCCATCGTCTCCTCTCCGGAGTTCGGAAGGCTCGCGGAGCGAAGCGGCGCGGACGCGATCGTCGTGGAGGCGAAGGAGGCGGGCGGGCACCTGGGAACCGATCGGCCGCTGCGGGAACTGTTCCCCGAGGTTCGCAAGGTGGTGAAGAAGGTCCCCCTGATCGCCGCGGGCGGGATCACCGACGGTCATGAGATCGCGGAGATGTTGGGAAAGTTCGGCGCCGACGCGGTGCAGATGGCCACGCGCTTCGTCCTCACGAAGGAGTGCGACGTGTCCGACCGCTTCAAGCAGGCGTACCTGAACGCCCGCAAGGAGGACGTGGTCCTGATCGAATCCCCTGTAGGGCTGCCCGGGCGGGCGATCCGCAACCCGTTCCTGGAGCGCTTGTTCAGCGGCGGGGACGTCTACGACGGGGAGTGCCGCCGGGGGTGCCTGAAGAGCTGCAGCCACAACTTCTGCATCATCGACCGCCTCGAAATGTCGCGCAGCGGGGAGACGGAGGAAGGGCTGGTCTTCACGGGGGAGAACGTCTGGAGAATCAAGGACATCCCGAGCGTGAAGGAGTTGATCGACCGCCTCGTCGCCGAGGCCGAGAGCGTGTACGCCCCCGCGTCCGCCACCGCTTCGGCCTGAACGGAACTCCCACCGGCGGACGAGCGGGCGCAACCGCCGGGAGCGCCGTGCCCGCCGGTCAGGCGCGGACCTTGCGCGACAACAACCCTGCCACTCCGGCCGTCGCGGCGGCGCACGACAGCCCGGCGACCGCGAACCCCGCAGCGTACCCCATCCGCTGGATCACGAATCCGAGAGTGGCCGCGGAGGCCATGAACCCGCCGTAGATGCAGGTGTTGTACCCCCCCATCGCCAATCCCCGGACGCGCGTGTCCACCGATTCCGACAGGACGGCGCCGACCGCCGTGAACGTCGCCGCCATCGTTGCGCCGACGCCGGCGAAGAGAAGGTAGAGCGGCAGCAGCCCCCGCGCCGTCCCGGTGAAGGCGATGCAGAGCCCGAAGAGGGCGTTCCCCCAGAGGATGAAGGAGCGCCGGTTCCCTCTCCGGTCCTGGAAGTGGCCGATCGGAATGCGGCAGAGGGCGTTGACGCCCGCCTGGGTCGTGAAGATGAGGCCGGTCTGGGCGATCGAGATCCCGAGGTCCTTCGCGTAAAGCGGGAAGAAGGCGAACAGCGACCCCCATGCGTAGGTCGAGAAGAAGGTGGCGACCCAGCAGCCCAGGACGGACCGGTTGCGGAGGATCTCGCCGAAATCCGCCCGCAGATGCCCCTCCCCCAAGGGCCGCGGGACCGGCGGGGCAGGGCTTCCGACGTGGAATCCCGCCACGATCACTCCCGCGCCGATGATCGCGGCGGAGACCGCGAAGGCGGTCCCGAATCCTTGCGTCGCGACGGCTCCGCCGAAGCCCGGTCCAAGCGCCATCCCGAGGTAAAGGGCGGAGGTGTACCACCCGTACGTCCGGCCGAGGAAGTTCGGCGGACTGGAATCCCCCACGTAAGACATCATCGCGGGAGAGAAGCAGGCGAGCCCCACCCCGGAGAAGAGGTAGATCATCCCTACGTGCAGGGGAGTCCGGGCCACGAGCAGAAAGAGGGAGGTCAGGCAGGAGATCCCCATCCCGGCAAGGATGAGACGCTTGCGCCCGAGACGATCGGACATGAGCCCCAGCGGTAGGGAGAGGGCGGCCGCCGCCAGCATGAAGGCGGCGGTGATCATTCCGACGTCGACCGTGGAGGCCCCAAGACCCCGCGCGAACACCGGGACCAGGGGGAGTCGCATGTAGGCCCCGAGATACAGGACGAGCGTCAGCGCGCACGCGACGAGGATGGGCGTCGGGATCGGCGCGCCGCCGGCGGGCGGAGGGGATATGGGGGCGCGATGGGTGACGGGTCGGTCCTTTCCCCTCGGAATTTCGCCATTGTACAAGGAATCCCAGTGTAGCGTCTCGCAAATACCCTGGCATTCGAGCGCCGCTGCATCCGCTCCAGCGGAGTTGTGCCCCACATGCCGATCAAGGAACATGGTATCGGCCGTCCGGGGTACCCCAGGGAGCGTGTTTCGTCCGGGAGTGGGGCGGCAAGTTCGCCGTACTCTCCCGGTACGCCTTCACTTGCGCGCCTTGCTGGCGCGGCGCATCGACGCTCTCGATGC
>Ga0214471_10001723_pt1 | contig 17295 bp, 18 predicted proteins | sample RVTome_5_FD_207665 | JGI IMG/M metagenome (GOLD analysis project Ga0214471, IMG submission 207665) | Soil microbial communities from uranium-contaminated site in the Upper Colorado River Basin, Wyoming, United States - RVT142D155 | ecosystem: Environmental > Terrestrial > Soil > Contaminated >... | reverse complement strand
CTCCGCCGGCGAGAGCGGCTCATCGAGGACGGGCTTGCCAAGGCGACGGCTGACCAGCGCCAGCGCGACCAGGCCGACGATGACGCCGAACCACAGAGTGCCGAACCGGATGACAAGCGTCCCGACCGCCGCGTTCGCCTTCGTCATGTCGAGTAACACCTGCGAGAGCCCTGTGATGCCGCCCTCCGCCACGCCGAGACCGCCCGGCGTCAGCAAGAGCGCACTGGCCAGCGTCGCGGCAGGCATGATGAACGACGCTCTGAGCAGCGTATCGGCCCCGCCTTCGACGCCGAGGCCGATCAGCACAACGTAGAACGCCAGCACCTCGAAGCCCCATGAGACGACGCTGAGCAGCGTCATCGAACCAAGCGCAGAGGGCGACAGCAGGGCGTAGCTGCTGGTGTAGAACTCCTCGGCATGCTGCGCAAAACGGGAGACGATCGGCACGCGCTCGAGCCGGTGCAGCAGCCAGTAGGACAGGGGTCGATTGCGCACGACGTAAAACATCGCGGCGCCACCCGCCAGCACGACCACAAAAGCCGGCCACGCATCGCCGAATACGACGAGACCCGCGGCGCCTAGCACGACGAGCCCGAGGCTGTCTGTGAGGCGCTCGGCGATGATGATCGGCGCGGAGCGGCTGAACGGCGTGCCGTGCATCTCGCGCAGGAGATAGCACTTCAGCCATTCGCCAACCTTGCCGGGCGTGACGACCATGCCGAGGCCGGCGAAATAGACCAACGCGCTATCGCGCGTCGAGAAATCGCGGACGCCAATTGTCTTGAGGTAGAACTGCCACTTGAGGAAGCGCAGCAGGTAGTTGACGGTCGTGAGGCCAAGGACGATGGGCAGGTACTGCCACTTGAAGTTGCCGAGCCCATGGATCACTTCGTTGAAGTCGGCGTACGCGCTGAGGCCGATAAAAACGACCGCGCCGAGGATAAGCGAGATCATCAGGCGGCCGCGTAGCTTGTCGAGGCTCACAAACGTCATTGTATCCGTGACGCCCGGCACTTGAGCTATCAGGGTTTGCGAGGTCAACATCAGTAGCAATGCTGCTGCTTTACGGACTCGTCGCCTGGTTTCTGTTCATGATCACAGCGGTGATCAACGGGATGTTTGGCGTTTCCCGGCTCCAGCTTGCGATGAGCGATTACAGGGCACATGTCGTCAGTACGCTGCTGCTCTGCCTGGCGTTGCTGGTCGAGATCAGCGTGTTCCTGGAGCTGGTCGGTGATTACAGCCAGGGCTGGCTGATCGCGTTGGGCGTGATGTGGACGCTGATGACGCTTGTCTTCGAGTTCGGCTTTGGGCGCCTCATGGGGCAGTCCTGGGCAACGCTGCTGGAGAACTACGACGTGCTTCACGGTCGCATTTGGCCGCTGGTGCTGATCGTTGTGCTGCTGACCCCGGTGCTGGCTGGTTGATGCCGTGTGAAAAGTGTGAATTCAGCCGCGCTGTTGAAGTAGTGTCTGGACACGGTTGAGGATGTGCTGAGCGACCTCGTACTTCGGCAGCAGCGGTAGCTCCTGCTTGGCGCCGGCAGCGTCGAGAATCACAACACGGTTGGTGTCGACGGCGAAGCCGGCGTCGGAGGCCGAGACGTCGTTGGCGACGATGAGGTCGAGCGGACCGTGGCTCTCCGGCTTGCGCATCGCGTTTTCGATCAGGTTTTCGGTCTCGGCCGCGAAGGCGACCTTCACGACCGACGCGGGCACTTCCAGGAAGAAGGAGTCGTTCTTGACCATGGCCAGCATCAGACCGCCCTCGCCCTTCTTGAGCTTCTGGTCTGCAGCCTCGGCGGGGCGGTAGTCAGACATTGCTGCGGCCATGATCAGGACGTCAGCCGTGGCGCAGGCGGCCAGGACGGCGTCGCGCATCTGGGACACGGTCTCGACCGCCGCTAGCTCGACGCCGTAGGGCAACGGCAACGCGGGCTCCGTAGAGACCAGGGTGACGCGGGCGCCACGGTCGCGGGCGGCTTCCGCCAACGCGTAGCCCATCTTGCCGCTGGAGCGGTTCGTGATGACGCGGACGGGGTCGATGGGCTCGCGGGTGCCGCCGGCGCTGACGACGATGTGGCGGCCCGCGAGTTCGCCCTGCTTCGCGAGCTCGTACTTCGCGGCGCCGAGGACCTTTTCGGGCTCCGACATGCGCCCCGCACCCGAGTGGCCGCTGGCGAGCCGTCCCGACTCCGGCCCGACGAAGACGAAGCCGCGCTCCCGCAGCGTCGCGACATTGGCCTGCGTCGCGGCCGCCTCCCACATCTGCGAGTCCATGGACGGCGCGACGAGGACGGGCGCCTTCGTAGCGAGGACCGTGAGCGAGAGCATGTCGTCGGCGAGGCCGTAGGCGAAGCGAGCCAGCGTCGTAGCGGTCGCGGGCGCGACGATCACGAGCTCGGCGCGGCGAGCCAGCGCAACGTGCTCTTCGCCGGCGTCGGTCGCGGGCTGGAACATGTTGGTGTAGACGGGTCGTCCGGTGAGCGACCGGAAGGTGAAAGGCGTAACGAACTGCTGTGCCGCGTCCGTGAGGACGACATCGACGAGCGCCCCGGCCTGCACGAGTTTGCTGGCGAGGTCGGCGGCCTTGAAGGCGGCGATACTGCCGCTGACGCCGAGTACCACGCTGCGATCCTTGAGCGGCATCACGAGCCCTCGTTCATTTCATAGACCTGCTGCAGGCCGTAGAGCGACAGGTTTGGGTCGACCTGATCGAAGCAGTGAGTCAGCTCGCTCATCAGCGAAGCCCAGCCGCCCGTGCCGATGACCCAGGCGTCTTCACCGACCTCCACCTTGAAGCGGCGCACCATTCCTTCGATCAGGTCGGCGTAACCGAAGAGCAGGCCGGACTGCATAGCGGCCGTCGTGTTGGTACCAATCGCCTTTTTAGGCGGCGCTAGCTCGACGCTAGGGAGCATCGCGGCCCTACCGGCCAATGCGTCCATTGCCACGCCCATACCCGCAGCAATAGCCCCACCGAGGTAGACGCCATCGCTGGAGACGGCTTCGAAGACGGTGGCGGTACCGAGGGAAACGACTATCACGGGCGGCTTGTGCAGGCGCAAGGCGCCCAGCGCTACAGCAATGCGGTCGGGGCCCAGCTCGCGGGGCTCATACTGGATGCGCATGCCGGTCTTAACGCCTACGCCGACACGCAGGGCCTTGACGCTGAAGTGCTTCGCGAACATCTCACCGAATACGGGCGACAGGTTGGGCACAACGCTCGCGTACACGGCGCCGTCGATGCGTGCCTTGTCGATGCCCTGCATGCCGAGAAGGTTGACGAGCAGCACAGCATACTCGTCGGCCAGGGTGCCGCTGTCAGTGGCCACGTGCCAGCTGACGGCCAGCTCCTTGCCTTCGAAGATGCCAAACTTGATCTGCGTATTGCCGATGTCCGCCGCGAGCAGCATTGTGAACCAATTATAGGCGTCGCTGATGGCCCTCGATGTTAGGGCTTACCCCTAAGTAACGCCTCCTGCGCTGGCTTCACGAAGCCTTACGTAGCACCATAGATACGTGCCACGCATCGTCCTCGACTTCGACCCGCCGCGGCTGGACGCGCCCACGTTTGCGTCCGACACGAGCGACCTCGTTTTCTTCCTTTCGTGGGCGTTTTCGACGCGATACGGGGCGAGCCACGAGCTGGCCGTCGCGGCGCTGGTGCTGCGCAGCGAGTTCAAGATCGACCTGCAGCCGCTGTTGACGTTCGCGGACCGCAACGTGGAGGACCCGGCGGACGACGAGGCGCTTGAGCGCGCCTGGCAAGACGCCGCGCCGCTCGCCGAGTGCTGCGAGCGCGTCCACGAGGCGTTGAACAGCGACGAGAAGCGCCTTACCCAGCTGCGAGACGACTACCCGGCGCTGCGTGACAACATCCGCGAGCTGGGAAAGATCGCCGCGTGGGCAAGGGAACAAGGCGACCGCATCCGCGTGACATACGAGCTGGAGGATGCGGTGTGAGGGTTGCAGCCATCCTGGCAGCCGCAGCGCTACTGGCTGGCGTGCTCGCGGCCGGTTTTCTGAGCTTCGCGGATTCGTACTCAGGGCAGACATGCGAAGCCTCGCCTGGTAGAGAGGCCGTCTGCACAGACACGTCGGCAACGCTCGTGGAGGAGAATGGCAAGTGGGTCTACGGCGTCCTCGCTGTGCCAATCGCGATTAGCCTTGGGGCGCTGATGGCTGTTGCCTTTCGCCTACCCAGGGGCATCGAGTGGTCGCTAGCGGGGCTGGCACTCCTGGCGTGCCTCATCGCCATCTTTTCGGTCGGCGTCTTCTTTCTGCTGGGCGCGTTGCTCCTGGTGGCAGCCGCCGCTACGGACCGTGCCAGGCTGGCACCATCGTGACGGCCGCGAGGGTTGGGCGAGCTTACAATCGCTGGGTCAAGAAGTCGGTCAGCGGGCGGCTGTACGGGCTGCTGGCGGGACCGCCCGGGCTGATGCTAGTCAACACGCCGGCGTTCAACCTGCACGAGGAGCTACAGCTACAGCCGGAGACGCGCCTGCTCGACATCGGCTGCGGTAGCGGCGCGCTGCTTGAACTGCTTGCGTCGCGGGTGGCGTTCCAGCGGCGGCCTGTCGGGATCGACCTCTCGACCACGATGCTGCACCTCAGCGACCCGAGGCGCGCGTCGCTGGTCGAAGGCTCCGGCGTCCAGCTGCCATTCGCGGACGAGAGCTTCGACGTGGTTACGTGCGCCCACGTCGCGAAGCACCTGGACGACACGTCGCTGCTGCTGCTGCTGGCCGAGGTCCGGCGCGTGCTGAGTTTCGGCGGAATCGCGGTCGTATGGGACTTCGCGCCGACACGGTCGCGGTTGCTTAATCAGTGGAACGAGTTCGTGGTCACGCTAGGGGTGCGCGACTGCATCTTGCGCGGCTATACAACGCTCAGCGCGTTCGCCCTGGAAGCCGGGTTTGAGTGGGTCGGCAACGCGCACCTGCGGCCGTTCATCTACCCACCGATACCGCGAGCTTCCGTGATCATGGGCAAGGCGCCGGTCGGCTGGCGCGAGCCGCCCTAGCAGTACAGCTTGTGCTCTTTGATGTATGCCGCAACGGCGTCCGGGACGAGATAACGCAGGCTCAGTCCCGCCTTGGCGCGTGCGCGGATGTCGGTTGAGCTGATCTCCAGGTACGGCATCTTGATCCGGACTATTCGATCGGCGTCAAAGGGCAGCTCTGGCAGTACCACGCCGCCGCGGGGGGCTACGACGATGTGCGCTTCCTCGGCGATCGTCTCCGGGTCGCGCCAGAACGGCAGGTCGGCGAGGGCGTCCTCACCGAGCAGCAGATAGAGGTCGTCTCTGGCGTGGCGTTTGTGCAGATCGCGCAGGGTATCGGCGGTGTATGTTGGGCCGTCGCGCTTGATCTCGCAGTCGTCCACAAGGAAGCCCGGCTCGTCTTTGACGGCGAGTTGAGTCATAGCGAGGCGGTGTTTGGCGGGGATGACGCGGCGAAAAGCCTTGCGCCAGGGGTCGCCGGCCGGGATGAAGAGGACCTTCTTCAGGCCCAGCTGTTCGCGCGCCTGCTCGGCCAAAAGCAAGTGCGCGTTGTGTATTGGGTCAAACGTACCGCCGAGAACGCCGATCTTCATCCGTGCCATTCCAGCTCTACAGCGCCGACGCGCAGGCGGTCGCCAGGCCGCGCTCCGGCGCGTCGCAGGACCTTCTCAAGCCCTCGGCGGCGCAAGCGTTCCTGCAGCTCGTCCAGCGCCTCAGCACCGCTCTCACCAAGCTTCAGCGCATCTTGCTCGGCTCTCTCACCACGGATCACGAACACGCCGCCAATCTGCTCCACCTCCAGCCTGTCGCGACCGCGTGGACGCAGCACGGGCAGCGGCATCTCAGTCGAGTCGTCAGACTTAGGGGCAGTTTCGTGCAACAGCCGCAGCAACGACTGCGTCAACTCGCGCGTACCCTCGGTGGTGGCTCCAGATAGATGAATCACTTCATGACCTTCGAAGCTCGACTTTAGCGTGACGGCGTTGTCGCGCGCTGTAGGGAGATCCACCTTATTTAGGGCGACAATCTCCGGACGTTCAGCCATGCTCGGGTCGTACAACTCGATTTCACGGCGAACCGTCTCGTAGTCCTCCAGGGCCGTCGCCGACGATGCGTCGAGCACGTGGACGAGAACGCGGGTGCGCTCAACGTGGCGCAGAAACTGATGGCCGAGGCCTACGCCTTCGTGCGCCCCTTCTATCAGCCCCGGCAGGTCGGCCATGACGAAGGCGTCGTATCCCATATCGACGACGCCAAGTACCGGCTCCAGCGTCGTGAACGGGAAGTCACCGACGTCCGGCATGGCGTGCGACACAGCCCGCAGCAAGGTCGACTTACCAGCGTTTGGTAGCCCGATGAGACCCACATCGGCCAGCAGCTTGAGCTCCAGACGCAGATGCAACTCTTGACCGGCCAACCCGTGTTCAGCAAAATTCGGCGCCTGACGAATCGAGTTCGAGAAACGGGCATTGCCGCGACCACCGTCGCCACCTCTGGCGACAACGACCTGCTTACCGGCCTCGTCGAGATCCCATGCCTGGCCGTCCTCTGCCTGAATCTCGGTGCCCACAGGCACTTTCAGCCGCAAGTTGAAACCGTTGCCCCCGTGCCTCTTGCCGCTGCCACCCGGCTTACCGTTCTCGGCTCGATAGAAGTTGCGGTGCCGAAAGTGAGCCAGGGTCGTCAGCCCGGTGTCCGCCTCGAAGATGACATCGCCGCCTCGACCGCCATCGCCGCCGTCCGGTCCACCACGCGGCACAAACTTCTCGCGGCGAAAGCCAGTTGCTCCATCGCCACCGGCTCCTGAGGAGATGTGTATTTCCACGAGATCGATCATGCAGATCGATTATAGGGCCGAACCCATTTCCGTCTTGGTGGTGATCAGTAGGGCCGGTACATGTGTGAACTCAGCTATGCGGCGTGGGTTGGTATGTGAAGCAGAGCCCTCACCGCGTCGACGTCTGCGCGTAGAGATGGGGATATGTTGAGTTCACGGGTGAGCTGAGTGTAGGCGTGGACGACCGTGGAGTGGTCCTTTTTACCGAGAAGTTGTGCTACGGCTGAGTATGTGAGGCCGGCGTCTTCGCGTAGCAGGTACATGGCAAGGTGTCGCGCGTAAGTCAGGGCGCGGTTGCGCTTCTGGCTGGTGATCTCGCTGGGGCTGAGGTCCAGGTGACGGCAGACGGCCTCGAGTAGCTCGGTAGGCGCGACTTGCGGCTTCTCGCTTTGTAGCGCGACGGACACGGGCTGGAGGGCCCTCGCTGCGAAGTCGATGTCCAGCGTCTGGTTGATCGAAATGCGCGCGATTGCTGTGACGCGGTTCACGGCGCCCTCGAGGTCGCGGATGCTGGAGCGGACGCGCAGAGCGAGGTAGTGCTTGACCTCGTCGGGCAGCTCCATACCCAGGGCGCCGGCCTTTGCGTCGATGAACCGGGTTCGATCCTCGGTCGAAGGCTCGTCGATCGAGGCGACGAGGCCCCAACGCAGCTGGTCGCGGAAGCGGGCGGCCTCCGCCGTCATGGCGCTGGGGTCGCCCGCAACGGCGACACGGCGGCCCTGGTCGTGCAGGCCGGCCAGTGTCTGGTAGAACTCGTTGAGCGTGGCCTTCTTGCCCAGCAGCAGATGAACGTCATCGACCAGTAGGAGGTCGAGCTCGCGATAACGGGAACGGAAGGCGGCGCCAGTCTTGTTGCGGACCGCGGTGGTGAATTCGTTAAGGAACTGCTCAGCGCTGACGAGAAGGAACCGCGTCCCGTTTGCCGCAGCTTCGTGGGCGATGGCGTGGAGCAGGTGAGTCTTCCCGTTGCCGCTCGATCCTGTGATGAACAGTGGCGAGTAGGCGCACTCTGCTTGTGCTGCTATGTCGCGCGCGCCGTTGAGTGCGAGCTGGTTGAACTGCGCTGCGAGGTAGGTCTCAAAGGTGAATCGAGGGTTGAGTGGTGTTGGGTGGCGCGGTAGCAGCGAGGGCTGCAGCGGCGACTCGTCGAAGATGACGCCGTCCTGCTCGGCCGGGACGAAACGTAGTTGCAGGCCGGGGCCAGCGACCGCCGTGAGCGCCTGGGCGATGACCGACTTCATCCGCGTCGAGAGCCAGTCAGACGCCAGGTCGTTGGCTGTCGCGACGACCAGAGTCGTGCCCTCAAAGCGCAGGCCTACCGTGTTGCGCAGCCAGGTGTCGTAGTTCTGGCGGGTGACCCGGAGCAGCAGTTGCGCGAGTGTTGCATCCCAAATCTGATGCGCGGAAGCGGGTTGCGCAGAAGACAAGCGGATCCCTCCAGCACGCTAAAGCGAGCCAAAAAACGACAGAAGGCAGGTCGTTTGTAGATGGTCGCCCGCCCGCTGAAGGCCCCGTCTTCATGGCGGTTGGGACTTGAGGAAGTTAGCACAGGAGGAGCCTGGAGGGTCAAGCTCCTTATGATCACTAGGCGCAATTTTCTGAGAATCTCCTCCGGTTGTGACAATCCTGTGATAAACCTGTGATAAACGCTGTGGGCTGCCAGCCTCAGGCGGTGAAGATCTCGATGCTGTGGCCGTTGAGCTCATCGAAGTAGACGCGATGGCCGCCGCGCCGCTGGTCAACCTGCATGTCGTAAAGGTTCTCAGGCCCGGGCCCGCTACCGTACCGCAGACCCTCCGCCTTGACGCGGCCGAAGATCGCCTCGAACTCGTCCTGGCTTACCTTGAAGGCGTAGTGCTGCCGCGCAAAGTGCCCGTTCTCGTCGGCCCATAGCGAGACGTCATCGATCTCGGCGAAGTCGAGCACGAGGGCTTCGTTGATCTTGACGGGGGCGAAGTGGGCCACGGGACCGGTAGGCAGGCCCATGAGCCGAGCGAAGTATTCGGCGGACTCCACCTTTTCACGGCACGGCACCAGCAGATGGTTGAGCTCCATGAGACGCCTCCTGATCGATATCGATTCGGTGGCGCAAGGGTAGGACCGGCGCGGGCGCGCGTCAACGCGAAGTGTGAAAACTGTGGTTAGGGTCGCCGGGCTTTATACGTCCAGGTTGCGGACAGAGGCTGCGTGGGCCTGGATGTAGGCCTTGCGCGGCGCCACGTCATCGCCCATGAGGTTGCTGAACAGCGTATCAGCGCGCATAGCATCGTCAACGTTGACCTGCAGCAGGATGCGCTTGTCAGGATCCATGGTCGTTTCCCATAGTTGCTCAGCATTCATTTCACCGAGGCCCTTGAAACGCTGAAAGCTAACGCCGCCACCTTCGGCAGCCCTTCCGATTTCACGAGCTAGATCATGCCATGCGATGTCAGACGCGATGGTGCGATCGCGCCTCATGAGCGTGTACTTTTCACCCTTGACGATATCCCTTACTGCGGCGGCGAGACTAAAGCATCGGGCGAGGGCTGCAGATTGAGCGAGCTTTCGGATGTCAAAAGCTGTTCCATCGTTGGACTTCTCTGAGATCGAGACTGAGAATTCTGACGTTCCGAAGTCATTGATGGTCGTGTAGTTCACCTTGCTGGCTCGTAGGAATGTAACGAGAGACTGCATCTCTTCGTCGCTCTTGAATGTGAATTTGTCGGTTCCTTGAATGAGGATCTCCGCAGCACTGGGTGAAAGTCCTATTCGCCTCAGCTCACGTTCCCATGAATCGAAAGCTCGGAGAGCGCCGAGCCTCTGATAAAGGGCTGGACCCGCAAGCTCGACTTTGTTCTTGGTGGAAAAGATACGAAGGTCACGGAAGGCTCTGTCAGCGATCCACTTTTCCTTGTCGTCTTCCGCAAATATCCACTCGGAGGCGCGGCCATGTTTGATCAAGTACAGCGGCGGCTGGGCGATGTAGAGGTGACCCGCATCGATCAGCGGGCGCATGTGGCGGAAGAACAGCGTCAGCAGCAGCGTGCGGATGTGTGCGCCGTCGACGTCGGCGTCGGTCATGATGATGACGCGGTGGTAGCGCAGCTTCGATAGGTCGAAATCGTCGTCGATACCGGTGCCGAGGCCCTTGATGATCGCGGCGATCTCGGCGTGGCCGAAGATGCGGTCGAGGCGGGCCCGCTCCACGTTGAGGATTTTGCCTTGGAGGGGCAGGATCGCCTGGTTGCGGCGGTCGCGGCCGGCCTTCGCGGAGCCGCCGGCGGATGGACCCTCGACGATGAAGATCTCACAGTTCTCGGGGTCCCGGTCCGAGCAGTCGGCCAGCTTGCCGGGCAGCAGCGTGCCGTCCAGCAGGCCCTTGCGGATGACCAGGTCGCGTGCCTTGCGCGCCGCCTCGCGGGCGTGGGCTGCGGTGATGCACTTCTCGATGATGCGGCGGCCGTCGCCGGGGTGCTCTTCGAGGTACTGCGACAGGCCGTCGGCGATGGCGGACTCGGCGATGCCCTTGACCTCGGGGTTGCCGAGGCGGGTCTTAGTCTGGCCCTCGAACTGCGGCTCGGGGAGCTTCACGCTGACGACGGCCGTAAGGCCTTCACGCACGTCCTCGCCGGTGAGGTTGGCGTCGTCGTCCTTGAGGTACTTCTGCTTGCGTGCGTGGTCGTTCAGGACGCGGGTTAGCGCCGTACGGAAGCCGGTCATGTGGCTGCCGCCATCTATCGTGTTGATGCAGTTGGCGAAGCTGAACGTGGCCTCGTTGAAGGTGTTGTTGTACTGGATGGCGCACTCGATGGTCGTGCCTTCCAGCTCGCGCTCGACGTAGATCGGGCGCGGGAACATGACCTCGCGGCCCTTGTTGAGGTGCCGCACAAAGCTCTGGATGCCGCCCTCGAAGTAAAACGTCAGGTTGGTGTCCGAGGTCTCATCGATGAACGAGAGCCAGATGCCTTTGGTGAGATAGGCGTACTCACGGAAGCGCTGCACCAGCAGGTCGGCATCGATCACGACCTCGCCAAAGACCTGCTTGTCCGGCACGAAGCAACTCGTCGTGCCGGTGTCGGCGAGGTCTTTGACGTCGATGCCCCTGTAAAGGGAGTCCTTGACGACCCGTACGGGCGTGGTCGGGATACCGCGCTCGTACTCCTGGCGGTGAATCTTGCCGGAGCGGCGCACCTCAACCCACATCCGTTCGGAAAGCGCGTTGACGACGGAAGCGCCGACGCCGTGCAGTCCGCCGGAGACCTTGTAGACCTGGCCGCCGAACTTACCGCCGGCATGTAGCACGGTCATGACAGTCTCGAGCGCAGATTTGCCGGTACCGGGGTGCTTGTCCACGGGGATGCCCCACCCGTTGTCGCGGACCGTGACGGTACCGTCTTTGGCGATGTGGATCCAGACGCGGTCGCAGTGACCGGCCATGGCTTCGTCGATGCTGTTGTCGGCGATCTCGATCAGAAGGTGGTGGAGGCCACGCTGGTCTGTGCCGCCGATGTACATACCGGGTCGGCGGCGGACGGCCTCGAGGCCCTCCAGGACCTGAATATCACGCGCCGAATACTGCTTGTCTGCGACTTGTCTGCTCGCTGCCATGATGAACGCTACCGATCCCGCTGCGGGACGGATGCGTATCTAACCTCTTCCTGTGTCAGGACTCGGGAGCCCCCGTTTGAGGGCTTAGGAGTTTGGCGGGCCAGGATGCCATAGGCACGTCCTAATTCTACCATAATCAGGCCTCATTTTTGTGCTTCGAAGGACACATTTTCGAATCTAAGTTCTGGCGACGAAGGGCTATTATTCGACGATGAGATTCCTCAGCAAGATCCGGGATATTCTGGTTCGGTCGCGGGCGTTGATTCCTGTAGAGCCGGTGACCTACACGCCGATCGGCGTGGTGCGGAACCCGGTGCGTAAATCGCGTGTGGAGGGATGGGAGAGCGTGAAGTCAGACATCATCCTGCGCGAGGAGCTGGAGCCGGCGCTGGACGCGATAGAAGGCTTTTCGCACGTCATCGTCGTCTTCCACATCGACCGCGTGCCGGAGGAGGCGCAGCGGCTGCAGATCGCGGTCGGTAACGAGGACCAGCCGCCGGTGCGGGGTGTGCTGGCGACGCGAAGTCAGCTGCGGCCCAACCCGATAGGTACGTCTGTAGTCCGGGTGCTGCACCGACGCAAGAACGCGATCCGGGTGCAGGGCCTCGACGCGCTCGACGGTACGCCGGTGCTCGACATCAAGCCCTACCTGCCGGCCTACGACGCGGTGGCAGACGCGCAGCTACCGGAGTGGGCGCGCCGCCGCAAGGACGAAGCGTGAGCGAATCGACCGGCCTGCTGCTGGAGGCGCACGAACGCCTCCTGGCGCACTACGACATCGACCGCTGGCATTGGCGGGAAGACTCGACGGCCACCGACATCTGCCTCGGCGCGATCCTGGTCCAGCACACGTCGTGGACCAACGTGGAGAAGGCGCTGGCGAAGCTGCGCGAGGCCGGCGCGGCGTCTTTCGATGCGATCGCGGCGCTGACCGAGGAGGAGGTGGCGGCGCTGGTGCGCCCGTCTGGCACGCCCACCGTGAAAGCACGCCGTCTCAAGGTCTTCGCCGAGCTGGTCCTCACGCGTGGCGGCTTCGAGGGGTTGTTCGCGCTGCCGACGCCCGAGCTGCGGGCGCTGCTGCTGTCGACGTACGGTATCGGGCCGGAGACGGCGGACGTGATTTTGCTGTACGCAGCGCGGCGTCCCGTCATCGTGCACGACGCGTATACCGCACGGCTGTGCCGGCGTCTCGGTATCGGGCCGGCGGGCGATGGGTACGATGCGTGGCAGTCGTGGCTCGACGAGCGACTGCCCGACAAGCTGGCGTTTCGTTGGCAAAATCATGCGGCGGTGGTCGTGCACTGCAAGGAAACCTGTCGCGTGAAGCCGCGCTGCGAGGGATGCCCGCTGCGGGACGTTTGCAGGTTTCGCGCCGAAAGATCGGAGCAGGCGTTAGCCCCAGGGCTCGGATGACGAGACGTGGTAGATGGTCGCTTCGGGCTCCTGCGCGATCGCGTCAGGCAGCAGCGCGAGCACCTTGCCAACCTCCGCCAGGGCCTCCTGGCGTTCGAGCGCCTCGCGATCCTCGAAGACCTCCAGCGCTACGAAGGAATCAGGGTCAGTCAAGTCTTGGCCGATATCGAAGTGAACCACGCCGGCTAGCTTTCGGCTGGTCAATACAACGTCCCGGAGCGCTGCCAGGGTGGCGTCACGCTTGTCCGGGAGGCACTTCACCTTGAAGCGAACAACGAGCATGTTGACCTCCTGCCACTCACGACCCGTTCAGGTCTTTTAGCGGCATCCGGATTTTAGCTAACGGCGTGAGCGGCTTCCAACGCTGTGCTCGCCTATGTCTTGGTAGCCGGTCTGCGTAGAATCAGCTTATGGACGTTGCCTTGGTCGGTCTCGCCTCCTCGGGGAAGACGTCGCTGCTGAAGGCGCTGGCGGCGGGGCATCTGCCCGCGCACAGCAACACCAACGAGCCGGCGGTGGCGGTGGTCAAGGTGCCGGACGAGCGACTGGACAAGCTGGCGACACTGGTCAAGGCGAAGAAGACGACGTATCTGGAGCTGCGCCTGCTGGACTTCCCGTCGTTCAGCGTCGGCAAGAAGGGGCCGCCGGCGCAGCTGCTCGGCGCCTTGTCGACGGCGGACCTGCTGGTGCACGTGGTGCACGCCTTCAGCGATGGCTCCGTGCCGCACCCGCTGGACAGCGTCGACCCGGCGCGTGACGTCACGGCGCTGGACATGGAGCTATGTTTCGCGGACCTCGCGATCGTGGAGCGACGCATCGAGCGCCTGACAGCGGAGATGCGCTCCCTGGCCGCCGGCTCTCGCGGCCTGCAAGAGCGTGAGCTGGCGCTCCTCAATCGTCTCAAGGAGGCGTTGGAGTCGGAGCAGCCGCTGCGTAGCCTCGGCCTCAGCGACGAGGAGATGGCGATGCTCTCGGGCTTTAACCTGATCAGCGCCAAGCCGCTGCTCGTCGTGCTGAACATCGATGAGTCGGACGCCGGGCGCATCGAAGCCATCGAGGCGGAGGCGCGCGCGGGATTCGCGGCCGGGGCGCAGACGGGCGTCATCGCGGTGCCGGTGCGCGGCGAGGCGGACGTCGCGGAGCTGCCGCCGGAGGACGCGGCCGAGTTCCGCAAAGAGCTGAGGTTGCCGGATGAGCCCGCGGCCGAGCGCCTGCTGCAGGCTGCGGTGACGCTGCTAGGCCTGATCGCGTTCTATACGGCGGGTGAGCAGGACACGCACGCCTGGTCGGTCGGGGCGAAGACGCCGGCGGTGAAGGCGGCGGGGCGCATCCATAGCGACATCGAGCGCGGCTTCATCCGGGCCGAGGTCATCGGCTGGCAGGAGCTGCTCGACGCCGGGTCGCACGCGGAGGCGAAGCGCCGCGGCACGATGCGGGTAGAGGGCAAAACGTACGCGGTGCAGGACGGCGACGTGATCAACGTGCTGTTCAACGTGTAGGCCCTATACGGGCATACGGGCATACGGCGCGATTGCGCCGTTCGTCTCGCCGTGTAATCTTGGAGCCGTGAACGACGTTTCGCGTGAGATCTCGGCGGAGGTGCTGCGCACGGCGCGCGAGGGGCCGCCCGTGGCGGTCGCGACGATCATCGCGGCGCCGGAGGGCGCAGACCCTGGCGCCGGGGCGAAGATGCTGGTCCGCAAGGACGGCGGCAACCTTGGCAGCTTCGGCGGCGCCGCGTTTGAGCGCACCGTGGTCGAAGACTGCCTGGCAGCGATGGACGAATTTCCGCGCCGGCCGGTGCAGGCGCTGTACTACCAGCCTGAGGGCGCGCGGATTCATCGTCTCGAAGCCCGAGGCGGCGCGGAGGCCTACGAGATCATGGTCGAGCTCGTCGAGGCGCCGGTGACGTTGCTGATCATTGGCGGCGGCCACATCGGTTTGTCCCTGGCGACGATCGGTGAGCACGTCGGCTTCTCGGTGGCGGTGATGGACGACCGCGAGATGTACGCCAACGCCGAACGCTTCCCGATGGCTGACTTCGTCAAGCACGGCGACTTTACGGAGATGATCGCTGAGTTCCCGATCGGCACGAATACGTACATCGTTATGGTGAGCCGCGGCCACAAGCAGGACGAGACGGCGCTAAGGGCTGTTATCGACCGCGGCGCGGGTTACGTCGGCATGATCGGCTCGAACCGGCGCGTCTCGACTGTACTGCGGCACCTGGCGGAAGAGGGTCTGCCGCTGGAGGCGCTCGAGCGCGTCTACACGCCGATCGGCTTCGACATCGGCGCGGAGACGCCGGAGGAGATCGCGGTGTCGATCATGGCTGAGATCATCATGGCGTGGCGCGGCGGCACCGGGAAGCAAATGCGCGAGGGCCGCCCGCCAATCAAGGCCGGAGCTGTCGAAGCTTAACGCGAACTTAACGCGCGATTGCCGCAAGATTTCCTCTTGTTTGCTAGCCTGCGGCCAACATGGCCGAAACGAGCGCTTCGAAGGCGAGTGAGCCCCAACCAGTACTAGTCCACTACGGGAAGGCTAGCGACGCCACCGCGCTCAACGACCTGTACAACCATTACATCGAGACGACGCCGATCACATTTGATCTCAAGCCCTGGAGCCTGGAGCAGCGCCTCGCATGGGTGGACGGGTTCAGGGAGGGCGGTCCGTACCGGCTCCTGGTCGCGGAGCGGGACGGTGTGCTGGCGGGCTACGCGTGCAGCACCCGGTTTCGAGACAAGGCAGCCTATTCGAGCACGATCGAGACGAGCATCTACTGCCGGCACGACGTCATAGGCAATGGCATCGGCAGCCTGCTATACGAAGCGCTGTTCGAAGCGCTGAGGGGCGAGCCAGTACACAAGGCGATCGCCGGGATCACGCTTCCGAACGACGCGTCTGTCGCGCTGCACAGGCGCTTTGGATTCAAGCTTACGGGTGTCAATCACGAGGTTGGGCGCAAGTTCGATCAGTACTGGGACGTGGCCTGGTACGAAAAAGCGCTGGAGTAAGCCTTACGCGTAGACACTCAGCATGCTGAGCGTCTACCAGTCGCCCCTTTATACTTGGGAGGCTATGACCACCACGCAAGCATCGATCGACGAGCAGATGGCGGTGCTGATGCGCGGCGTCGAGTACGGCGACGCGAACATTCAGCGCACGATGGAAGAGGATCTGCGCGAGCGTCTAAAGCTCGGCAAACCTCTGCGTGTCTATTGTGGCTTTGACCCCACCTTCACCGGCCTGACGCTGGGCAACATGGTGCCGATGCTGAAGCTGCGGCAGTTCCAGCGCTTCGGTCACGAGGTAACGTTCCTGTTCGGGACGATGACGGCGCGAATTGGCGACCCCAGCGACAAAGCGGCGGCGCGTCAGCAGCTGACTTCGGAGGAGGTCGAGAGCAATTCGAAGGACTGGCTGGAGCAGGCCCATCGCGTGCTCGATCGTGAGAAGACGACGATCCAGCGTAACGCCGAATGGCTGGCGCCGCTGACGCTGGAGGAGGTCGTGAGGCTGGCCTCCAACTTCACGGTGGCCGAGTTCCTGGCGCACGAGACGTTCAAGAAGCGCATGGACGAAGGACGCCCGCTGTACATCCACGAGTTCATCTACGCGCTGATGCAGGCCTACGACGCGCACCATATGCAGACCGACGTGCAGGTCGGCGGGGTGGACCAGCTGTTCAATATCATGGCGGGCCGCAAGCTGCAGCAGGCGCTGGGCGAGCGGCCGCTGATCGCCGTCTGCACGCCGCTGCTGATCGGCACCGACGGCACGCAGAAGATGTCGAAGTCGGTTGGCAACTCGATCAACATGGACATGACGCCTTCGGACATGTACGGCAAGCTGATGTCGATCCCGGATTCGTTGCTGTCGAACTACTACACCCTGCTGACCGACGTGCCGATCGAGGAGATCGAGCCGATCGAGCGCGGCGACATGAAACCGATGGACGCCAAGAAGCGTCTGGCTCATGAAGTCGTAGCGCTGCTGCACGACGGCGCAGTGGCCGACGCGGCTCAGGCGGAGTTCGAGCGCGTGATCCAGGGTGGCGAGGCGCCGAGCGAACCGGTGGACCTGCCGGTTGATCTCGACGGCGGCAAGGCGATCGTAGACATCACGCAGGTACTCAGCGGCGCCGGAGCTGTCGCCAGCCGTGGCGAGGCTAGACGTCTCGTCAGCCAGGGTGGCATTGCGGTAGACGGTGTCGCGGTGACGCAGGCGCAGGTCGAGCTGAACGAAGGCGCGATCGTGCGCATCGGGCGGCACCGGTTCTACAGGGTGGTGAGGAAGGGCTGATGACGACGGGTGGGACGGCGGAAGAGGCGATGCGCGCGACCTGCGATGCGATCCTGCGCGGCGACATGATGGGCGCGCTGCAGGAGCTGACGCCGGAGGCGCTCAACCAGGCGATGTCGATGGCAGCGGAGACGATGGCGCTACCGACA
>Ga0214471_10001721_pt1 | contig 17297 bp, 18 predicted proteins | sample RVTome_5_FD_207665 | JGI IMG/M metagenome (GOLD analysis project Ga0214471, IMG submission 207665) | Soil microbial communities from uranium-contaminated site in the Upper Colorado River Basin, Wyoming, United States - RVT142D155 | ecosystem: Environmental > Terrestrial > Soil > Contaminated >... | reverse complement strand
AGGCCGAGACCGATCCGTGCGAGGAGACCGCAGCGAAAGGCTTGATCTCCGACGCGATCTTCTCCGCCGTGCGGATCTGATCGTCACCCTTGCCGGCCTCCAGCACGATCGGCTTGAGCTTCCAGCCGTGCAGGTCGAACGGGAAGCCCATGATCGTTCCGCCACCGCTAGCATGCTTGTTGATGTATGCGATCAGGTTCGTGAAGGCCTCGCCCTCATCGACGTTGCCCTCTTGCCCGGTGCCGGCCAGGAACGGCGACGACTTCGTCTGGTCGCCCTTCCAGTAGTAGACGACGGTCAGCTCGTTGCCGTTGATACCGAAAGGCACGGTCCCCTTGCCGGGGATGACTGATCCGGCTTTGGCCTTGCGCACGTCGCGTGTCGGGGACACGTTCGGTGTCACGCCCGCCTTCGACGCGGCGACACCGGACGGGGTCGTCCCCGGGACCGTGCCGTCGAGCGACGGCGTGGCACCGTCACGCGCCGGGTCGGCGCCTTCGGCGACCAGAGACCCGTCCGCCGGTTCACCCCCGTCGAGCGACCGATGCACGACCAGCACCACGTTGGTCGCAAGGACGACGGCGAGGATCGAGGCGAGGGTTCGGCTGTGCACCCTGAGGATGCCGGCGAGCGAGTTGCTCTTCACGAGAGATCCTTCCCGGGCTCGGGGGCCCTCGATGGAGTTCCCGTTTGGTAGACCATTATGCCAGCTCCGTCCGGATCAAGTGCGTTCGTGACCTTTTCGTCGCCGGCGCGATCCGGCTCTGCCTATGGTTCCCGTGTCTGCTGCTCGACCTGCGTCCCGGCCACATTCACACAGCCCTTGCCGTAGGCGTCCAGGAGCGCCCACTGCACCGGGTCACCCGGCGGGATCTCCCCGTCGTCCGGCCCGAAGAACGCGGCGAAGAAATCGACGTCCGGCGCTCCCTCCGCGGGGTCGATCTCGCCCTGCACATAGCCGCCCTGACCGGGGAAGCTGTTGCCCTGCGGATCCGGCCCACGGTAGCTTTGCCCGCCGACCACCTCGACGTAGCCGTAGTCGTTGCGGACGACGTAGTGGCCGGACTGGCCGTGGAACGTGGTGTTCGCGGGATCGCCGGCAGCGACGTCGGAGGAGGACACGTGCTCATGCGAGGGGTAATTGCCGTTGTTCTGCCCGGTCCCATGGCCAGGACGCCACCACCTGTCGCAGCGCTGGGGGTCGGCGTTGTGGTCCTCGTGAGCGAACGCGCCACCGGCGCTGAGTGCGATCGCCGTGACGGCGGCTGCGGCAAGGATGCGATGCTTCATCGGTGTCCTCCCTTCATCCCTGCCGAGGGAAGTTCGCTGGCATCGCGACCTTTCCCTGCCCGCTTCCCGATTGTGCCGTGTTCCACTGAGCGGAACGCAGGTTCGTTCAGTGCAACGGTTTCGATGATACGACGGTTCGTCGGGAAAAGTCCAGAGGTGATCTAGCCGGCCTGGGCCAGGGTGCGGCGCGCTGCTCGCACGATGGCTTCGTCGACCATCCGGCCGTCACCGTCGGTCACAACGCCCCCGCCGGACGCCTCGAACCGTTCGAGCAACTCGCGCGCGCGCGTCACCTCATCGGGGGTCGGCGTGAAGACCTCGTTGATCACCGCAACCTGCGCCGGATGGATCGCCGCGCGCCCGCCGAAGCCCATGCGCTTGAGCGCGACGGTGCTCGCGCGCAAGGCTTCGAGGTCGGCGAAGTCGGTCGAGATCGGGCCGACCGGCGGCTCCAGGTGCGCCGCTGCCGACGCCAGCACCACCATCGCGCGCATCGGCGCCAGCTCACGTTCGTCAGGCGACGGGTCGATGCCCAGCTCGGCGGACAGGTCGGCCTCACCGATCGCCAGGCGCGTCACGCGCGGATGCGATGCGATCGCGCGCGCGTCCAGGATCCCCGCCGCCGTCTCGAGCAGCGCGCACACCGGCACGTCGGCCTCGCCGAGCGCGCGCACCAGCCGGTCCACCTCCGCAACCGACGAGCACTTGGGCAGGTACACCCCGTCCGGCGAACCGCCGGCGATCGCAGCCACGTCTTCCCCGAGCAGCTCGTCCGCGTTCACCCTGACCCAAACGACCGGCGCGCGCGGCCGCTCCCGCAACCACGCGGCCACCGTCGCGCGCGCCTCCGCCTTGCGACCCACCGGAACCGCGTCCTCGAGGTCGACGATCAACGCGTCGGCGCCGCGCGCGGCGGCCTTGGCGAGCTTCTCGGGCTGATCGCCCGGGACGTAGAGCATCGACCTCATGGGTGATCGTGAACCTTTCCTCGGGGCTGTGGCCTCGGATCAGCCTGAACGATTACCCATGACCTCACGGCAGCTCCCGGAGCAGCGCCTTCGCGATCACCAGCCGCTGGATGTCGTTGGTGCCCTCCCCGATCGCCATCAGCGGTGCGTCACGGTAGAGACGCTCGATGTCGAACTCGGTCGAGTAGCCGTAGCCGCCGTGGATGCGCATCGACTCGAGCGAGGCTTTGATCGCGACCTCGCTGGCGAAGAGCTTGGCCATCCCGGCCTCCATGTCTGTGCGCTTGCCTGCATCGGTGCGCGACGCGGCCCACCAGGTCAGCAGGCGCGCGGCCTGGACCTCGGTGGCCATGTCGGCGAGCTTGAGCTGGATGGCCTGGAACTCGGCGATCGGCTTGCCGAACGCCTTGCGTTCCTTCGCATAGGCGAGCGCCTGATCGAGGGCCTCCTGCGCGACGCCGACCGCGCGCGCGGCGATGTTGATCCTGCCCGTCTCCAGGCCGCTCGCGACGTGCTTGAAGCCTTGCCCTTCAACGCCGCCGAGCAGGTTGGCGACCGGCACACGCACCTCGTCGAGCACGACCTCGGAAGACTCGGTGCCTTTGTAGCCGAGCTTGCCCAGATCCCGGCTGACGGTGACGCCGGGGGCGTCCATGTCGACGAGCAGCACGCTCATCCCCGTGTGCTTCGGCTCGGCGTCGGGGTCGGTCTTGACCAACACGGGCAGCACGCCCGCGTGTCGCGCGTTGGTGATCCAGGTCTTGGTGCCGCGCACGACGTACACGTCGCCGTCGAGCACCGCGCGCGTCTTGATGCCCTGCAGGTCGCTGCCGGCATCTGGCTCGGTCAACGCGATACCGGTTCGCACTTCCCCGCTCGCGAGCAGCGGGAGCCACCGCTTCTTCTGCTCCTCGGTGCCGACGCGGGCGATCATCTTCGCGGACAGCGAATGAGAGCCGATGATGCCCGCGATGCCCATCCACGCGCGCGAGATCTCCTCGAACACGATCGTCATGCTGACCGTGTCCAGCCCCAGGCCTCCATACTCCTCCGGCACGGTGATGCCGAACAGGCCCATCTCGCGCATCTTGGCGACGATCTCGGCCGGGTAGCGACCCTCGTGTTCCCAGTCGCGCGCGACCGGGCGGATGTGATCCCGCACGAAGTCCTGGATCACCTTGCGGAAGATGGCCTGCTCTTCGGAGAGATCGAAGTCCATCGTCATCCTTCCAATGGCTCGAAGAGTGGGAGCTTCCGCCCGTCGGGCAGGTCCTCCCAGGTCACGCGAACGGGCAGGTCGCACCGAACATCCTCAGGCGGGCACCCGACGATGTTCGTCAACAGCACCGGCCCTTCCTCCAGCCGCACCATCGCCACGACGTACGGCGGGGTGAAGGCTGGATGTGGCGCGCGACGCACCGTCGTGTGCGAGTACACCGTGCCACGACCGCTCGCGTCGATGAACCCGAGGTCGGTCGAGCCGCACGCCGTGCAGATCGCGCGGGGATAGTGCTGATGGTGATCGCAGGTCGAGCAGCGCTGCACGAGCAGCCGGCCTTCGGCGGTCGCCTCCCACCACGGGGCGGTGACGGCGTCGGGCGCCGCGACAGGCTTGGGTTCGGTCATGGCGCCCGACATCCTACGCCAGCCGTTTCGGCCGGATCGCGACGGCGATCGCGGGAGGATTGGAGTTTCCTACGTCGAACGTCACGCCTTATCCCACTCTTGATCGAGGACCGGTCATCTCATTGAAGCCAAACACCGTCGCGCGCGTGGTCGGCCTTGGTGTATGCGTCATCCTGGCGACCTCGCGATTGGCCTACGCTCACCATCCCGCGGAGCAGGTCCAACCACCCTCGGTCGCGATGAGCGGTGACACCGTGGTGCTCGGGGTGCCGAGTACGGACGACGGCCGGGGCTTGTCGCATGTGTACGTGCGAGATGGCGCTGCCTGGATCCCCCAGGCGACGCTGACCGATCCCGACGGGGCGGCGGGAGATTCGTTCGGGCATGCGGTAAGTATCGACGGGGACACCATCGTCGTTGGAGCACCCTGCGCCTCGGAATACGGATACTGCGCGGGGGCCGCCCACGTGTTCGCCCGGAGTGGGCAAACCTGGACCCGCGAAGCCATCCTGACCGCGCCGGAGGCTGCCGAGCAGGACTTCTTCGGTTGGTCGGTTGCGATCCACGGTGACACGGCCCTGATCGGCGCTGTTCGACAGGACGGATGGGAGCGCGGGGGCGCTCACGTGTTCCGCCGAGCGGCCGGCTCGTGGGCCCATCAGGCCACATTGACCCCTGAAGGGGCCCCCGCACCCAAGTTCTCCGGCCATTCCGTGGCGCTCTACGAGGACACCGCGCTGCTCGGCGCTCTCGGTGATGAGTCCGACAATGCGGGAGCGGCGTATGTGTTCGTCCGCACCGGCGATGAGTGGTCACAGGACGCGACGCTCACCGCTCCGGGGGCAAAGGAGCGGGACTACTTCGGGCGCACTGTGGCCCTGGATGGCGATACCGCTTTGATCGGCGCGCATCCCTCGGGCAAGTCCGACTACGTCGGGTTCGCGCACGTCTTCAGGCGGGGGACCGATGGATGGGTTCACGAGGGCAAGCTTTCCGCCGGCACCGACGGCGACGCCTTCGCCTTGTCGGTGGCGCTCGACGGGGACACCGCGCTGATCGGCGCGCCCTATGACGATGATCGGGGCCCGGAGTCCGGAGCGCTGCATGTGTTCACTCGCTCGAATGGGACGTGGATCCACGAGAACAAACTTACTCATCCGGACGGCTGGCAGCTTCGTGCCCTGGGACACGCGGTCACCATGGACGAGGGCTTCGGGGTAGCGGTGTCCAGCCAGGATGTGCATTTCCTCGACGGAACCATCTTCAACAACGGGCCACCAGAGCCGCGCCACGACGACTACGTAGCGCTGGAGGACGAGGCGCTTATCGTCGAGGCCCCCGGTGTCCTTGCCAACGACGTCGATCCCGAAGGCGACCCCATGAGCGTCATCCTCGGGGACCCTCCACTCCATGGAAGCGTTGACCTTCGGGCGGATGGCTCGTTCACCTATGTTCCGGACACGGACTTCAGCGGGGTGGACGGATTCGGATACGTGATGTGCGCCGGTTGGGGATGCAACACCGCGCTCGTGACGATCGACGTTGCACCGGTCAACGATGCTCCGGTCGCACAGAACGTCACCGCCTTCACCGACGAGGACCGCTCGATCGGCCTCGTCCTGTCGGCAGCCGACGTCGACAGCCGCGGACTCACATACGAGATCGTCTCAAGCCCTGAGCGCGGCTCCGTCGCCTGGACGGATCCGATCGCCCTCTACACCCCCGGCACGGACTTCTACGGCGTCGATGCCTTCACGTTCCGCGCCGGCGACGGAGAGTCGTGGTCGGACCCCGCTACCGTGACGATCGTTGTACGGTCGGTCAACGACGTCCCGATCGCCCATGATGGGCACGCCGTGACCCATGACAACGTGCCGGTTGCGATCACACTGGGCGGCTCGGACGTGGAGGGTGATCCACTGTCGTTCGATATCGTCGGGGGACCGGCGCACGGCACCCTGAGCGGCACCGAGCCGGATCTTGTCTACACGCCCCATCCATGGTTCTACGGAGCGGATGCCTTCACGTTCCGCGCCTGGGACGGTGAGGCCTGGTCGGAGCCGGCGAGCCTGTCCATCGACGTGTGGCTCGTGAACGAGCCGCCGACCGCCAACGACGATGCGGCCTGGACGGCGCAATACCAGCCCATCACCGTCGCGGTGCTCAGCAACGACGGCGATCCTGACGGCGACCCGATGCAGATCACTGCGGTCGGCCGACCGTTGCACGGGTCGATCACCATGAACCGGGACGGCACGATCACCTACTTGCCCGATTCGACGTTCAAGGACTCAGACGAGTTCGTGTACACGGTTGCTGATCCGTACGGGGCTACGGCAACGGCGACGGTCCGGATCACCGAGGTCGGTTGCGGCGAGGAAGGCGCGCAGAGCCTCGAAGGTACACCCGCGGAGGGTGCGGCCAGTGAGACGGTCGACCGTGAGGTCGAACCGCTCGCCGGCAGCATCGACCCCTCCCTCGCCCGGGCGATCCATGAGGCGAACTGCAGCTACGTCGTGGAACTCGAGGATGAGCTCGACGACCGCTGAACGGATCAGGCTGAGACCGCCGTCCCTTCGCTCAGGAAACCGCCCGACTGGTGCTCCCACAGCGTCGCGTACACGCCGCCGCGCGCGAGCAGCTCATCGTGCGATCCCTGCTCGACGATCGCGCCCTCCTCCAGCACGACCAGCCGATCCATCCGCCTGACCGTGCTGAGCCGGTGCGCGATCACGATCGCGGTACGGCCGTGCATCAATCGCCACAGCGCGTCCTGGATCAGCTGCTCGCTCTCCGAGTCAAGCGACGAAGTGGCCTCGTCGAGCACCAGGATCGGTGCGTCCTTCAGGATCGCGCGCGCGATCGCGACCCGCTGCCGCTGACCACCCGACAGCTTCACGCCGCGCTCACCGATCAGCGTGTCGAAGCCGTGCGGCAGCTCGTCGATGAACACCGCCGCGTGCGCTGCTCGGGCGGCATCGCGGACCTCGTCGTCGGTCGCGTCTAGCCGTCCGAACCGGATGTTGTCGGCGATCGAGCGGTGAAACATCATCGGGTCCTGCGGAACCGTCGCGATGTAGTCACGCAGCTCACGCTGGGGAACGCGCGCGACATCCCGGCCGCCGATCAGGATCTGGCCGGCCTGGATGTCCACGAACCTCAGCAGCAACTTGGTCAGCGTGGTCTTCCCACCGCCCGAGCGCCCGACCAGGCCGATCTTCTCGCCGCTCGCGATGCGCAGGTCGAGGTGGTCGAACAGCTCTCTGTCGCCGCGGTCCAAATAGTGGAACCGCACGCCGCGGAACTCGATGCCGGCATCGTCCGGCGCGAACGGCTCTGGGTGGGCGGCGTCGACGACCTTCGGAGGGTCGAGCAGCAGCTCGGTGAACTGCGCGGCCTCGGTGAGGTGTGCCTCGATATTCCGGTAGATGTGGTTGAACTCCCACATCAGGCGCGAGAACATCGCGAAGTAACTGAAGGTCACGAAGGCCGCCTCGACCCCGAAGGCGCCGCCCCGGCCGACCGCCAGCGCGACCAGCAGGCCGAGCGCGTTGGTCATCACGTACATCGGCGAAGTGAACAGGTCGATACGACGGTTCTGGAAGTCCCAGGACCGCAGCGCCTTCTGACCCCAGTCGCCCACGTTGCGCGCGTGGACGGTGGCCTCGTGGTCCTCGCGCGCGAACGCGCGCACCGCGTCTGCGTTGGCGATCGTGTCGGCGACGTGGCCCGCCAGGACGTTGCTGGCCTCCTCGCGCGCGTCCACCAGCCGTTGGCGTCGCCGGATCAACGGCACCACGAGCATGGCCGTGAGCGTGACCATGCCGAGCAGCACAACGATCAGCCACGGCGAGAACCGCCACAGCACCGGTATCACGAACGCCAAGGGGAGTAGCTCGGACACGATCGAGAAGACCAGGATGTCGAAGACGCCCTCGTAGGATTTGGCGTAGGCGAGCGACCGCTTCGTCAACGATCCGGCGAAGTTGTCGTGGAAGAAGGACAGGTCCCTCTGCTGCAGGTAACCGAGCGCGTCGTTGTACAGGCGTTCGATCCCGCGAAGCTCGGCCCGGTTGATCAGATGGATCCCCACCCGCCAGGTCAGCTCACCGGCCATCCACACGCCGGCCATGAAGGCGACGGCCGTCACGAGTTCGATCAGCGGCGGCTCCGCGCCCTCGGCGAACCGCGCGAGCATGCGCGCTACCACCAGCGGCGGCACGTAGAAGACCAGGATGTTGCCGATGCCCGGCAGGATCAGGCCGGGGATCGAGACGCGCGCGTCCCGGCGGATCTGCCGCGCGTAGTGGCGCACGGCGACCGCGAGCGCGGCAGAGCCGGGTCGTTGCTCAGCGGACATGAGACTCCCCTTGTGGGTTGGGTCTTGTCGGTCGGTGGGGTCCCTTCGGACGGCCCGGGTGAGGGCATGCGGAAGGGAACAGGCTTTCGGCGGCCGGGCGGGCACCGCGATAGTGCCTCCTGCAAGCAGCCGAGGTCAACCGATTTTTCCGATCCCAATATATAGCGCTTCTGCTATACTCAGGGGGCCATGAACCGCTTCGAGGTCGGGCTCGAGCTTGCCCGCGCGCGCAGGGCCGCGGGCCTGACACAGGCCGCCCTCGCTCGCCGGGTGACCACGACGCAATCGGCGATCTCGCGCGCGGAGGCCGGGCGCGCGGCCGCATCCGTCGACCTCATCCAGAGGATCGCCGAAGCGACGGGCCGACGTATCGAGCTCGCCTTCGGGTCCCGCTCGACGCGGACTCGCCGAGATCGCGTGCGACGGGTGCTCCGGGACTATCGCTTCGACCCGTGGGAGCGGGAGCCGTCCCTCGCCGAAGCCCGGGTGCTCGAGGCGACCGGGTTGGGCCGTGAACGCTGACCGGGCTCGGGACCTGCTCGACCAAGCGGCGGATGAACCCAAGCGTCTCCGACGACACTTGCTCGTCGCTGCGGCACTCCGGGAGCTCCTCGAGGTCGAGCCCATCGTCGTCGGAGGCACGGCCGAGGAATTCTGGACCCGGGACGAGTACCACCCGACCGATCTCGATGTCGTGCTCCCCTTCGGGCGGGATGAGGAGCGGAGACTCCGAGATGCGGGATTCAGGCGCGAAGGACGTCATTGGACCACCGACCGCATCCCCATCGCCATCGAGATCCCGGATAGCGCTCTCGATGGGGATCCCGCCCGCACCCATCTGGAATCCGTCGGCGTTGGAGCGGCTCGGATCATCGGGGTGGATGACCTGTACCTCGATCGCCTCCGTCAGGCCACGATGAACGAGCGGGCGGAAGGGGTCGAGTACCATTCCGCTCTCGCCGTGATGTCGGCCCGGTACGAAGATCTCGATCGACGCTACATCCGCGCAAGACTCGCCGACATCGCCCACCGCCAGCCCCGTCTCGCGGAGACGATGCGCCGCATCCATCGACGGATCGGGACGCGCGTCCGGCGACTGCTCACCACGACGGACGGGGACGCTAGCGGCCGAGGATGATCGTGGCGTGCGCGGACAGGATCCCACCGGTGCCGTGGCATAGCGCCACCGACGCGTCGGGGACCTGGCGCTCACCGCTTTCGCCGCGCAACTGCCGTACGGCTTCGACGACGAGCAACAAGCCGAAGATCCCCGGGTGGCAGTACGACAGCCCGCCGCCGGACGTATTCAGCGGGAACTCGCCGCCCGGCGCGATGCGGCCCTTCTCGACGAACGAGCCCGCCTCGCCGCGCGCGCAGAACCCGAGCGCCTCCAGCTCGAGCAGCACGGTGATCGTGAACGAGTCGTAGACCTGGGCGACGTCGACGTCCGCCGGCCCCACGCCGGCCATCGCGTACGCGCGCTCGCCCGCGATGCGCGCGCCCGTATCGGTCAGATCCGGGATCTGCGACATCGAGTTGTTCGTCGAGATCTCGCCGAAGCCGAGGACGTGGATCGGCACGGATGGCAAGGAACGCGCGCGCGCGGCCGTGGTCATCACGATCGCCCCGCCGCCGTCGGTGATCAGGCAGCAGTCGAGCGCATGCAGCGGATCCGACACCATCGGCGACGCGAGCACCTCTTCAACGGTCAAGGGTGAGGAGCCGTACCGATAGGCCGCCGGGTTCAGCGATGCCCAGGCGCGCGCTGCCACCGCCACCTCGGCGAGCTGCTCGGATGTGGTCCCGAACTCGTGCATGTGCCGCTGCGCCGCCATCGCGTACAGCGAGATCGGGCTGAGCGGTCCGAAGGGCTGCTCGAACTGCGGGACCGGTGTGTGCTCGTCGACGACGCCGCCCATCTTCCGCGAGCGCGCCGAGCGCTGGTTGTTGCCGTACGTGATCAGCGCGACCTCGCAGCGGCCGTCACGGATCGCGTCGGCGGCGTGGCCGACGAAGATCTCGTACGAGGCGCCCCCGGCCATCGTGGACTCGATCCAGGTCGGCGTGATCCCGAGGTACTCGGCGACCGAGGTCGCGGGGAAGCGCGACACCTCGGTGGTGTACAAAGCATCCACATCTCGAAGCGCCAGGCCCGCGTCGCGCAAGGCCGCAGCGGTCGCCTCGGCGTGCAGGGCCATCCGCGGCAGGTTCGTAACCCCGAGCGAGCTCTCGGCGACGCCGACGATCACCGGCTCACGGCTCACAGCCGGACCGTCGCCTCGCCCTCGGCGGCCAGCCGATCCTCGGCCAGCACACGCTGCGTCACCCGTACCCGTCCGTCCTCAGGCTCACCGGCAACCGCCTCGATGCGGACGGTATCCCCCGCGTAGACCATGTTCTTGAACCGGAACGCCAGCGCGGTGATGAACGCGCGCGGCCCGTAGTGGTCGAGCAGCTGCTCGGCCATCAGCGCGCCGAGAACCTGACCGTCCACCACGGGCCCGGGCAGCTTCGCCTGCGCGACGTAGCCGGCGTCGTAGTGGATCGGATGCCAATCCCAGGTCGCGCCCGCGTACGCGACCATGTCGGTCAGCGTGATCGTCCGCTCCAGCGACGGGATCATGGTGTTCCCCGGTAGATGATCGTCTCGGTGTTCGTCGCGAGCAGCTCGCCGTCCTGGTTGGTGTAGGTCGCCTCGCTCAGCACGATCAGCATGCTCGACCCATCGCTGCGCGCGCGCTCGGTGATGTCGGCGATGCGCCAGCGCGCGGTGATCACGTCGGTCGGCAGCACCGGGCGTGCGAACGTGTACGCGTTGCCGCCGCGCACCGCGAGCGCGCCCTCGACCGGGACGTCCCACCAATGCCCGATCAGCCCGTCCTCATTCCGCGCGCCCGCGACGTACTGGTTGGTCTCGCAGATCAGCGTCGGCGGCGCGATCACATCCGGATAGCCGTGCTCGCGCGCGTACGCGTCGTCGGTATACAGCGGGTTGTCATCGCCGACCGCGAGCGCGAAGTAGCGGATCGCGGCCCGCCCCAGCGGCTCGGGCGCGGTGTGGACCGCTTCCTTGCCGATCCACGCGCGCACCTCGTCGGTCAACAAGCTCACGTGGCAGCCTCGACGATCGGCTTGAGGCTCGGCTGCTCGGCGAGCGCCAGCACCGCGTCGGCCAGCTCGCGCGCGCCGTCGCGTTCGACGTTCGCCACGAACTTCTCGAGCAGCTCGTCGTCCGACAGCGGGTCCTCTGGCCCGCCGCGGCTGGCCGCCACCTCGCCGTGCAGCGTCGTGCCATCGCGCAGCACGACCTCGACCATCCCCGGGGCGTCGGCGGGAGGCCCGGCGAAGTCCGAGGTGACCGCGCCGACGCGGGCGGCGAGCTCGAGCACGGACGTCCGCGCAAGCTGCTCGGGCGTGAACGAGCCGATCGTGACGGCGCGGTCTTGCACGATCGCAGCTGCGCAATAGGCGAGGCTGAACTTGCCCTCGTAGGGCGTGCGCGGCGCGCGCTTCGCCTCGGCGGGCTCGCATACGATCGGCACGCTGCCCTCGGGGACCGTGAAGGTCATCGTGTCGATCGCAGCCGCATCCGGGATGCGTTCCAGCACCGTCGCGAGCGCGTCGAGCGACGCGTGCACCAACTGACACGCCGGATACGGCTTGGTCGTGATCCGGGTGACCTCCCAGCGCTCGCCCAGCTCCGCGGTCAGCGACGCCGGGTCGACCTGCTCACCGAGGTACGACCGGTACAGCCCGTACGGCCCCTCGAGGATCGAGGCGGGTCCTTCCGCACCCGCGGCCGCCAGCCGCGCCGCGGTGATACCGGCCGCCGCGGACAAACCGGGATGCAGTTGCTTGGTGTTCGAGCCGGTGTTCAGGAACTCCAACGAACCGGCCGCCTGCGAACCGGCGATGCCGAAAGCATCGGCGGCAGCCGCAGCGTCGAGGCCATAGAGGCGGGCGGCTACTGCCGCGGAGGCGAACACGCCGCACACGCTGGTCGCGTGGAACCCGCGCGCATGGAACGCGTGCGGGAACGCCGCGCCCAGCCGGATCACGATCTCGTATCCGCCCATCGCCGCCGCGAGCACCTCCGCGCCGGTGGCGCCGGTCTCCTCCCCCACCGCCAGCGCGGCGGGGAGCACCGCGGCGGTTGCGTGCACCAGCGCCGTCTGATGCGTGTCGTCGAAGTCCAGGCCGTGCACCAGCGCGCCGTTGGCGAGCGCCGCGATCGGCGCCGGCGCTCGATGACCGTCGCCCAGTACCGTCGCCTCCTCGGGCGCGGAGATGCGCGCGGCCGCCTCGATCGCGAACGGCACCGCGTCCAGGCGCGCGCTGGCGATCGCGCAGCCGATCCCATCGAGTAGCTGGCGGCACGCTGCTCGCTGCGCATCGGCGGGCACGTTCTCCAGGCGCAGGTCCAGTGCCCAGCCTGCGAAGGTCTCGGCCGCGGTCGGCATACTAGGAAGCGTCGCCGAACGCGCCCGCCGCGCGCAAGGCGTCGACGCGGTCATCGTCGTAGCCGAGCAGCGTGCGGGTGACGTGCTCGAAGTCCTCATTGCGGAACGGCGCGCGCCGGTGCTCGACCGGCTCGTCGCCGACGCGGACCGGCGAGGCCGGCTGGCGCACCGTGCCGAAGCGGGGATGCTCGGTCTCAACGATCATCCCGCGCGCCTCGATCTGCGGGTCGGCGAACGCCTGCTCGACGGTGTTGACCGGACCGCACGGCACGCCGGCTGCGGTCAGCAGCTTCAGCCATTCGGCGGAGGAGCGCGCGCGCAACGCCTCGTCCAGGATCGGGATCAACTCCTCGCGATGCAAGCGGCGCGTCTCGAAGGTCGCGAAGCGCGGATCTTCGGCGAGCCCGGGTTGGCTGATCGCCTCGGCGAGGCGCACGAAGAACTTCTCCTTCGCGCAGCCGACCACGATCCATCCGTCGGCGGTCGGGAAGTTCTGGAACGGCACCAGCGAGGGATGCGCCGAGCGCGCGAGGCGCTCGGGCTCGAAGCCGCCGTTGAGGTGCCAGACCGCGGGATAGGTCAGCATCGAGATCGCCGCGTCGAACAGCGAGACGTCGCAGTCCATCCCCCGGCCGTCGCGGCGCGCGGCGTGCACTCCGGCGATCAGCGAGAACGCGCCGCAGATCCCGCCGATGTAGTCGACCAGCGAGAGTCCCGACTTCGCCGGCGGCCCGTCGGGCTCGCCGGTCAGGCTCATCCAGCCGCCGAGTCCCTGCAGGATGTAGTCGTATGCCGGCTCGGCCTTGCGCGGCCCATTCATGCCGAAGCCCGAGACCGAGACGCACACGATCCGGTCGTTGACGCCCTTGAGGTCCTCGTAGCGGATGCGGAGCCGCTGGGGCACATCACCGCGCAGGTTCGAGTAGACCGCGTCGGAGGCTCGCACCAGATCCTCGAGCACCTCTCGCCCCGCCGCCGTCGTCACGTCCAGCGACAGCGAGCGCTTGTTCCGGTTGAACGTCTCGAAGAACAGCGAGTCCTCGCCCTCGGCGAACGGCGGCACGTACCGGCCGACGTCGCCGGCGGTGTTGGGGTCCTCGATCTTGATGACCTCGGCGCCGAGGTCGGCGAGATGGACGCTGCCGAACGGCCCCGCCCCGTACTGCTCGAGCGCGACGACCCGGACGTCCTCCAATGGGCGCATGGCCGGACCAACGATAGCGCGGCTCCGAGGCCTCGTTCCAGTGAGTGAACCACTGTTTCGCCCAGCGGTATGCTGGCTCGCTCCACGGAAGGAGGCTCTTCATGGCGAGCAGCGACGGCACGATCGGCCGGTACTTCGAGGACTTCGAGGTCGGCGACGTCTACAAGCACCCGTTCGGACGCACGATCACCGAGACAGACAACATCTGGTTCACCCTGCTGACCAACAACACCAACCAGATGCATTTCAACGACCATTACGCCAAGCAGAGCACCTTCGGGAAGTACCTGGTGAACTCCGGCTACACAGTCGCGCTGGTGTTGGGGCTGAGCGTGCTCGACGTCAGCCAGAACGCGATGGCGAACCTGAGTTGGGACGAGATCCGATTGACGCATCCGGTCTTCGTCGGCGACACGCTGTACGCGGAGAGCCTGGTGATCGACAAGCGGGAGTCGAAGTCGCGGCCGTACGCGGGCATCGTCACGGTCAAGACTCGCGGCCTGAATCAGGACGGCGACGTGGTCGTGACCTGGACGCGCAGCGTCATGGTCTACAAGCGCGACGCGCCCATGGACAAGGGCCACTTCCCCGAAGCCGCGACGCCGATCGACGCCGACTGAACGCCGGCCCGGCGATCACGGGTTCATTTGCGGGCTTATTGCGGCCACTGTGACGTAGCGGCACGGGAGCTGCTCGAGAGGTTGGATGCAGAGGAACGCGCCGAAGGATCGGAGCCCTGGTGAAGCGGGGCGACATCTGGTGGTACGAGCATCCCTCGGCGGGGCGGCGCCCATTCCTCATCCTGACGCGCACGGAGGCCATCCCGGTTCTCAGTCAGGTGCTGGCCGTACCGGCGACGCGAACCGTGCGAGGCATCCCGACCGAGGTCTCGCTCGACGCGAGCGACGGCATCCCGGCCGAGTGCGTGCTGAGCTTGGACAACATCACGACGATCCGGCGCGCGTTGTGCACCGAGCGCATCACCGCGCTCACGAAGGAGAAGATGAACGAAGTGTGCCGCGCGCTGAGCGTCGCAGCCGCCTGCTGAGGATCAGTCGGCGCGCGCGCCCTCGACCAGGGCGTAGCCGAGGCGTCGTGATGACCGCACCCAGCGCATCGGCAGAGGCCAAGCCCCACGCGACCTGCTTCGCTCTGCTGGAGAAAACGCGCCTGAGCACAGCAGCGACCCCGGACAGGACCACGTACTCAGCAGGAAAACGCGCATGACCTTCCGCGTTCATCCTGGCTCACTCTCACGTTCAGCGAGCACCGATCGTAGAAGTTCGGGCAAGAACTCTGGCCGGAATGCGCTCGAGCCTTCGTTCAACATCTCCGTCAGACTCCACCACTTCCACGCCTGGATGGTGGATCGCTCTTCATCCGTCCACCCGGTTGGGTCAGGCGCGTCTGCAGAATGGCACTGCACGAGAAAGTACTTCTCCAACCACCGGGCGGGACTCGATCTGGCAACCGCATAGACCGCATCGCGATCCCGAAGAACGGGACCGACCTCGGCTCGGAACCCCGTTTCCTCGAGAAGCTCCCGTTGGGCTGCAGCAAAGAAGTCCTCACCTGTCCCAAGCTCACCGCCGACTGTCGCCCAAAACGGGTTCGTGTGCTCATCCTGGTACCGGAACAGAAGCATGCGGCCCGTCGGATCGAGGATAACGAGTCGAGACGACCGCCGAACCTCGAGCCTTTCGCTCACGTGTCCGCCACTACGCATGGACCTTACAAAGGCTTGGCGCGTCGACGGCCGGACGACCGCGAAGCAGCCGGACGACCGCGAAGCAGCCGGACGACCGCGAAGCAGCCGGACGGTCCGTTGTACGCGCATCGTAGGCCGCACGTGAACTCATCCTCGCGTCCGAGGTGCCCGCAGCTCCCCGGCCGCCTCCTCGGGCACATCCACGAAAGCGAAGAGATCCAGTGGGTACAGGTAGTCCTCTCCGGACTCATCAATCACGCGCAGGAATCCCTTTGCTTCAGCGGTCTCATCCCGGACGACCGGGTACACCTTGCGCTCAACGAGATCGTCTGCACCGTCTGTACGCAGGCAGACTGCGAATTCTTTCACCGTCGCGCGAGCCATCAGTCCAGGAACCTCTTGACCTTCATCTTGCGGCGTCCGATCCCGTGCGCCTCGTACCAGTGTACCTCCGCGAGCGACGTCGATCCGTCCCGCAACTCCACCAAGGCGATCCCCTTGAGTTTCCTCCAACGACCGCGGCCATACCGAGCTCGGAGTTGGGCGCGCTTGCGAACCGAGACGCCCTTAGCGATGACCTCGACGTCTGAGATCCGACTGGCGAGCTTGAAGTACACGGCCGGAGGTCAACCAGCACCACCGACACCCTCGGTCGGGCTAACGACGACCCTGCGCGTCAGCGGCCGGACGCCGAAGGCGGACGGTCCGTTGCACGCGCGAGTTGTGCGTCACGCTACCTATCTCTCCGGTCGTTCACCGCTCAATGGATGTCAGTGAAGGCTGCATCTCCGCAGTCCCCTGCAGCGTCTAGGATCACAATGGGCGACGGCATTCGAATCTCCACCTTATGTTGCGTCCATGCCGCCGAGAAGCGAACCGAGAAGCTGCGGAAGATGCTGGCCGTCCCCCCTTGCGTGCGGCAATCCGCGAATTCGTAGCGGAGACGGAAGAAGGCGTAGTCGCCGGGTTCGAGCCGCAAGGGAGCGAACCGCTCATAGGCAGAAGGTGCACCTCCGAAATCCAGCCCTGGGCCGGTTCCGACCTCCACGTCGCTCAAGCGCCAGTAGTAGTGGTTTTCGTGCACGACCTCGCTAATCGTGACGCCAAGTGGTCCCGTGTTCTTGATCTGAACGAACAGTTCGAATGTTCCGCCTGGCTTGAAGGCGTACCTGTACTCGCTTCCGAGAGCATAGGTATCAACGACTTTCGCGTTGTAGGCTCCGAACTGGTGCGCGTAGACCAAAGGCTGGTAGGTGCTCACCCAGGCAAGGCTCAAGGAAAGCAAAGTTGCAATCAGCAAGCCGCCGACAACGCCGACAGCCGTCTTCCACCGGCCCTTCCTGTCGCCAGACTGACTCAAGCCCTCGGACGTTTTCACATCTAGCACCATTGGCCAACCCTCGATTCAGCGTCCGCACAACTACTGCTTAGGCGGACCCGTATAAGCACCCTCGGCTGTATACGCGCGCGCGCGCGCGCAAGGCCTCGATCGGCGTTCTGGCCTGCTCGGATGCTGCTCGATCCTTCATCGATGAGCTCGGGGGTTATGCGGCACGCTGCTCGGACCTGGATGAGGAGTGTAAGTGGCGCGCTGTCGTTTGCGGCTTCCCGCCCACCGAACGGGGCGCCCACTCTGCTTCGCCTCGGCGCCCACCCGCTACGCCTCGACGGTCGATAGGGT
>Ga0214471_10001720_pt1 | contig 17297 bp, 15 predicted proteins | sample RVTome_5_FD_207665 | JGI IMG/M metagenome (GOLD analysis project Ga0214471, IMG submission 207665) | Soil microbial communities from uranium-contaminated site in the Upper Colorado River Basin, Wyoming, United States - RVT142D155 | ecosystem: Environmental > Terrestrial > Soil > Contaminated >... | reverse complement strand
ATGCTCGACGCCGAGGGCATCGCCCTGATGAAGGAGCGCGGCACCTACCTGGCGCCGACCCTGTACGTCGGCGACTACATCCTCGAGGAAGGCGCGGCGTCGGGGATCCCCGAGAGCGAGATCGAGCGCGAGCGCGCCCTCGCCGACACCGACAACGCCTCGTTCCGCGCCGCCCTGGCGGCGGGCCTGCCGATGCCGCTGGCGACCGACGCGGGGGTGTTCCCACACGGCCTCAACGCCCGCGAATTCGCGGTTCGGGTGGGCGAGGGCGAGACCCCCATGCGGGCCATCGAATCGGCGACCCGGATTGCCGCCCAAGCGATGGGCTGGGACGACCGCCTCGGCACCGTGGCGGCGGGAAAGCTCGCCGATCTGATCGCCGTCGCCGGCGACCCGATCGCCGACATCACCGAGCTCGAACGGGTACGCTTCGTGATGAAGGGTGGCCGCGTCTATCGCGACGAGCTGTCGAGGCGCTGAGCAGGCGCGGCTTCACCTCCACCGACCTGCCGCTGCTGGCCGATTCGAGGAGGGCCTCGATGATCGTCACGTCCGCGAGCCCCTCGTCGCCGGAAGGCTCCGGAGCGCGGCCCTCGAGGATGGCATCGGAGAAGTGCAGCAGCTCGGCAGCCACCTGATCGCGACACTGGAAGTGCTCCATGCGCGTATTGTCGCCGATCTCCAGGATGTGGCCGACGCCGTCGTGGGAACCAAACGCCGGTCGCACCAGCAGGTTTCCCTCGGTCCCGAACACCTGGTAATAGTCGTGGTCGGCCGCCGCGAAGCTGGTCGTGAAGGTCGCCAGCCGATCGTCGGAGAAGCGGAGGATCGCGGAGGTCATCTCGTCGCAGTCCGCGAACCGGCCGTTGCCCATGGACGCCAACGCGGTCACCTCCACGGGCTCGTCGCGGAAAAGGTAGCGCGCCGCGTTGATGCAGTAGATCCCGATGTCGTAGAGGGTGCCGCCTCCCTCGCTGAGCGGGCCGAGGCGGATGTTGTCGGGCTCGTCGACGCGGTTGGAAAACGATGACACGAAGAAGCGCGGCTCGCCGATCTTGCCCGACCGGACGACCTCCATGGCCCTCATGTTGGCCTCTTCGAAGTGCAGGCGGTAGGCGATCATGAGCCGAACGTTGGCCTCCTCGGTGGCCTCGATCATCGCCTCACAATCTCGCACGGTAACCGCCATCGGCTTCTCGCACAGGACGTGGACGCCGGCCGCAGCGGCGCGCTCGACGAACTCCCGATGGTGATCGTTGGGCACAGCGACGTAGAGAGCGTCGAGACGGGCCTCCGACACGACCGATTCGAGCTCGTCGGTATCCGCCGTGAGCTCGACCTCGTAGCGGCGGCCGAGCTCGTCGAGCTTGTCCCCGTCGGTGGAAAGCAGCGCCACCAGGCGCGAGTTGCGGCGCGCATGCTCGAACGCCGGAAGCACCGCCGTCTGGGCGAACCAACCCAGACCGACGACACCATAGCGAACCGCGCGATCCCGTTCTCGGCGGCGATCGTCTCCTTTCGCTCGGCCGGAGCGCTGCTGCTCACTCCGTGATCTATTGGCCATGCATGTCACCACGCCTCTCAGCCTTGCAGACGCGGGCGGCAACCCGCCGCCACGGGCCAAGGCCGCTGGTTTCGGCGCTCGGCGAGCGCCGGCCCCACCCCCGTGCCTAAACGTGTGCAAGGCGTATGCCGCCAAGCGGCCTGGCCAGGCAACCGGCGTTTCGACGATCTGTGCGCCCGAAAGACGCAAGGCCTGCAGCCGGCCGTGCAGCGATTGCATCGCCGGCGGAACGGGGCGCCAGTGCTTTTCTCGGGGGGCGGCCCCTTCTTGGACGTCAATCGGAACGGTCACGGTGACGCTGGGCCATCAGCTGTTACGATCTCCGAAACCGAGGAGGATCCTCCATGCACACACGCCTGATGAGCCGTTTCGCCCTCGCCACCGTCATCGCCGCCTTCACGCTCATGCCGCTCGAGGCGGCGTCCGGACAGCTGCCGCAGCTCCAGAACTGGCCGCAATGGCGGGGCCCCGAGGCCACCGGCGTGGCGCCGGCCGCTAACCCGCCGGCCGAGTGGAGCGAGTCGGCCAACATCCGCTGGAAGGTGCCGGTCCCCGGCCGCGGCTCCGGCTCGCCGATCGTCTGGGGCGACCGCGTGTTCGTGCTGACCGCGGTCTCGGAGAGCGGCCAGACGGCGGAGGGGGTGACGCACAGGTACGTCGTGATGGCGTTCGACCGCGAGACGGGAGCCGTGGTCTGGGAGAAGGTCGCTCGAGAGGAGGCGCCCCACGAGAGCACGCACCGCCAGAACGGCACCTATGCCTCGGCCTCGCCGGTGACCGATGGCGAGGTGCTGATCGCCAGCTTCGAGTCGCGCGGCCTGTACGCCTTCGACCTGGACGGCAACCTGATCTGGGAGAAGGACCTGGGCGACAAGCTCATGCGCAATCAGTTCGGCGAGGGCAGCACGCCGGCGCTCCACGGCGACACGATCGTCCACGTCTGGGACCAGATCGGCGGCCAGTCGTTCGTCGTCGCGCTCGACAAGCGGACGGGAGAGGAGCGGTGGCGCCAGGATCGGGACGAGATCGACACCTGGGCGACGCCGCTGATCGTCGAGGCGAACGGGCGCGCCCAGGTGATCGTCCCGGCGATGGAGCGGGTCAAGAGCTACGACCTGCAAACCGGGGAAGTCGTCTGGGAGACCGAAGGCCTGACGATGAACGTGATCCCGTCGCCGGTGTACGAGGACGGGCTGGCCATCTTGATGAGCGGCTTCCGCGGTAACAGCCTCAAGGCGATCGACCTGACGAAGGCCGAGGGCGACATCACCGGCACCGACGCCATCGTCTGGACCCACGATCGCGACACCCCATACGTGCCGTCGCCGCTGCTTTATGACGGCATCCTGTACATCCTGAAGTCCAACAGCGGCATCCTCACCGCGTTCGACGCCAGGACCGGAGAGCCGCACTACGCTCTGCAGCGGCTCGAGGGCGTCGACGAGGTGTTCTCGTCGCCGGTCGGCGCCGCCGGCCGCGTCTACATCACCAGCCGTGGCGGCCACACCGTCGTTCTCGAGCACGGCGAGGCGTTCGAGGTCGTGGGCGCCAACACCCTGGACGACGGCTTCGACGCCTCACCGGCGATCGTCGACGGCGAGATCTACCTGCGTGGCTACCGGTTCCTCTACTGCATCGCGGAGAGCTGACACCAAGCGCAGGGACGGGCGGGCGCCAATGGGCCCTGGTTCTGCAAGCCGGCGTCGAGAACGCCGGCCGCGATTGTTCTCGTCGGCGCTGAGCGCCGGCGAGCGCCGCGCCTACGGCGCCGTCACGGCAACTTTCGTCGGCGCTTTCCTGGCCTCCATGTGGCCGCTGTATCCCTTGTTCAGCCGCGTGCGGCCCTTCGTGTTCGGCATCCCGCTGGCGCTGTTCTACCTGCTCGTCTTGCTGCTCGCCTGCTTCTTCTCGCTGTTGGCCCTCTACCGCTGGGAGGACCGGCGCGGGAGGCTGGAATGAGCGCCGCGCCCCGGCCGGCACGCGGGCTCTGATGGAAAGCTGGCTGGTCGTCACGCTGGTCACCTTCGCGTATCTGCTGGTGACCCTGCTGGTCGGCGTCCTTTCGGGGAGGCGGGCCTCGGCCTCGACGGTCGGCTACGTCGCCGCCGACCGCGCCTTCGGCTTTCTGGTGATGTACTTCGTGATGGGGGCGTCGATCTTCTCGGCGTTCGCGTTTCTCGGCGGGCCGGGGTGGGCCTACTCGCGGGGCGCCGCGGCCTTTTACATCCTTTCCTACGGCACCGTCGGGCTGGCGCCCTGGTACTTCTTCGGGCCGCGGGTCGCGGCGCTCGGCCGCCGCTTCGGCTACGTTACCCAGGCCGAGCTGTTCGCCCACCGCTTCGAGAGTCCGGCGCTGTCGGGGCTGATGGCGGTGATCAGCCTGCTGTGCTTCCTGCCCTACCTGATCCTGCAGATGGAGGGCGCCGGCTACGTCTTCGACGTGGTCACCGAAGGGCGCATCCCGCCCGCCGCCGGCGCCGCAATCGCCTACGGCGTCGTACTCGTCTACGTGTACACGAGCGGCGCCATGGGGGTCGGCTGGACCAACACCTTCCAGGGGATGTTCATGATGGCGCTGGCCTGGGGGCTGGGCCTCTATCTCCCCATCCACCTGTACGGCGGCGTCGGGCCGATGTTCGAGGCGCTGGCCGCCGCCGTTCCCGAGATGCTCACCGCCCCGGGGCTGGACGACGCCGGCAACCGCTGGACCTGGGGCGGCTACAGCAGCGCCATCGCGATCTCGGTGTTCGGCTTCAGCCTCTGGCCGCACTACTTCATGAAGATCTACACGGCGCGCGACGTGCGGACGCTGAAGCAAACGGTCGTCTGGTACCCGACCTTCCAGATCTTCCTGGTGCCGATCCTGTTCATCGGCTTCTCGGGCATCCTGCGCTTCCCCGGGGTGCAGCCGAGCGACGCGATCCTGCCGACGATCATCACCTCGCTGGGGCTGCCGGCGGTGGTTGTCGGGCTGTTCTGCGCCGGCGCGCTGGCCGCCTCGATGTCGACCGGCGACGCGCTCGTGCACGCCGCCGGCTCGATCCTGGTCAACGACCTCTACAAGGTCTGGTTCAAGCCGGAGCTCGACGATCGCGCGGAGCGCCGCTTGATTCGCTTCCTGGTCGTGGTGATCGCCGGGATCGCCTACTATTTCGCCGCCTTCTCGGATTTCTCGTTGGTCTGGCTGCTGCTGTTCTCGTACGGCTTCCTGGCGCAGTTCTTCCCGCTGCTGCTCGCCACCTTCTTCTGGCCGCGGGCGACGCGCGCCGGCGTGATCGCGGGGATGCTGGCCGGCGTCGGGGTCGTCGTGCTGTTTTCCCGCTACCCCGGACTGCAGTGGCAGCAGATCCACCCCGGCATCTGGGGCGTGGTCGCCAACGCCGCGGTGCTGGTCGCCGTCTCGCTGCGAACGGCGCCGCCGGACGAGACGCACGTGCGCCGCTTCGTGGTGACGTAGGGGATCTGGCCGGGCGCCGCCCGACGTCCAAGGCACCGATCCGCCGTGCAGCACGCCGCCGCGCAGATGTATCATGCGCGAATGCTGGCTGGCTCTTCGCGCGGCATCGTCCACCTCGTGGTCCTCGGCGCATTGGTGAGCAGCGCCGTGGCGCAGGCATCCGGCAACGGACCGACGCCGCCGCCCGGTGGCGGGAGCGGCGCCGGCCAGGCGCAGCCGCCAGCTGGCGAGAGCGGCGCCGGGCAGGCGCAGCAGGCCGAGCCGCCCTTCGAGCCGCTCGGCTACGCGGGCCTGCTGGCCTACGAGCGCGCCTACCCGCTGTTTCCGGGGCACCCGCTCGTGATCCAGGCGGCGAGCACCAGGTATTGGGTGTTCCGGAACACCGCCTATCGAGGCGGCGAGTCGACCGGCGAATCGGCCTGGGTGAGTCTCGGCCCCGAGGTGAGCCTCGCCGGCGGCAACGAGAACGTCTCGGGGCGGGTTGCGGCGCTGGCGATCTCGCCGCATTGCACGCTGGACGGGCCCTGCCGGCTGTGGGTGGGCGCGGCCGGCGGCGGCGTGTGGCGCACCGACGACGCCATGCACCCGGACGACCCGAAGTGGAGCTGGGTCGGGCGCGGGCTGGGCACCAACAGCATCGGCGCCCTGGCGCTCGATCCCAACGATGCGAGCGGCAACACGATCTTCGTCGGCACCGGCGAGACCAATCAGCCGAACAACTCCGGCGCCGGCACCGGCCTCTACCGTTCCACCGACGGCGGCGACCGCTGGGGCCGCGTCTCGACGATGATCACCGATCCGGCCGTTTCGTCCGTGGCGATGGACTTCACCTTTACCCGCGGCATCAGCACGGTGGTGGTCGACCCGCGCAGCCCGCAGACGATCTACGTAGCCACAACCAGCGCCATGGTGGGGATGACCGGCGTGCGCGGCGGCCAGACGCAGACGCCGGGGTTCCCGCAGCCGCGGGTCGGGCTCTACAAGACCAGCAACGGCGGCCTGAGCTGGTCGCTGATCTGGGTGCCTCCCCTCGATCCCGTCATTCCGCCCAACCCGCACCTCGGCGCCGGCGTCGGCGACACGATGTTCGGCGTCCGACACGTCAAGCTGGACCCGAAGAACCCGGACATCGTCTACGCAGTGGCCTGGAACAACGCCATCCACCGCTCGGCGCCGTCGCTGGAGGGCGCCGACGGATCGTTCAAGCCGGTCTTCGCCGTCGTCGACGGCGGGCGGTTCCGCGACCTCGCGATGTTCGACCTGACCGTGCTGGGCGGGCGGACGCGGATGTACGTGTACAACGGCACCGAGGCGCGGCCGCCGCAGGCGCTCTACCGGCTCGACAACGCCGACGTGCCGGCCGCGTCGCTGGTCACGGGCGGCGGCGAGAGCCTCTCGAACACCGGCGCCTGGATCCGCTTGTCGTCCAACGACCCGGCGCATCCGGGGTGGACCAGCCGGGCGATCTGCACGTCGCAGTGCTTCTACGACCTGGTGGTGGCGGTGCCCGAGGGGCAGCCGGACACGGTGCTGGTCGGCGGCGTCCAGTCGCCGAACTTCGGCGAGCCGACGATCCGATCGACGAACGGCGGCGTCAACTTCAACGGCTTCGGCAACGACGCGCAGAACCCGCGCAACACCAGCCACGTCGACGTGCGGGCCATCGTCTTCCACCCCGTAGACCCGTCGATCGCCTTCGTCGGGTCCGACGGCGGCGTGGTGCGCAACGACGGCGTGTTCGTCAGCAACACCCGGCTCTGCGGAAGCGGCGCGCCGCCGCAATGCAACACGATGCTCGCCAACGTGCCGCAGCGGCTGCACTTCCTCAACAAGGGGCTGCAGACGCTGCAGTTCTACAACGTCGCGCTCGACCCGCGCGATCCGCTGGGGCGAATGCTGGGCGGGCTGCAGGACAACAGCACGATCTGGATGGACGGCAGCGACCCGCCGCGCGTCTGGAGGTCGCTGTTTCCGTTCGGCGACGGCACCTCGGCGAGCGGCTTCCATCCGGCGCGGCCCGAGGTGCTGTTCGCCAGCTTCCAGAGCGACCGGTTCTTCACCAACTTCCGCAACGGGGCGGCGGGCTTGTGGGTGCGAACCGACGATCCGATTCGCGACAGCGACGAGCGCAACACGATCACCCAGTCGACCGGCCGCCAGTTCATCACCTTCGATCGGGTCAACCCCGACACGCAGTTCACCGGCTTCCAGCACGTCTGGCGGACGAAGAACAACGGCGGCGAGCAGGGGTTCCTCGAGGCGAGCTGCCGCTTCCCCGGCGGCTCGACGGCCGTGCGGTGCGGCGACTGGGTGCCGCTCGGCGTGCCGTATCCTTTCGCAAGCGGCGCAACGCCGGAGAGCGCCAGCCGCAAGCCGGGTGATCTGACCAGCGACTTCTACGGCAGCGACCGCGCCGGCGGCATCATCGTCGCGGCGGAGCGCACGCCGGCCGACGCCGGGACCCTGTGGGCGGCCACCAACTTCGGGCGGCTGTTCGTGGCGAAGAACGCCGACGCGCCGGGCCCGGGCGTGGTGTTCTGGCGCATCGATACGCCCTCGACGCCGAACCGCTTCGTCACCCGGATCGTCGTCGATCGCTCGGACCCGAACGTGGCGTACGTCTCCTACTCGGGCTTCAACACGCTGACGCCGGCCACTCCCGGCCACATCTTCCAGGTCGTCTTCGACCCGCAGTCCGGTCAGGCGGCGTTCACCTCCCTGGACTTCGACGTCGGCGACCTACCGATCAACACGCTGGCCTACGACGACCTCGCCGGCGACCTGTACGCGGGCACCGACTACGGTCCGCTGGTCCTGCGGGGCGGCGCCACGAGCTGGGCCCTGGCCGGCGTCGGCTTCCCCGAGGCGCTGATGGTGGACCTGGAGATCGTCCCGGAACAGCGGATCCTCGTGGCCGCCACCCACGGTCTGGGCATCTTCCACCTGCGGCTGCCGCCGCTACCCTAGCCTGGCCAGCCAACCCCGGCGAAGGGCGCCTTCGAGAGCTCACAACCTCACGAAGACGCCGGCCGTGATCAGGATGCGGGCCTGCAGGCCGCCGGCCGTGAACGCCTCGAAGTCCCGAAGCGGCGGGCCGCCGAGCGTCGATTCGCGGCCGGTGGAGGGGTTGTTGCTGAACTGGATCGACGGCGTGGTGAACGACTCGATGAAGTCGGCCGGCGTGCCCTGCGCGACCGCCGGGTCGGTATCGATCAAGACGCGGGTCGTGCGCGGGCCGATCAGCACGCGGCCGTCGACGCGGACGCCCCAGCGGTCGGTCAGGTCGCGCCGCAACCCGGCGCCGACGACGCCGGTCAGCGTCGTGCGGCTTTCATGGCGGATCGTCACCCGATCGGTCTCGTCGATCGGCACCTCGCCGAGGATCCGGAACCGGTAGCGCCCCTCCAGCGTCACGGCCGCGCCGCCGCCGACGCTCGTGATCACGCCGCCGCCGAACGTCAAGTAGGGGGCGAAGCCGCCCGCCGGACCGAGCTCGTAGATCAGCGCCCCGGTGGCGGCGATCTCCCGCGCCGAGCCACCGCTGGCCGACGATGCCTGGACGTCGACGTCCGTGAACGGCCCGCTGGCCAGCAATCCCACGAAGGCCGGCACGAAGCTGTCACGCGTGGCGCCGGCGGCCGCGAGGAGCTCCTCGCTCAGCTCGGCCGAGGTGGGGAAGAAGTCGAGGCTGAGCTCCGCGGCGTAGCGCGAGGTGAGGGCGCGCCGCACGCGCACGCCGCCGGCAACCGAGTTGCCGCGCCGCAGCCCCGATCCGCCCAGCGCCGCATCGAGCGGCTGGATCGCGGCCGGCACGTCGAACTGCTCGTTGACCAGGTTCAACAGCGAGGCGCCGTCGCCGAAGAACCATGAGGGCACCCGCCGCGACGGAAAGACCGGGCTCGAGGTTGCGATCGGCGGGCCCGGCACGGGCAGCGTTGCGGTGCCTTCGCCGGAGCCGCCGGCCAACATCACGCCGCCGTAGCCCTCGACCTGCCAGCGACGCTCGCCTCCCGACGATTGGGCCCACGCCGCCGGCGTGCCGGCCGAGCAGCCGACGAGCACCGCGACCGCGAAGAAGGCGGATCGCCCCCGGCAGCGGTACACCGGCTACGTCCAGACGCGGCGAACCGCGTAGTCATCGAGGAGATCGTCACGGCTGAGAATCGTCAGGTCTTCCTCGAGGGCCTGGGCGATGAGCAGCCGGTCGAATGGATCGCGATGGATGAAGGGCAGCATCTCGACCCGAAGCGCGTGCTGGAGAGCGACGTCCAGCAGGCGGATCGCGTTCCGCTCGCGCTGCTGTCGAACCAGCATTTCAAGCGGGAGATGGAGCTTCAATCGAGCGAGCGACGACTTGATGGCAAGCTCCCAGACGCTCGCGACGCTGAGGTAGAGGTCGGTGTCGTTGCGCAGGATGGTCGCCGCGGCGGAGTCACCGAGACGAGGATCGCCGCTCGCCATCCACAGGAAAGCGTGGGTGTCGAGCAAGAAGCCGGCCACCTACTCGTACCCCGCGAAGTCTTCGAGGGGAGCGTCGAATCCCTCGCAGATCTCGATCTGGCCGCGGTGCAACCCGAGCACGCGCTCGGCGCGTGCGCCCGCCACCGGTACCAGCCGCACCATCGGCCGGTCGCGCTTCGCGATGATGATCTCCTCGCCCTCGACGCACTCTTGGATAAGGCGGGACAGGTGGGTCTTGGCCTCGTGGATCGTGACCGTCTTCATCGCCCAAACATAACTAAGTTCTATGACTTAGTCAATAAGGCCGCGTGATCGGCCAGGCGACGCTGATCTACCGCCGGCGGGTGTCGGGTCCTCGTTGCCCTGGTACCTTCCGCGTATGCGCGCGGCAATCATGATGTGCTCTCGATCGACGGCCGTGCTGGCCTTGGCCTCGGTCGAGATCGAAGGCGCAGGTGACGCGGCGGAAGCCCGGCGGGTCCTCGATCGCGCCGCGGGGGCCTTCGAGCGCAAATGGCAGGGACAGCGGCGATGAACCTGTATGCCGGCACCAGCGGCTTCAGCTACAAGGCCTGGAAGGGGCCCTTCTACCCGGAGGAGCTCGCCGCCAAGGACATGCTGGGCTACTACGGCAGCCAGCTTCCGGCGGTCGAGATCAACAACACCTTCTACCAGCTTCCCAAGGCGGGTGTGCTGGAGGGCTGGGCGGCGCAGGTCCCCGAGGACTTCCGCTTCGCGATCAAGGCGTCGCGGCGCATCACCCACTTCAAGCGGCTGAAGGACAGCGGCGAGGTGCTCGACTACATGCTGTCGGCGATCGCCGTCCTGGGCGAGCGGCTCGGCGTCGTGCTCTACCAGCTTCCGCCCAACTTCCGCGCCGACCTCGAGCGCCTGAAGGCATTCCTGGGCGCGCTGCCGCGCGACGTTCGCGCCGCCTTCGAGTTCCGCCACGCGAGCTGGAGCGACGACGCCGTTCACGCCGCGCTTCGCGATCACGGCGCGGCGCTGGTCTCCGCCGACACCGACGAGGCCGACGCCGAGATCGTCGCCACCGCGAGCTGGGGCTACCTACGCCTGCGCAAGTCCGACTACGACGATGCCCAGACCGCCGCCTGGGCCGACAAGGTCGCGTCGCAGGCCTGGCAGGACGCCTACGTGTTCTTCAAGCACGAGGACGCCGGCATCGGGCCGCAGATGGCGAAGAAGTTCCTGGAGGCGGCGGGAGGTCATTAGTTGCCCATCGGCGGCGACGGCCTCGCCAAAGATCGTCGGCCGCGCCGGGGGCGCTCGGATGTCGCCTCACTCTTCCTCGAGACCCAGGTAGGAGCGCAGCGCCTCGCGCACGATGCTCGCCTCGCTGCGGTGCTCCTCGTAGGCGATCTTGCGCAGCTCCTTGTCCTCGTCCTCGTTGATCCACAGCGTCTTTTTCACCTGCCCGCGCTTGCGCGTGGTCTCTCCGCCACGCGGCCCCACCCTCGTCGTTCCCATTTGCTTATTGGCCATAAGGCGGTAGGATACGGACGTCCGTATTCCGTAATTATGTAGTTCCGTATCGGCGGGTGTCGTCGATACGAGAGGCGGCGCGCGAAACCGAAGGGCGGCTCGTGAACAAGGAGCCCAGGAGAGCGCGTGGCCGGAGGGCGGGCCTGGCGGGAAGCCACGGGGAAGTCGGCCCACAAGGGGCCCCCGGACGAGCTTCCGGCGCAGGGGGACCGGGCGCCCGACACGAGGGCGCCACCGCCCCGGCCGCGCCCTGCGTCCTGCTGGCCGATGACGACGATCAGATCCGCGCCGTCTTCGGCCGCTGCCTGTTGGGCGCCGGGTTTCGCGTCTTGGAAGCGTCGAGCGGCGAAGAGGCCTTGGAGCTTTCGCGGCGATGTGGCGATGAGATCGGCGTCCTCGTGACCGACGTCGAGATGCCGGGCATGGGAGGTGCCGAGCTCGCCGCCCGCATCGACGCCGAGACGCCGGGCTTACCGGTGATCTACGTGACGGGGAACCCGGGCTCGATCTCCGCCGTCAGCCTCGACAACGGCGCGCTCGTGCTGCTCAAGCCGCTCGACCTCGACGATCTCCAGGAGGCCGTCGAGCGGGCCCTCGAAGGACGCGGCGAGGAGCGTCCGAAGCCGCGACCCGAAGGGTAAGCGACCACACTCACACCCGAAACCTCTGGATGTCGTGTCAGCCGATCTCGATCCGCTTTCCGAAGGGTGAGTGCCCGCGCTGACACCCGAGACCCGCCGTGGCCGGCTCCTTACATTGACCGGCGCTCCGTGAACGTCGTACTAGTTGCAGGTAGGCCGTTCACGAAGTCCAGCTAGGAGCTCTCCCCATGACCACGGTTGCCCACTGGCTACCCCGCGCCGCGCTGGCGGCGATCTTCCTCTTCCACGGAGGCGCCAAGTTCCCCGCCGCCCAGGGCATGGCCGACATGATGGGCATGCCGATCGTGATGGTCTACCTGCTCGCGACGATGGAGGTGACGGGCGCGCTGCTGATCCTCTGGGGTGGCGCCGGACCGGACTGGGCGACGCGCGCGGGTGGCGCCATCTTTTCGATCGTCATGGTCGGCGCCATCGGCCTGGTTCACATGCAGCACGGCTGGAACTCGGTCAACATGGGGACCGGCAACGAAGGCCGCGGCATGGAGTTCCAGGTGCTGATCCTCGCCGTCTCGCTGTTCTTCGCGCTCCGCGGGAACACCGCCAACGACGGCGCTGCCTGAAGAATTTCAGGCGGGCACGGGTCCTGCTTCTCGTTGGTTACCAAACGATCTTGAGCGAGCTCAGGCCGGCTCCGGGTCTTGCTTCTCGTTGGTCACCAAACGCTCGAGCAGCCAGGCGGCGCCGTCTGCCTGGCCGCCGGCCTCCCGGATGTCTCGCATTCGGGCCTGGACCAGGAAGTCGGTGATGCCGCCCTCGAGGAGCCCGGCGGCCGAGCCCACGTTGTAGTACACCCCGACCCACTCGTCGTCTCCCATCCCGGTGAGCGTGGGGCCGTAGGTGGCCAGCACCTCGGCCGTCTTCTGCTTCAGGTCCGCCAGGTGCTCGCCATAGACCTGGCGCTGCTCGTCGGTGTTCTCCTCCATCCTCTGGCGCAGCGACTGGACGGTGACACCGGGCTCGACGCGGGAGGGGGCCACCGCCTGGATCATCCGAGTCGCCAGGTTGAGCCGCGCCGCCTTGCGGAAGAGCACTCCGTAGCCCGGGACGTACTGGTATCCGGAGTCGCCCCCGAAGAACTGAGCCTGGTCGGCATAGACGACCCGGGCCTCGCCCACACGCTGGACCTGCAGGGAGCTGTCGATGATCTCCGCCATGATCTTCAGCTCGGTGCGCAAGGTGCCGGAGACCCCCGTCTCCCCCTTGGCCATCCGTACGGCGGCGAGGTTCTGGTCCCGGCTTGCTCCGCTGAGCTCGCCGCGGCGGGCGCTCACGGTAACCGTCTCGGACTCTCCACCGCCGAAGTCGGCGATGAAGGTGATGGACTCCTCCGGCGCGGCGCGGTTCAGCGTGCTGCCGTAGAGCGCCACCACGTCGCGCAACCCCTCGGCGAGCCTCTCCCGGTACTGGGCGGACCAGAGCTCCCACGCGGCCTGTCGCTCCTCGACCCGCTCGCGCTCCTGCTCCAGCGCCCTTTCCGCCTCGCCGGCCGCACGGGACTCTTCCGCACGCCCGGCCTCCGCGGCGCGCCGCGCCTCGCGCACCAGCACGTCGAGCTCGGAGCTGCGGACGCGGAACGCCTCGGCCGTCCCCTCACTCAGGCCGGCGATGCCCCGGGGGACCACGCGCCAATTCACGGTGAACAGGTAGCCGTATCCCTGCATGTAGAAGCCGGTCACCTCACGGTTGCCGATGTTGAATACACGGCCCCCGGAGACGTTGAGGGTCCAGAAGGCCGGTGCCTGGCCACTGCCGGCGTAGGCGTAGCCCCCTCCGGAGCCGCGGGCCGCTCCCGCCGACTCGGGCTCTCCCTGGAGCACCTCCGGGAGCTCGGGGGCCTCGATCTCGCCCAGGGCCGTGCTGACGATCCGCTGCATGATGCGGATGTCCTGCGGGAGCTGGGCACCCTCGTTCTCGATCCCCCATTCGCCCACATAGATCATTTCTTGGGCCATCCGGTCTTGGGCCCTCCGGCGGGCGGCATCCTGCGCCTCCGCGGCGGTCTGCCTCGCTGCTGTGGCCCGCGCCTGTCCGGCGGCCTGCGCCTCCGTCGCGGCCTGCGCCTCCGTCGCGGTCCGCGCTTGCACGGCGGCCTGCGCCTCCCCAGCGGTCTGTGCCTCCGCGGCGGTCTGTGCCTCCGCGGCGGTCTGTGCCTCCGCGGCGACCTGCGCCTCTGCCGCAGTCTGCGCTTCGGCGGCGGTCTGCGTCAGGGCAGCACCGGACGACAGGGCCAGGATCATGGCCGTGATTACGAGCAGCGCCCCCGCCTGGGGACCCTTCCGGTCCTTCGACTCTCTCATCGCGATTACTCCTCCTCGAAGTCCGGCCCGCGCTGCATCAGCGAGGCCAGGATATTGTTCATTCGTTGCAGTTCCGACCCGGTGATGACACCTAGTTCGTCGATCGCCGAGAAGACCAGCCCCAGGTCGCTCTCCTGCTGCTGCTGGATGTCGGCGAAGGCGGCACCCACGGCGCCGCGGAGCTCCTCGCTCATCGCCAACCCCTGTTCCTGCATGCGCTCGTCGATGGCGGCGAGGAGCAGCCGCCGTTCCTCGTCGCTGCGCGATCGGAACAGCTCCTCCATGTGGGCAACCGCCTCCGTGAGGCCCTCCTCGAATTCCTCCTTGCTGATGCCGGCGGCGGTTGCGCCCGCTGCGCCGCCCGCTGGGCCACCCGCTGCGTCGCTCGTCGCGCCGGTCGCTGTGTCGCTCGTTGCGCCGCCCGCGGTGTCGCTTGCTGGGCCACCCGCTGTGTCGCTCGTTGTGCTGGTTGCGGTGTCGCTCGTTGCGCCGCCCGCTGTGTCGCTCGCTGCGCCGCCTGCTGCATCGGCGATCCGTTCGGCCGCCGGCGGGCCGCCTCCGAGACCGATCTGCAGGCTGCCGTCGGACGCCACCCTCAGGTCGAGCATTGCGGCAGCCGCCACGAGCACCACGAGCATGGCGGCGGCGGCCATGATCGGCTGGAGCACCGCTCGCAGCCCCGGGCCGCCGATCTCGTCTGCCCAGCGCCGCGCCCTGGCCAGAAAGCCCGAGCGCTCGTTCACGTAGACCATGCGGGGGACGTTGACCGCGTTCGGCCAGGCCGACAGCAGGTCCCGCGTCGAGGTGAGGTCCTCGAGCTCGGCCCGGCAAGCAACGCACCCGGCCAGGTGGGCGCGCAGCTCGGCCATCTCGACCTCGTCGCCGTCTTCGTAGAGCAGGCTGGCGAGCTGCTCCTCCCCGTAGCTGCAGGCTTTGTTCATCGCACACCCCCTGCTGATCCGATCCCCGTGATGCCGCTGCTTTCGAGCTGCTCCCGCATCGTGCGCAGGCCGCGGTAGAGCCGCGCCTTCACCGTGCCCTCGGGCACGTCGAGCACCTCGGCGATCTCGCGGAACTTCAGGGCCTGGTACTCCTTCAGCAAGATCACGATTCGCTGCTCCTCCGGCAGCCCGGCCAGCAACCGCCGCACCAGCTCTTCCCGGTCCGCCGCGGCCAGGGCCTCGTCGGAGCCGGCCCGCTCGTCGGCCAAGCAGTCCTTGACGTAGACCCGATCGCCCGAAGAGGTCGTGTAGTAGTCGTGGAGCGAGACCATGGGGACCCGCTTCTTCCGGAAGTGGTCCTTGCACAGGTTCACGGCGATCCTGTAGAGCCAGGTCGAGAAGGCGCCGCGGTGCTCGTAGCCCCGGATCGACTTCAGCACCCGCAGGAACGTCTCCTGGACCAGGTCCTGGGCCAGGTGCGCGTCCCCGACGTACTTGTAGGTGAAGTTGAACAAGGGCTTCTCCCACCTCCACACCAGCAGGTTGAAGGCCGTCTGGTCCCCTTCCTGGCAGGCCCTGATCAGGCTCGCCTCCTGGGGGCTGCCGCCCTCCATGCCTCTGACGTCGGCTTCCGTGAGCGTCGCTTCCATCGTCCTCCCCGGATCGGGGTCCAACCCGCACTTCCCGTCGCCCTTGTGCTGCGGGCAACGCACGGCGATGAGGGGTGCGGGCTGACGCTCCGTCGCTTTGCACCCTCTGGTAGGTCTAACGAACAGGCCCCAGAATAGTTGACGCCTTTCTTGCGGGCGAATCCGAAGAACTCGAGGTCGCGCAGCGACTTCGTCATACGATTCGCAGGAGGTTCAGGCTACGAAATGCATCCGTTCAAGCCCATGATTCGCAATCCCGTGGTCTCTGCCGGTTGAGCTGTTTGCTCGTCGGAGGCGATGATGTTCCATACTGCGCTCACTCGACACGCTCAACCGGAGGCACGAGCCATGGACGGTCTGATCCAGGACATTCGCTGCGGTTTTCGTCAACTGCTCCGGCAGCGCGGCTCGTCGGCCGTCGCCATCGTGACACTGGCGCTGGGTATCGGCGTCTCGACGGCAATCTTCTCCGTCATCGACGCCACGATGCTGCGGCCGCTGCCATATCCGGACCCCGAGCAACTCGTCAGGGTCTATCCCGAGACCCAACGTGACGGCCGGGCTGTACGCCCCAGCTCGTCCATGGAGGACATGCGTAACTGGCAGGCCGCCGGCGACGTCTTCACGGCGGTGGCGGGTTGGGGCAGTGCCTTCCGCGGCCGCATCGTCGAGGGGCCGGAGCCCGAACGCATCCAGGTGCTCCACTTCACCGAGGATTATCTGTCGATGCACGGTGTCGCGCCCGTCATCGGACGTGACTTCCGGCGTGAGGATTGTGATCCGGGCGCCCCGCTCGTGGCGATGCTGGGGTACGGCTACTGGCAAAGCCGGTACGGCGGGCGAGCGGACGTCCTCGGGGAAACCATCCGTCTCGACACCGAGATCGCCACGATCGTCAGCGTGCTGCCGGACGGGTTCAACGCCACGACGCCGCTGTCGATTCCGCTGCGCATTCCGGCGGAGGAGTATTCGCGCCGCGGCACCGGGCGGGTCTCGGTCTATGGCCGCCTGCGCCCGGAGGTGACCATCGAGCAGGCGCAGGAACGACTGTCGGCGCGGATGGCCGAGGAGCCGGGAGCCGAAGGCTCTCCTGGGGAGGTGAGCGCCTGGGTGACCTCGAGGCTCGAATCGGCGACGTCCAGCTATCGCACCACCATCAACGTGCTCGCCGGCGCGGTCGGTCTGATCCTGCTCATCGCCTGTGTGAACGTGGCGGGCCTGCTGCTGGCGCGGGGGGCGGCGCGCCAAGCGGAGCTGGCGGTGCGGGCCTCGCTGGGCGCGCGTCGAGGCCGGCTGATCCGCCAACTGCTCACCGAGAGCGTCGTGCTGGCGCTGCCCGGCGGAGCGCTCGGTGCGTTCCTCGCCTGGCTCTCGCTCGACGTCATCGTTGCAAACATCCCGCTGTCGCTGCCGTCCAACTCCCCCGTCGCCGTGAACCTCACCGCGCTCGCCTTCACGGCGGCGCTGCTGGTGCCCACGGCGCTGCTCTTCGGGCTGGTGCCGGCGATCCGTCTCTCGCGCGTGCGCCTCGGGCCGGCGCTGGCGCGCGGCAGCCGGCAGGCCGGCTCGTCTCTGTCGCGGCGCGGCAGCCAGGTGCTGATCGCCGCCGAGGTGGCGCTGGCGGTCATCCTCGTCGCCGCGGCGGGCCTCATGATCCGCAGCTTCGCCCGCATCTCCGCTGTCGATCTCGGTTTCAACCCGAGTGGTCTGGTGACGATGCAGGTGCTGCCTCTCGATCGGGTTCCGGGCGCTCACAAGGATT
>Ga0214471_10001717_pt1 | contig 17309 bp, 16 predicted proteins | sample RVTome_5_FD_207665 | JGI IMG/M metagenome (GOLD analysis project Ga0214471, IMG submission 207665) | Soil microbial communities from uranium-contaminated site in the Upper Colorado River Basin, Wyoming, United States - RVT142D155 | ecosystem: Environmental > Terrestrial > Soil > Contaminated >... | reverse complement strand
TTGCACGGTCAGCGACGAGGAGGTCACCGTCTTTGACCACATTCGCTGGACACTGCACGAGGTCGAGGGGATCGATGTGGTCAAGGTCTGGGATGGCCATCGCCGTACGGTCGATCCACTGGGCGACAACGACTCCCCGCCGGGTTGTCTGGCGTCCGAACCGACTCCGTCAACGTCCACCACCAGCGAGGCATGACATCAGCGGAGAGACCCTGACTTGGCGTCAGTCGAGGCGCCGGACCCGCAGGAAGAGCCGACCTGGGATCACTTGGTCTTGCCGAAGCTTCTCACCGCGGCCGTGCGGCGGGCGCGGTGGTCGGCTCGCTCGGCCGCGTCAGGAGCGGTCGCCTCGACGATCTCGTAGCGCAGCAGCCCATCGTGGGATCGGCGGCGGGCGCGGCCGGTGTGGCGCAGATGCTCGAGGTGGGCGTAGGTCTCCGACTCGGCCATCAGACCCCAGTGACGCGGGGGGAACAGCTGCTCGGAGAAGTCGGCGACCGTACCCGCGCCATCGAGGCTCTCGGCGATGGCGAACAGACGATGCAGCCGTTGCTCGTGGTGCTCGGCAATGGCGGCCGCTCGACCGGCGACGTCGTCGAAGGGGTGGCCGTGAGCGGGCAGCGCGATGCCGACGTCGAGCGAAGCGACCCGGTCGAGCGCCTCGAGGAAGGCGTCGAGCGGATCGTGCACGTCGGTGGAACCCATTCCTGAGATGTGCGGCGTGATGCTCGGCAGGACATGGTCACCGGTGAGCAACACGCCGTGGGTCGGATCGTGGAGGCAAAGGTGATCCTCGGTGTGACCGGGGGTGTGGACGCCGAACCAGTCCCGGCCGGCCAGCCCGATCGAATCCCCGTCGGCGAGCCGGTGGGTGGGTACTGGCGCCACGTAGGACTCGGGCTGGGCCTCTCGCTCGGACCGGATCCGCTCGACCTCGGCGGCGGGCGGCATGAACGACTTGGCCGGATCCCAGGTGGTGGCACCTTGCCAGGTGAGCGGTGGCTCCCCTCCGGTGTGCACGTGACCGCCGTGGGTGGAGCCATCGGGTTCGGGGACGCCAAGGGGGAACCCGTCGTCGTCGAGCTCGATGACATCGGGCCACGTCTCGACGAGCCAGGGCACGCGGAACCCGGCATGGGCCACCAGCCGGGCGCCCGCCTCCTCGGCGATACGGCCCGCACCCCCGAAGTGGTCGGGGTGGGAGTGGGTGACGATGACGGTGTGCACCTGATCGAGCCTGAGATCGGCGGCCTCGAGCCGGGTGAGGATCTGGCTCCAGGTTCCCGGACCTGGGAGGCCCGGGTCGACGAGCGCCACGCCCTCGTCGTCGACGAGGGCATACATGTTCACGTGGCCCAGGCCGGTGAAGTCGATCTGGAGCTGGAGGCGGAGCACGCCGGGCGCCACCTCCGTGATCTCCGACGACGCCGGTTCCTGCTCCTGCTTGGGTGGTCGAGGGGGGGCGGGCATCTCGGCGACCTTACTTGACCACTTGGTCAAGTAGCAGGTCGAAACAGGTGCTCGCGGTAGTGGGCGAGCTCGGCGATGCTCTCGCGAATGTCGTCGAGCGCCCGGTGTGTCGTCTGCTTGGGCGGAGCGCTCTTGACCACCCCGGGATTCCACCGCCGGGCAAGCTCCTTGATCGACGACACGTCAACCGAGCGGTAGTGGAGGAACTCCTCGATCTCCGGCAGATGGGTGGCAAGGAAGCGGCGATCGGTACCGATGCTGTTGCCGCACAGGGGCACCTGGCGAGGCCCTGGGATGTGCTCGCGCAGGAAGCTGAGGGTCTGCTCGCCTGCCTCGCTCAACGTGAGGGTGGCCGCCTCGATAGCGGTGAGCAGACCGCTCGAGGTGTGCATGTCCCGTACGACCTCGACCATGGCCGCCAGCTCCTCCTCGGAGGCCCCGATGACCAGGTCAGGTCCCTCGGCGATGATCTGGAGGTCATCGTCGGTGATGAGCGTGGCGATCTCGACGATGACGTGCCGGGTCGGGTCCAGTCCGGTCATCTCCAGATCCATCCAGGCCAGCACCCGCCGGACACTACGTTGCCGTCGTGATCTCCGTCGCCATCCGCCGCCTCGATCCCGACTTGGCGCTCCCGACGTACGCACATCCCCACGACGGGGGAGTGGACCTGCTGGCGCGCGCCGATGCCCATCTCGAACCGGGTGGCGGCCGGGCAGTCGTGCCCACCGGCATCGCCATCGCCATCCCTGCCGGCTACGCCGGATTCGTCCAACCGCGATCGGGACTGGCCGCACGCCACGGCATCACCTGTCTCAACGCCCCCGGCCTCATCGATGCGGGGTATCGAGACGAGATCAGCGTCATCCTGGTCAACCTTGATCCCCGCTCGGCCTACGACGTGCATCGTGGAGACCGCATCGCGCAGCTCGTGGTGCAGCACGTCGAGCATGTGACGTGGACTGAGGTGGACGATCTCGACGGCTCGGCTCGAGGGACCAGTGGTTTCGGGTCTACCGGCCGGTGATGGTCATCGGTCGAGGATCACCACGTCGACGACCCGCTCCACTACGACAACGGTGTACGAGCCGTCATCGGCGATGAGCGTGGCTGTCCCGTCCCCAACGCCCTGCAATCGGCCTGAGGTGCGGCCGTCTCCTCCGTGGCTGATGCGAACCCTCGCGCCTTCGCCGGCCAGCGCTGCCACCATCGACTCCATCCCCAGGTCGGCCGTCGCCCGACGGGGTGAGGCGACCGCGGGGCTCCCATGGTCGCCGGCGACGGTGGCGACGGCGTTCATGGCGACGATGGTGAGAGCCGGGGTCTCCAGCACCACGGCGTCGGGCGTCGTGGCGACGACCCGACCCCGATGGGTGGAGCCGGTGACCGTCGTGATGGCCACGGCGTCGCCCCGTTCGGCGCGGTCGACCAACAGGCCCTCCACCGTCGAATCGGACGCGGCCACATCGTGCAGGTCGCGCCGGGTTCGGCGGCGTCGTGACTCGCGGCCGACGCGGGCGTCAGCCGCCCATCGTTCGAGCCGCGCCACGCTGTCATCGTGCCCGTCAGCCACGGAACGAGCGTACCGAGGCTCCTGACGCCGGTAACCTGGACCCACCGTGAACGAGCCCTCGTCCCCTGCCGTGTCGCCCATCACGGTGCGCGTCCCGGGCAATCACCTCATGGTGGGGCTGCTCGGCCACCAGGACGAGCTCCTACGTCTCGTCGAAGACGCGTTCGCCGACGTCGACATCTTGGTGCGCGGCAACGAGATCACCCTCTCCGGCGGTCCGGCGCCCGAGGTTGCCCGGTTGTTCGAGGAGCTGGTCGTGCTGCTCGAACAGGGCCACTTCCTCGACGAGGCGAACGTCGCCCGCTCGATCGCCATGGTCCGCGCGGCCGAGCGCCCCTCGGAGGTGTTCAACGCCGAGGTCCTCCGAACTCCACGGGGTCGGGCCGTTCGTCCCAAGACGGCAGGCCAGAAGCGCTATCTCGACGCCGTCCGGCGAAGTGTCATCACCTTCGTCATCGGGCCGGCTGGCACCGGCAAGAGCTGGTTGGCCGTGGCCCTCGCGGTTCGAGCGCTGACGGCCAAGGACGTCGAGCGCGTGGTGCTCACCCGCCCAGCGGTCGAGGCGGGCGAGCGGCTGGGGTTCCTTCCCGGCGACATGATGGCCAAGGTCGATCCCTACCTTCGACCCCTCACCGACGCCCTGGCCGACATGATCGGCACCGAAGCCGCTCAGCGCCACCTCGAAAAGGGCACAGTCGAGGTGGCGCCTTTGGCCTACATGCGAGGGCGAACCCTCAACGATGCGTTCATCATCCTCGACGAAGCCCAGAACACCACGCCCGAACAGATGAAGATGTTCCTGACCCGCATCGGTTTCGGGTCGCGGGTCGTGGTCACCGGTGACGTCACCCAGATCGACATCGACGGTCGCCGGTCGGGCCTGCTCGACATGGAACGGATCCTTCGGGGAATCGATGGCCTCGAGTTCGTTCATCTGGGAGCAGGCGATGTGGTGCGCCACCGAATCGTTGCCCAGATCGTCGATGCCTACGAACGTGCCTCGCGGGAGACCAACGGTGATTGACCGGACCCGTCGCGTTCCCCGGATCGGCCCACCCGGAGACCCCGACGTGTTCCTCAGCGACGAGCAGGGCGAACACGCCGTCGACGGTCCGGTGCTGCGCAACCTGGCCTTGGCCGTGCTTGCCGATGAGGGTGTTGGGGGCGATGTGGAGCTGAACCTGCTGTTCGTCGATTCCGACCAGATAGCCGACCTCAATCGGCACTTTCTCGGTGAACCTGGCCCCACAGATGTGCTTGCCTTCCCCATCGACGAGGGTGAACCGCTCGAGCCGGGGCGCCATCCCGATGGCTCCACCTCCGGGCCCCAGCGCGAGAACGACGACCCAGAGGGCATCCCCTTGCTGCTCGGCGACGTGGTGATCTGTCCGGCTGTTGCCGCCACCAGTGCGCCTGGTCACGCCGGGACCCTCGCCGACGAGCTTGCCCTCCTGGTGGTGCATGGCACACTGCACGTGCTCGGGCATGACCATGCCGAGCTGTCCGATCGTGAGACGATGCAACGCCGCGAGCGCGAGCTGCTGAAACGTCACCACACCTTCGCCACGCCCGACGGAACGCCTCCGTCGACCACGTGGCCGCTGGCGTGAGGTTCCGGTGACCGGCGCCCTGACGGTCGCGGTGGCGCTCGTGGTGCTGACGGGTGTCGGCGCGGTGCTGGCGCTGGCCGAGACCGGTCTCACCCGGCTTGGTCAGGTTCGAGCACTTGCGCTTGCTGAGGAAGGCATGCCCGGCTCCGAGCAGGTTGCCGCACTGCTGTCCGACACGTCACGGTCGCTCCTCCCTGCCGCCTTGGTGCGGCTCTTCTCCGAGCTGGGTGCGGCCACCATCGTGGTGGCCTCGATCCCCGAAGACGCCGGTGCGGGAGCCGTCATCGCCATCGCCGCGGCCACCGGCATCGTGTTGTTCGTATTCGTCGAGGCGGTGCCCCGCAGCTGGGCGCTGGCCCACCCCCGACGGGCGGCATTGATGACCGCGCCGTTGGTAACGCTGTTGGGTCAGGTACCTCCGCTCCGAGCCCTGGCCATGGTGGGCGGGATCGTGGGGCGCCGGAACGGTCATGATGTCGACGCCCACGACCCCACGGTCGTGTCCGAGGAAGACCTCCGCGCCATGGCCGACGTTGCCGTCGAGGAGGACGTCCTCGAGGGTGACGAACGCCGCCTGATCCACTCCATCATCGAGTTTGGTGACACCGTGGCCCGTGAGGTCATGGCGCCCCGCCCCGACATGATCACCATCGACAGCGGGGACCGGGTCAGCGATGCCATCGAGGCCGCGATCAGCCACGGCTTCTCCCGGATCCCGGTGACCGGCGGCAACATCGACGACGTCGTGGGCGTAGTGTTCGCCAAGGATCTCATGCGGGTGGCGCGTGACGGTGGCGAGGCGGCACCCGTGCGGGGCTACGCCCGCCCGGCCCGCTTCGTGCCCGAGACCAAGCGAGTGGCCGAGCTGCTTCGCGAGATGCAGCACGAGAAGTTCCACCTGGCGATTGTGGTTGACGAGTACGGAGGCACCGCCGGCCTGGTCACGCTCGAGGACCTCATCGAGGAGCTGGTCGGTGAGATCGTCGACGAGTTCGACGTGGAGGACCCCCTCGTCGAACCGCTGCCCGGGGGCGAGGTGCGCGTCGATGCTCGACTCCCGATCGACGAGTGCAACGACCTCCTGCACGCCGATCTTCCCCGCGGTGATTGGACGACGATCGGTGGGCTGGTGTTCGGCCAGCTCGGTCACGTTCCCTCGGTTGGCGAAGGAGTGGTGGTCGACGGCTACCGGTTGGTGGCCGAGAAGGTCATCGGTCGGCGGATCGGCAAGGTACGGATCCAGCCCGTGCCCCCGGCATCATCCACCGATCTCACCGGCGCCGCTGGCCGGTCTGAGCGAGCCGAGTCGGCGTGAGCGGACTCGAGCTCGGGCAGACCCGCCCGGGGTTCCGATCGGGGTTCGTCAGCCTCGTCGGGCGTCCCAACGCCGGGAAGTCCACCCTGCTCAACCAGATCCTGGGGACGAAGGTGGCCATAACCTCGGCCACGCCCCAGACGACGCGCGCCCAAGTCCGAGGGGTGCTCCAGCGACCGGACGCCCAGGTCGTGTTCGTCGACACCCCCGGCCTCCATCGCCCCCGCAGTGCGCTGGGCGAACACCTCAACGCTGCCGCCACCGATGCGCTCATCGGTGTCGACGTGGTCTGTGTCGTGGTCGATGCCACCGCCCCCATCGGAGCCGGCGACCAGTGGGTGGTCGACCATGCCCCCCGCGATGCCGTGACCGTCATGAACAAGTGCGATGTGGCGAGCCCTGATCAGATCGCCCAACAGCTGGTGGCGGCCGGCGCGTGGGATCTGGCGGAGTACTTCCCGGTCTCGGCCCGGACCGGAGAAGGAGTCGATGTGCTCGTCGATGCACTCGTCGCCCGGCTCCCGCTCGGCCCCGCCTACTACCCGCCCGGCACCATCACCGACGTCTCCGAGGCGGTCCAGCTCGCCGAGCTGGTTCGCGAGCAGCTGCTGCGCCGAACCCGCGACGAGCTACCGCACAGCATCCACACCCGCGTGACCGAATGGGAGTGGCCGCGCGTTCGGTGCGAGATCGTGGTCGAGCGCGACTCGCAGAAGGGCATGGTCATCGGAAAGGGCGGTCGGCTGCTCAAGGAGGTGGGCATCGCCGTGCGCCGGGAATTCAACGAGGACATGTTCCTCGAGCTTCACGTCACCGTCGACCGGCACTGGCAACGGCGGCCGGGAGCAGTGGAGCGGCTGCTGGATCCCGACGCCGTGTGACCCGGCGAGCCCGGCCAACGGTGGTCAGGCGGCGTCTCGTCAGCGAGCCTCCGCCAGGGATCGGAGGAGCTCGGTGACTTCGTCTCGGTCGATCGAGCGGCGAAGTGGAGGGACAGGACTGAGCAGATCTCGCCGGTAGCCCATCGATGCCAGCCGCCGGTCGAGTACTGCCACCACACCACGATCCGACGTCGTACGGATGAGCCGGCCCACACCCTGGGCGAGCAGGGTGGCGGCTCGGGGAACGTCGATGAGGTTGAAGGCGGCGGGCCCGGCCCGTTCCCGCCGGGCCGACAGGAGCGGGTCGTCGGGCCGAGCGAAGGGCAGACGGTCGATCGTGACCAGCGACAGGGTGGGTCCGGGTACGTCGATGCCCTGCCAGAACCCCATCGTCGCGAACAGGGACGCCGACTCGTCGGCGGTGAACCGTTCTATGAGCGCTGGCTTCGGGAGGTCGCCTTGGGTCAGCAACGGTCCGGGGAGGCGGTCGCGCAGCGCCTCGGCCGCGTCACCCATCGAACGATGACTCGTGAACAGGGCGAGTGTGCGTCCTCCGGCGGCTCCGATGAGATGCTCCAGCTCGTCGTGGACCGCGTCCTTCCAATCGGCGTGTCGAGGGTCGGGGAGATGCTTGGCCACGTACAGCATCGCGTTGTCGCGGTACTGGAACGGACTCTCCACCGCCTCTTCGACGGCATCGTCCAACCCCAATCGTCGTCCGAGCGCCGGTGGCATCGTGGCCGAGGTGGCCACGACGGTGGTGTCCCCCCACACCGCGCGCAGCCGATCGGCGACGTCAATCGGCGCCATCCGAAGGTGGGGGTCCTGGGCCCTTCCGTCGACCCACACCACATCGTCGGAGGTGGCCGCCCCCACCGCCCGCAGATCGATGAGCAGTGCGTCGACGGCCCGCACCGCCCGCTGGGCACGGCCCAAAGCCTCGGTCGGGCCCGAGCTGGGGAGTCGGGCCAGGATCGCCGCCACCTGCTCGGCCCGGCCTACGGCAAGGTCGAGCCATCCGGCAAGCATTTCGTCGTCGGTGGCGATTCGCTCCCCGAGCCGGTCTCCGAGGTCGTCGACCAGGCGAGAGCCGGCACCGTCGAGTCGACCGGTGGCATCGCCGGCGTCGGCGACTGCGGCTCGGGCTGTGCGAGCCACTGCCGTGAATCGCCCGACGCTGAGATCGGAGCCCATCGCCGAGCTCACCACCTCTTCGAAGGCGTGGGCCTCGTCGATCACGACGATGGCGTGGTCGGGCAGGATCCCTCCCCCGGCGGCGAGGTGGACGGCGTAGAGGTGGGCGTTCACCACGATCACCTCGGCTTGCTCCGCCCGCCGGCGCGCCGCTTCGGCGTGGCACCGGTCGCCGGCCGGGCACCTCGCTGCTCCTGGGCACTCGTCGGGTGTGACGCTCACCTGCCGCCACGCATCCTCGGAGGGCTCCACGTCCAGCTCGGCCCGATCACCCGTGGCATGCACTGCCCCCCACACCGACAGCCGTGCCGCCTCGGGGTCGGGGGTGAGCTGCGCCGCCACCTCGTCACCTCGCTGCACGCACAGGTAGTTGGCGCGGCCCTTCAGCACCGCGTGCTCGAGCTCGCCCCGCTGCTCGGCGATGAACGGCAGGTCGTTGCGCGCCAACTGATCCTGAAGGGCCTTGGTGGCGGTGACCACAACGGCGGTCTGTGCGGTCTCCACCACGGGAGCCAGGTAGGCGAGCGACTTGCCCACCCCGGTTCCCGCTTGTACCAGAAGATGACGATTGGTGCTGATCGCCATGTCGACCAGCTCAGCCATCCGTCGCTGCCCCGCCCGCGGCTCACCGCCGGGAAGAGCCTTCACGAGCTCGTCCAGCAGTGCTAAGCCAGGGCTCGCGTCCATCTCGCCGACCGTACTGTCAGCGCAAGCTGAACGCCGTTCTGTCACACTGATGACAGGTTGCTTCTACAGGTCGTCGCGCCGGGAGCCGATGGTGATGGTACGAGCAACGATCGATTTTGGAAGGGGGTTCCGGACCATGGCATTGAAGGATGTGTCACAGGCACTGTGGGCGGAGCGCGAGCTGCTCGAGCAGCTCCTCTTCAAGCTCGAGGAGGAACGGGCCCTGGTCCGCTCGGGCAACACTCGGTGGATCAACCGGTGCATCGAAGAGATCCGCACCGTCATGGTGCGTCTCGAAGAGGCTGAAGAGGCCCGTCGTGAGCTCTGGATCGACGTCGCCCACCAGCTCGGCCTCGATTCGGAGGCGTCGCTCAAGGACTTGATCTCGAGGATGGCGTTCCCTTGGGACTCGATATTCAACGAGCATCAGCGAGCACTCAGCCAGGCGGCCCGCGAGTGTCAGACCACGGCAGTCGACGACGACGACCGCCTGGCCGACACCGGAGCCATCGAGCTCACCCGACGCCTCCGTTGGCTCTCGCCTCAGGGCGCCTCGGCCGCTTAGTTTCCCGGGGGTGACCCCCCGCGGCATTGACCCAGCGCGGATTCCCGCCCACGTGGCGTGCGTCATGGACGGCAACGGTCGCTGGGCCACGGCCCGGGGCCTGAAGCGAACCGACGGTCACGCCGCCGGCGAAGAGGCGCTCTTCGACACCGTCGAGGGCGCCCTCGATCTCGGGCTCGACTGGTTGACGGTCTATGCCTTCAGCACTGAGAACTGGAAGCGCCCCATCGACGAGGTGCGTTACCTGATGGGCTTCAACGAAGGCATACTCATCCGTCGACGGGATGAGCTACACGAGCGTGGAGTAAGGGTTTGCTTCGCTGGCCGTCGCGATCGCCGGGTACCCAAGCGCCTCATCCGTCAGATGGACGAGACGGTCGAGCTGACCGCTGGCAACGACGTGATGAACCTCGTGATCGCATTCAACTACGGCGGGCGCGCTGAGATCGTCGATGCGGTCCGATCACTCGTCGACGCTGGCGCCGACGCCGAGGCCATCACCGAGGAGGCCATCGCCTCGTGCCTGTACGTGTCGGGCATGCCCGATCCCGACCTCATGATCCGCACGTCGGGCGAGTACCGCATCTCCAACTTCCTGCTCTGGGAGCTGGCCTACAGCGAGCTCGTGTTCACCGAGGTGCTGTGGCCCGACTTCCGGCGTGAGCACCTCTACGAAGCGGTCCGGGAGTACCAGCGGCGCGAGCGTCGATACGGCGGCGTCGACACCTGATCCGACGACCTCAACAGTGTCCGCGGCGTCGGCACGTTTCCGTGTCACGCTGGGGCCGTGGCGCGTGGACAGCTCTATCGGGACCGTGGGGTCGTCCTTCGCACCCACAAGCTGGGTGAAGCCGATCGCATCGTCGTCATCATGGGTGCCGAGCGAGGGAAGATCCGAGCGGTAGCCAAGGGCATCCGCCGCACCAGCTCGAAGTTCGGAGCGCGGTTGGAGCCCCTGTCGCACGTCTCGCTCCAGCTCGTCGAGGGGCGTGACCTCGACACAGTCACCCAGGTCGAGACGGTCGATCCCCATCGCGCCGTCCGGGAGGATCTCGACCGCCTCGGTCGGGCTACGGCGCTGCTCGAGACGGTTGATGCCATCGCTCCCGAGCGTGAGCCGGCCCCGCACCTCTACCGGATGCTGTGCGGAGGTCTGGCCACCCTGGCGGCTCAGGACGCTCCCGCGGTCGTCGGCTCGTTCCTGTGGAAGCTGCTGGCCGTCGAGGGCCTCGAACCGGTCCTCGACCACTGCGTCTCGTGCGGATCGGTCGGCGATGTCGGTGGCTTCAGTCCCGAACACGGGGGAGTGGTGTGCCGGTCGTGTCGGGCTGGGGCCCAGCCGCTGAGCGCTGAGGCGCTGATGCTCATCGGGCGGGTGCTCGGAGGCGATCTGGTCGCGGTCCTGGCCGAAGAGCCGACCGCCGCCACGTGGGAGTCCGAGCGACTTGCCGCCCGCACCTTCGAGCACCAGATGGAGCGCCGTCTGCGGTCGTTGCAGGTCCTCGGTCGATAAATGTCTTGACGCCGCGGTGGAAGGTGGGGTTTCCTGATCGTTGTCTCGGGACCGCCCCGATACGCGCGAAGAGGACAACGACGTTCCGATGCTCACGATGATCAACGCCACGTGCACCTGGGCCGCCGGCCCGGTGTCGCGCCCGCGTTCGACCATGCCGTGGCGCGGCACCACCACCATTCCGGCCGTTGTCAGCAACGCCCTCCCGGCCTTTGCTGGAACGGCCTATGTGGTGAAGCACCTCGCGCACCAGCGGCCCTCGGAGGCATCGACGTAAAGCGAATCCGCTTCCCGTCAAGACCCACCGAGGCCGCCGGATCACCCGGCGGCCTTCCCGTTTTTTCGGCCACAGAACCAGGGGGAACCCCGATGACGGCCACGACCAAAGAACCCAGTCAGATCCCCGAGTGTGACGAGGACGTTCTCGCCGCGCTCGACACCGAGGTGGAAGCGTCGACGCCGCACGCCCTGTGCAACGATGGCGCCGGCACGCTCGTGGGTCTGTTCTTCTCCGAGGACCTGAACGACATCGCCTCCGCCAAGTCGATCTGTCGCCGGTGTCCCCTCAACGCCGACTGCCTCCAGGGCGCGCTGGAGCGGCAGGAGCCGTGGGGTGTGTGGGGAGGCGAGCTGTTCCAGTCCGGCAAGATCCTCGCCTTCAAACGGAAACGGGGTCGGCCACCCAAGAACCCGCGTCCTGAGGAGCTGGCGGCGGCCAGCGGAATCCCGCTGCCCACCGCCGGCGCCTGAGTGAGAGACAAGGGCGGGGCTCGGGACGGGAGGTGTGAGCCGACCAGCCGGTCAGCGGTGACGTTCAGCGAGCCGCTGACTGCCGGCCCAGACCCCCCGTCCCGCGGCCCCGCCCGTCCTCTAACCTCCCTCGCCGTATGACCGACGAGACTGAACAGCACGACAACCCCAACGCCGGCAAGTTCGACAAGGTCGTGGCGCTCTGCCACAACCGCGGGTTCATGTTCCGCTCCGCCGAGATCTACGGCGGGTTTCGGTCCACCTACGACTACGGGCCGGTCGGAGTCCTGCTGCTGCGCAACGTCAAGGAGGCGTGGTGGCGAGCGATGGTGCAGCTACGTCACGACGTGGTGGGGCTCGACGCCTCGATTCTCGGTCCTCCACAGGTGTGGGAGGCATCCGGTCACCTCCAGAACTTCACCGATCCGCTGGTCGACTGCACCGAGTGCAGGGAGCGCCATCGTCTCGACAAGCTCGAGCAACCCGACACTTGTCCGTCGTGTGGCGCGACCGGAACATTGACCGAGGCACGCCAGTTCAACCTGATGTTCAAGACCCATGCCGGCCCCGTCGAGGACAGCGCGGCGGTGGCCTACCTGCGACCCGAGACCGCGCAGGGCATGTTCATCAACTTCATGAACGTGCAGCGAGCGACGCGCAAGAAGCCGCCGTTCGGCATCGCTCAGGTGGGCAAGAGCTTCCGCAACGAGATCACACCAGGGAACTTCGTGTTCCGCACCCGCGAGTTCGAGCAGATGGAGATGGAGTACTTCGTCCCGCCCGGCGAGGGACCCAAGTGGTACGACTACTGGTGCAACGAGCGGATGCAGTGGTACCTCGATCACGGCCTCCCGCCCAAGCAGCTCCGCCTCCGGCCTCACGACGCCGACGAGCTCAGCCACTACTCCGCTGGTACCTCCGACGTGGAGTTCCAGTTCCCGTGGGGGTGGGACGAGCTCGAAGGCATCGCCAACCGCACCGACTACGACCTCTCCCAGCACGCCGAGCACTCCGGGGAGCGTCTCGAGTACTTCGACCAGGCCACCAACGAGCGCTACGTGCCTCATGTCATCGAGCCGGCCGCCGGCGCCACTCGCACGGCCATGGCGTTCCTCATCTCGGCCTACGACGAGGAAGAGCTGGAGAAGGAGACGCGCACCGTGTTGCGACTCCACCACCGCATCGCTCCCTACAAGGTGGCGGTCCTCCCGTTGTCCAGGAAGGACACACTGACTCCCACTGCCCACGAGGTGCTGGCGTTGGTGGCCGATCGGTGGATGTCGGACTACGACGAGACCCAGTCCATCGGCAAGCGCTACCGTCGCCAGGACGAGCTGGGAACCCCGTTCTGCGTCACCATCGACTTCGACACGTTGGAAGACCGGGCGGTCACTGTCCGCCACCGTGACTCGATGGCTCAGGACCGCGTGTCGATCGACCGCCTCAACGACTACCTCGCCGAACGACTCCGCTGAGGACGCCGGTTCGCCCGGGTAGCATCCACGGCGATCGTCTCGTTGGTGCCCGCCAGCGGGAGACCGACCCGGACATCACCAGGAGCACCCTCGCCCGTGCCTTACGTCTACGCCTTCGATCACAAGCACCGTCGCGCCCCTATGGAGATGAAGGACCTGCTCGGCGGCAAGGGAGCAAACCTGGCCGAGATGACCTCGGTGCTGGACCTGCCGGTTCCGCCCGGGTTCACCATCACCACCGATGCCTGCCGTGACTACATGCACGCAGGGTGGCCCACGCGGCTTGACCACGAGGTGGCGAAGCACCTGCGCAAGCTGGAGGCCGCGATGGGGCGCAAGCTCGGCGACGCTGATGACCCACTCCTGGTCAGCGTTCGCTCCGGCGCCAAGTTCTCAATGCCAGGGATGATGGACACCGTCTTGAACCTGGGGCTCAACGATCGAAGCGTCGAGGGTCTGGCCGCTCAGACGGGCGACGAGCGCTTCGCCTACGACTCCTACCGCCGCTTCATTTCGATGTACGGGAAGATCGTCCAGAACATCGACGGTGAGCTGTTCGACGAGCCGCTCGAGAAGGCCAAGAAGAAGGCCAAGGTGGCGATCGACTCCGACTTGTCGGTCGATGCCCTCAAGAGGCTGTGCGACAGCTACAAGAAGGAGGTCCGGACCGAGACGGGCAAGGCCTTCCCTCAGAATCCGACCAGGCAGCTGCGGGGAGCCATCGAAGCCGTGTTCCGGTCGTGGAACGGGCCCCGGGCGATCGCCTACCGCAACCGCGAGCGGATCAGCCACGACCTCGGAACCGCCGTCAACGTCCAGATAATGGTGTTCGGCAACCGGGACGACAACAGCGGTACCGGTGTCGGGTTCACCCGCAACCCCTCGACCGGCGAGAACAAGCCCTACGGCGACTTCCTGGTCAACGCGCAGGGCGAGGACGTGGTGGCCGGCATTCGCAACACCGAGGACCTCGGCGCCTTGGCCGAGAAGTTCCCGGAGGTGTCCGAGGAGCTGAACGGGATCTTCGACCGGCTCGAGCGGCACTACCGCGACATGTGCGACACCGAGTTCACCATCGACCAGGGCCGCTTGTGGATGCTCCAGACCCGGGTCGGCAAGCGCACCGGCGTCGCGGCACTTCGCATGGCCGTCGAGATGACCCAGGAGCGCAAGCGCATCGCCCTCACCAAGGAGGAGGCGTTGATGCGCCTCACCGGCGACCACCTCGACCAGGTGCTCCACCCCCAGTTCGAGGGGAAGAACCTTAACGTCATCGCCAAGGGCTTGGCCGCATCACCGGGCGCGGCCGTGGGCCATGTCTACTTCACCGCCGACGACGCGGCGACGGCTGCTGATCGGGGTGAGCAGGTCATCTTGGTACGCCCCGAAACCAGCCCGGAGGACATCCACGGCATGGCCGCGGCCGAGGGAATCCTCACCAGCCGTGGTGGACTCGTGAGCCACGCTGCCGTCGTGGCCCGAGGCTGGGGCAAGCCGGCGGTGTGTGGCGCCGACGAGGTCCTCATCGACCTCAGGGCGAAGTCGTTCACCAGCCGCGGCTCCACCGTGCACGAGGGCGACGAGATCGCCATCGACGGATCCACCGGCGAGGTGGTGAAGGGCCATGTCGTCTTGAGCTTGGGCGCGGCCCCGGCCGAGTTCGACACGGTCCTGAAGTGGGCCGACCAGGTTCGCAAGGGCAAGCTCGCGATCCGGGCCAACGCCGACACCGGCGAGGACGCGGCACGCGCCCGCGAGTTCGGGGCTGCGGGGATCGGACTGTGCCGAACCGAGCACATGTTCCTGGGCGAGGACCGCCTTCCCGTCGTGCGCCGCATGATCCTCGCTTCGACCCCGGAGGAAGAGACCGACGCGCTCGAGGAGCTGCGCAAGGTGCAGAAGGCCGACTTCGAGGAGGTGCTGGAGGCGATGGACGGTCTGCCCGTCACCATCCGACTGCTCGATCCGCCGCTCCACGAGTTCCTTCCCTCGATGCTCGAGCTCGAGATCAAGGAGGCCACCGGGAAGCTCAAGAAGAAGGAACGCACGCTGCTGGCTGCCGCCCGCTCATGGCACGAGGTCAACCCGATGCTGGGCACCCGCGGCGTTCGGCTCGGCGTCTTGAAGCCGGGCCTCTACGCCATGCAGGTGCGGGCACTCATGGAGGCGGCCATCGACCGCGTTGCCGACGGCGGCAAGCCGATCATCGAGATCATGATCCCCCTCACCATCAACCGGGCCGAGCTCCACGAGGCCCGGGGGTGGGTCAGCCAGGCGGTCAAGGAGACGATGCGAGGGGCCAAGAAGCGGATCAAGGTACTCATCGGCACGATGATCGAGACTCCCCGAGCCGCCCTCGTCGCCGGCGAGATCGCCGAGGAGGCCGACTTCTTCTCCTTCGGTACCAACGACCTCACGCAGATGACCTTCGGCTTCAGCCGAGACGACGTCGCCGCCCGCATGATGCCGGCCTACCTCGCGGCCGGACTGCTCAAGCGGGACCCGTTCGAGACGGTTGACCCCGAGGGCGTGGGCATGCTCGTGCGCGACGCGGCGAAGGCTGGTCGGGCATCAGATCCTCGGTTGAAGCTCGGTGTGTGCGGCGAGCACGGAGGCGACCCCGAGTCGATCGCGCTGTTCTACGACGCCGGGCTCGACTACGTCTCCTGCTCTCCGTTCCGGGTGCCCATCGCCCGGTTGGCCGCAGCCCAAGCGGTGATCTCCGCCCGGGACTGATCCGACGGCGACCGGGCCCAGTCCGGTCGGGGCTCCAGTAGGTTCTGTGCCAGTGGGCATCGTCGACGAGGACATCGCCAAGGTCAAAGAGCAGACCGATTTCGTGGCTATCGTCAGCGAACACGTCCAGCTTCGCCGGGTGGGTCGCCGATGGAGCGGCCTGTGCCCGTTTCATGCCGAGAAGACGCCGTCCTTTTCGGTCAATGGCGAGGAGGGCCTCTACCACTGCTTCGGCTGTCAGGCATCGGGAGACGCCATCAGCTTCGTGCAAGAGCTGCTGCACCTCGATTTCCGGTCGGCGGTGGAGCACCTCGCCAGCCGGGCCAGCATCTCGTTGCGCTACGACGATGGCGCGGCTGCCGATCAGCACCGCAAGCGTCGGAGTCGACTCGTGGCGGTCATGGAGGTGGCGGTCCAGTGGTATCACGAGCGGCTGCTGACCGCGGCTGACGCGGCCCAGGCCCGCGCCTACATTCGGGGGCGGGGGTACGACGGCGACGTCGTGCGTGAGTATCGGCTGGGGTACGCGCCCGACGGCTTCGACGCGTTGTCGCGCGCCCTGAAGAAGAGCGACCACGACATGATCGGGGCCGGCTTGGCCTTCATCAACAAGCGTCGCCAGCAGCAGGATGTTTTCCGCGACCGCGTGCTGTTTCCCATCTTCGATGCCAACGGCGACGCCGTGGCCTTCGGAGGCCGACGTCTGTCTGACGGCGACGGCCCCAAGTACAAGAACTCATCGGAGAACGACCTCTACCGAAAATCCAAGGTGCTCTACGGGCTGAACTGGGCCAAGGCCCACGCGGTGAAGGCCGGCGAGGTCGTCATCTGCGAGGGCTACACCGATGTCATCGGCTTCGCCCGAGCTGGGGTTCCGTGGGCGGTGGCGACGTGTGGTACCTCGCTCACTGACGAGCACGTCCGATTGCTCGTCCGCTTTGCCCGCCGGTTCGTACTGGCCTACGACGCCGACAGTGCCGGCCAGGCCGCCGCAGAGAGAGTGCACGCATGGGAGCACGAACATGAGCTGGACGTCGCCGTGGCTGCGCTCCCACCCGGTCGGGACCCCGCCGATGTGGCTCGTGACGACCCCGAGCGCCTTGCCTCAGCCGTCGAGGACGCCCAACCGTTTCTCGAGTTCAGGGTTCGGCGGGTCCTCGAAGGCGCAGACCTGAGCACCGCTGAGGGGAGGGCCAAGGCCGCCGAATCAGCCGTAGCCGTCGTCGCTGGTCACCACTCGCCATTGGTTCGCGACCAGTATCTGATGGAGATAGGCGACCGGTGCCGACTCGATGTCGCCCAGCTCCGCCCGGTCCTCGAGGAGGCGCGGCGCCGGCCGGCTCGCCCTGCTTCTTCGGCGACCACGCCACGCAACCCAGCCGCGTCGCACCGGTCCGAGCCGGATCCGTCGTCTCGCGGTGACGATGTGCCCGGGATGGAGTGGGGTCCCGACGAAATGCCCTCCGACGCCACCGCCGGCCCACCGCCTCCCGCTCCCATCGGCAAAGCCGAGGCCGAGGCCCTGCGGCTGCTGATCAGT
>Ga0214471_10001716_pt1 | contig 17310 bp, 16 predicted proteins | sample RVTome_5_FD_207665 | JGI IMG/M metagenome (GOLD analysis project Ga0214471, IMG submission 207665) | Soil microbial communities from uranium-contaminated site in the Upper Colorado River Basin, Wyoming, United States - RVT142D155 | ecosystem: Environmental > Terrestrial > Soil > Contaminated >... | reverse complement strand
CTCGTCGATCATCCGCGCCAAGCCGTTGATTTCCTCGCTGATGTCGCGCAGGGATTCACGCGCCGAGTCGTCGGCGCCCAACAACGCCGTCTAGGCGACGCGGTTTCGCAACTCGTCGCCGTCCATCAAGCGCCTGACGTTATCCACAGCCGCGGCCAGGCTGCGTTCGAGCGTTTCCTGCGTCAGCCATGCCAGATGCGGCGCGCAAATGACGTTCGGCAGCGAAAGCAGCGGGTGGTTCGCCCGCGGCGGAGAGCCTGCACCTTGCGCGTGAGGGTTTCGCTCGCGTCAAATCGGAACAGGACGTTCATTTGAAAAGCTTCCGGGCGGGGAAGGGGAGCGCTTTCGCGCCGAGCGCCTCCTCGATGCGCAGCCCCTCGTTCCATTTCGCCATGCGCTCCGAGCGCGCGAAGCTGCCGACCTTGAGCTGCGGCACGCCCCAGCCGACCGCCAGGTGCACGATCGAGACGTCCTCGGTCTCGCCCGAGCGCGCCGAGACGATGGCGCGGTAGCCGGCCTCGCGCGCGGCGTTCCAGCAGGCGAGGGTCTCGCTCACGGTGCCGACCTGGTTGGGCTTCAGCAGCACCGCATTGCACGCGCCGTCCGCGGTCTTCACTTTCTTCGCATCGGTGACGAAGAAATCGTCGCCGACGACTTGAATGGAAGTCGATCTCGTAAAGGCGCGCATGGCCGCGGCATCGCTCTCGGCGAACGGGTCCTCGATCGAGACGATGGGGTAGCGCTCGATCCAGCGCATGTACATCGCGTGCAGCTGCTCCGCCGAGAGCCTGCGGTCCTCGAGCGCGAGGTGGTAGCTGCCGCCGCGGTAGAGCTGCGTGGCGGCGATGTCGAGGGCGATCGCCACGTCCGCGCCCGGCTCGAGGCCGGCGTCCGAGATGGCGCCGACGAGCTCGGCGAGCCCTTCCTCGTTCGACTTGAAGGCCGGCCAGTAGCCGCCTTCGTCGGCGACGCCCTGCAGCGCGCCGCGTTTCGCCAGGCGCGTTCCCGCCGCGGCATAGACCTGCGCGGTCCACTCAAGCGCCTCGGCGAAGCTGCCCGCGCCGATGCAGACGACCATGTAGTCCTGCACGTCGCACCGGCCGCGCGCGTGCGCGCCGCCGCCGAAGATCTGGATCTGCGGCACCGGCAGCGCGACGCGCCGCTCTCCAGCAAGGTATTGCCAAAGAGGCTTCTTCGAAGAGGCAGCCGCTGCTTGGGCGCACGCCAGCGACACGGCGACCATGGCATTCGCGCCGAGGCGGCTCTTGTCGGGCGTGCCGTCGAGCTCGATCAGGCGCCGGTCGATCTTCTCCTGGTCGGTGACGCTCAGCGCGCGCAGGGCGTCGCGGATGCGGGTCTGGATGTTGTGCACTGCCTGGCGCACATCGACCGCCTTCGCCTCGCCCGAGCCGGTCGAGGCGCCGGCGGGCGCGATCGCGCGGCCGCTGGCGAGCGGCGTGGTGCCGCGCCCGACGACGACTTCGGCCTCGACCGTGGGCCGGCCGCGCGAGTCCCAGACCTGTCGGCCTTTTACGTCAAGGATTTTCGCCACGTGTCGGCGATCTCCCTAATATTGCCTTTGGACAAAAGCAGCTTGCGCGCCGCGGCTCTGACGAATTCCTTGTCGTCGTCCGTGAGGTATTCCACCGGCGACTTGCCGTCGACGCGCGCGAGCAGCAGCGCAGGGAGCAGGGAGGCAGCACGCTCCTCGATGTCCTCGAAAGAAACTGAATCCAGGTAGGAGGTTGCAAGGGCGTCGAAGCAGTCGAGGAAGGCGGAGCGGCTCGCGGGAACCCAGAGGCACTTCAACAGGAGGTGGTTGAGGCAGAACGCGAGATCGAATGCCGGGTCGCCGTACCAGGCGCATTCGGCGTCCAGGAACACCGGGCCGCGCGGGCCGACGAGGATGTTCTTCGGGCTCACGTCGCCGTGCACGAGGCAAACCCTGGTTTTCGCGGTTCGATCCGCGAGGAAGTCCATTCTTTGCTGCAAATCCGGGTGCGCCCGTCCCGTGGAAACCAGATAAGGCTCGAGGCGGATGGCGTGGAAGATCTCGTCGGTGGCGAAGCGCTGCGCAACGTCGGGACGCCCGGCCGTGGCGCTGTGGATCGCCGCGAGCGTGCGCCCGACCTGCGCCGCGAAGCCCGGCTCCGCCTTCCCCTGGCGCAGGAGCTCCTTCCACACCGGAGCCTGCAGATATTCCATCGCGAACAGCCCGGCCTTGTCGTCGCAGGCGAGGATGCGGGGCGCGGCGCCGGGCACGGCGGCGGTTGCGGCCTCGAGCCACAAATGCTCGTAGCGATTGCGCGCGATCGGCGCTTCCCAGCGCTGCGCGACGCGCAGGCGGGGCAGCGCGCGCTTGACGCACACGCCGCCGACTTTCCAGATTTCGGAGGACACGCCGCCGGACAGGACCTCGAAGGCGGGGGTTTCGTTTCGCGAAACCAGGCCCGCACCCCTGAGGAGCCGGAGAACCTCGTCAGGGAGACAGGCGCTCAATCTTCCAAGAGCTCCCTGCACGCCGGTAGAGGAGGCGGTCGTGCAGGCGGTCGCTGCGGCCCTGCCAGAACTCGATCTCCTGCGGCTCGACGCGGTATCCGCCCCAGTGCGAGGGCCGCGGCGGGTTCTGGCCGTGGCGGCGGGCGAGCTCTGCCATCGCTTTTTCGAGAATCTCTCTTGAGCCCACTGTTTCGCTCTGCGCCGAGGCCCAGGCCGAGAGCCGCGCCCCGAGCGGGCGCGTCGCGTAGTAGGCGTCGGACTCCGCGGCGGTGACTTTCTGCACCGTCCCGTCGATGCGCACCTGGCGCTCGAGCTGCGACCAGAGGAGGAGCAGGCAGGCCGAGGCGCGCCGCTCGAGCTCGCGCCCCTTGCGGCTGAGGTAGTTGGTATAGAAGAGGAAACCGCCGCGCTCGACTCCCTTCAGGAGCACGATGCGCGCCGAGGGTGCGCCCGCCGGCGTCACGGTGGCGAGGGTCATCGCGTTGGCGAGCGGCACCCCGGCGCGCAGCGCGTCCTCGAACCAGCGCTCGAACTGGCGGATCGGATCGGCGTGGGCTTGCGCTTCCGAGAGGCCCGAGCGCATGTATTCCTGGCGCAGGTCCGCAATGTTCATAGACGAGATTCTACGGGGCGGCGTGGCGCAAACCCGACTGCCGAGGGAAAGTGTCGCAATCTCCCTCTGAAAAGCGTTGACACGCGATAGCTTATTCGGGCATCTTCACGTCACCGCTGCCCTGTGGCGGGGGAACCCGGACCGAAGCTCAACAGACTTTTCATCCAGTTTTCGTACAGTTCCGTTCAGAGGAGAAACCGAGATGGCGAAGAAGAAAGCGAAGAAGGCCGGCAAGAAGCGTAAGCCGAATGCCGCTTTCATGAAGGCGATGACCCCGAGCGGCCCGCTCGCGGCCGTGGTCGGCTCGAGCGCGATGCCGCGCACCGAGGTGACCAAGAAGATCTGGGGCTACATCAAGCGTAACGGCCTTCAGGACAAGAAGAACCGGCGCATGATCAATGCCGACGACAAGCTCAAGGCCGTGTTCGGCGGCAAGGGCCAGGTGTCGATGTTCGAGATGACCAAGCTGGTCAGCCGGCACCTGAAATAAGGTTTCAGAGGAGGGAAGGCCCCGCAGCGATCCTGCGGGGCTTTTTATTTGTGGTACCCGGTGACGCGCTCGACCTCGTTTTTCGAGCCGAGCACCACCGCGCAGCGCTGGTGCAGCCGCTTGGGCTGCAGGTCGAGGATGGGCGTGCGCCCGTCGGTGGCCGCGCCGCCCGCCTGCTCGACGATGAACGCCATCGGGTTGGCCTCGTACATGAGGCGCAGCCGCCCGTCCTTGTTCTTGGCGTCGCGCGGGTACATGAAGATGCCGCCGCGCGACAGCACGCGGAACACGTCGGCCACCATCGAGGCGACCCAGCGCATGTTGAAGTCCTTGCCGCGCGGGCCGTCCTCCCCCGCCAGGCACTCGTCGATGTAGCGCTTCACCGGCGCCTCCCAGCGCCGCGCGTTGGAGGCGTTGATCGCGAACTCCTGCGTGTCCTCGGGAATGCGGATCTCGGGGTGCGTCTGCACGAAGGTGTAGGTCTCGCGGTCGAGGGTGAAGCCGGCCACGCCGTCGCCGACCGTCAGCACGAGCACGGTGGTCGGCCCGTACACCGCGAAGCCGGCGGCGACCTGCCTGCGCCCGGGCTGCAGGAACGCGGCTTCGTCGGGCTCGCGGAACTTGCCGTCGGGCGTCTTCGGGCAGCGCAGCACCGAGAAGATCGTCCCCACCGAAACGTTCACGTCGATGTTCGACGAGCCGTCGAGCGGGTCGATCAGCAGCAGGTACTCGCCGCGCGGATAGTGATCCGGGATCGGGACCGGGCGCTCCTCCTCCTCGGAAGCGAACGCGGCGAGGTTGCCGCCCCACGCGTTCGACTCGAGCAGGATCTCCTGCGCGATCACGTCGAGCTTCTTCTGCACCTCGCCCTGGATGTTCTCGGTCCCGGCCGAGCCCAGGCCGTCGGCGAGCGCCCCCTTGTTGACGCGCGTGCTGATCGCCTTGCACGCGCGCGCCACCGTCTCCAGCAGCAGGCGCAGCTCGGCGTCGATCAGCTTCTTGTCGCGCTGGCGCTGGATGAGGTACTGGGCGAGAGTGATGCGCTTCACCGCGGCTATTTTATTTGGTTTCGCGCGAACCACGCGCCGCCGAGGAGGCAGGCCGCGAGCACCCAGAACACCGGCGCCATGCCGAGGGTGCTGGAGACGGCGCCCGAGGCGAGCGGGATCAGCGTGTGGCTGCCGTTCAGGAGCGAGGTGCGCACGCCCACCGCCTCGCCCTGCCGCCCCGGGGGCGACGCCGCGTACAGCAGCGACATGATCACCGGCTGCGCGCTTCCCAGGCCCAGGCCGAGCACGAACGAGAGCAGGAGGAGCGGCGGCACGCTGTGCGCGAGCGGGAACAGCAGGTAGCAGGTTCCCGAGATGGCCAGCGCGCAGAAGATGATGACCCACTGCTTGAGCTTCCTTATCAGGACCGGCATTGCAAGCCGCACGGTGAACGTCGCCAAGGCGAAGGTCGAGAGGATCACGCCGATGGCGGCCGCGGAGAGCCCGATGCGCGCGCCGTAGAGCGGGATGAGGAAGGTGTAGAGGTCCCAGCCCGAGGCGAGCAGCAGGCTCACCCAGAAGGTCTGGCGCAGGCCGGGAATGCGCAGCAGGTCGAGCACCCCGGCGCGCTTCGCCCGCGGCACCTGCTCGGGGCGCGGCAGCGGGTGCTTTCTTCGCCACAACAACACGAAAGCAAGTGCCGGGAAAAAAGCGAGAACCAGGAAGGCGCGCGCATGCCCCAGGCCGTCGATGGCGTAGCCGGCGACGAGCGGCCCGATCGAGTTCGAGATCGAGAAGCCGAGCGCCAGCCAGGAGAAGTTCACCGCGCGCTGCTCGGGCGAGCCGTGCGCGCCGAACACGCTGTTCATGGCGATGTGCACGTACATGAACGACACGCCGAGCAGCGTGGTCGAGAGGTACAGGATCTCCAGCCTGGGGAGGGCAAACGGCAGCGCCGCCGCCACCGTCAAGGCCATGAGGGAAAACAGCAAAGGCCGCCGCGGGCCGGCACGGTCGATGAGGCGTCCGGCGCTCACCGAGAGGACCGTCGGCAGCAGCGCGAACAGCGACATCAGCACCCCGACGGTGAACTCCGAGGCGCCGAGCTCGAGCGCGAACAGCGTCGTCGTCATCCGGGCGCCCACGAAGGCGAGGTGCCCGAGGGCGTTCAGGACGACGAAATAGACGATCTCCAGCGCGGTCTCCAGACGGTCATCGCAACGCCGGCGCAGGTCACGGCGATGCCGAAAAGCGCCAGCGCGCTCGGCACCAGCCCGAACCACGCCAGCTCGAGCACCACGGCGAACACCGGCGGAAGGTACATCATGCTGGTCACCCGCGTGGCCTCGCCGTGGCGAAGGAGTATCCGGCGCCCCAGACGGCGACGAAATACCAGGCCAGCAGCGCCGAAGAAAAAGGTCTTAGGCGCGCGCCTGCAGCGCGGCGATGCGCTCCTCGATCGGCGGGTGGCTCGAAAAGATGCCGAGGAAGCGCGACTTGCTCTGCTTGATGCCGTGGGCCTCGAAGGCCTGCGGCATCTCGCCCGCGGGCACGCCGCCCAGGCGGGCGAGGGCGGCGATCATCGGCCGCGGCGAGCCCATCAGCTCGGCCGAGCCGCGGTCGGCGCGGAATTCGCGCTGGCGCGAGAACCAGGCCACGATCGCCGAGGCGAGGATGCCGAGCACGATCTGCGCCACCAGCGAGGCGATGAAGAAGCCCGGGCCGACGCCGCGCTCGCTGCGGAAGATCATCTTGTCGACGACGAAGCCGACGATGCGCGACAGGAAGATGACGAAGGTGTTGACGACGCCCTGGATCAGCGTCAGCGTGACCATGTCGCCGTTGGCGACGTGCGCCACCTCGTGGCCGAGCACCGCCTCGACCTCTTCCTTGCTCATCGACTCGAGCAGGCCGGTCGATACGGCGACCAGCGCCGAGTTCCTGAACGCGCCGGTGGCGAAGGCGTTGGGCGCGCCCTCGAAGATCGCGACCTCCGGCATGCCGATGCCGGCCTTTTGCGAGAGCTTGCGCACCGTCTCCACCAGCCAGTACTGCGTCGAGCCCTCGGAGCCGTCGATCACGCGCGCGCCGGTGCTCATCTTCGCCATGGGCTTGGAGATGAGCAGCGAGATGCCCGCGCCGACGAAGCCGATCACCGCCGAGAACACGAGCAGCGACGTGTAGTCGATGCCCTCGGCCGTCAGCCAGTTGTCGAGCCCTAATACGTTGACGATCACCGACAGCACCACCAGGACGGCGATGTTGGTCGCGAGGAACAGGACAATCCGTTTCATTTGTTCTCCTTTACCGGGTCTTTAGATTGGGCCCGATTCTAAGGATTCAAGCCTTCTCCAGGTGGCGCGCGCCGATCTCCGCGATCACGTAGGTCGGAGCGTTCGTGTTGCCCGAAGTGATGCGCGGGAAGATCGAGGCATCGATCACGCGCAGCCGCTCGATCCCGCGCACGCGCAGGCGGTCGTCGACCACCGCCATGTCATCGTTTCCCATCTTGCAGGTGCCGACCGGGTGGAAGATCGTCGTGCCCAGCTCCCCGGCCGCTTTTTCAAGTTGTGCTTCGGATTGAACTGCGGATCCTGGCCGGTATTCCTCCGGCTCGTACTTCGCCAAAGCCTTTGCAGACATGATGCGGCGCGTGAACCGCATCGCATCCACTGCAACCCGGCGGTCCGGCTCCGCTTCCAGGTAGTTGAGCTTGATCTCGGGGTAAGCCGCCGGATCGGCCGACTTGATGCGCACCCAGCCGCGCGAGGCGGGGCGCAGGTTGCACACGCTGGGCGTGATCGCCGGAAAGCTGTGCAGCGCGTCGCCGAACTTGTCGAGCGACAGCGGCTGCACGTGCCACTCGATGTTCGGCGTCGGCTGCGAGGGGTCGCTCTTCGCGAACGCGCCCGCCTGGGACGGCGGCATGGTGAGCGGCCCGGTGCGGAACGCGAAGTACTCGAGCGCCATCGCCGCCTTGCCGAGCAGGCTGTTGGCGACGCCGTTGAGCGTCTTCACGTTCTTCACCTTGTACTGCATGCGGATCTGCAGGTGGTCCTGCAGGTTCTCGCCGACGCCGGGCAGGGAATGGACCAGGGGAATTCCCATCGGGCCCAGGAATTTCTCGTTTCCTATTCCCGATAGCTGCAGAAGCTGCGGCGAGCCGATGGCGCCGGCGGAGAGGATGGTCTCCTTGCTTGCCTCCACGGCGAATTTCTCGTTGCGGTGGGCGAACTCCACGCCCGTGCAGGTTTTGCCGTTGAAAACCAAACGCGAAACGCAAGCCTGGGTCATCACGGTCAAATTGGCCCGGTGCATGACGGGGCGGAGGAAGGCGTTGGTCGCGCTCCAGCGCCGGCCGCGCTTCTGGTTCATCTGGAAGTAGGCGCAGCCGAAGTTGTCGCCGCGGTTGAACACCTTGACCGGCGGGATGCCGCACTCGGCGGCGGCCTCGCGCCAGGCGTCGATGATGTCCCAGCGCACGCGCGGGTCCTCGACGCGCACCTCGCCGCCGGCGCCGTAACCGTCGATCGGCCCGTGTTCATAATCTTCAAGAGAAAGAAACAGGGGCAGAACCTCTTCCCACGACCATCCCCGGTTGCCGAGCGCCGCCCAGTGGTCCCAGTCCTCCTTCTGGCCGCGCATGTAGATCATGGCGTTGATCGACGAGCAGCCGCCGAGCACGCGGCCGCGGGCGTAGTGGATCGAGCGGCCGGCGAGGTGCTCGTCGGGCTCGGTCCGGTAGCACCAGTCGGTGCGCGGGTTGGCGATGGTGTAGAGGTAGCCCACCGGGATGTCGATCCAGAACCAGTCGTCCCGGCCGCCCGCCTCCAGCAAAAGGACTTTGCTTTCAGGCTTCTTGCTCAATCTGTTCGCAAGAAGGCATCCGGCGCTTCCCGCGCCGACGATGACGTAATCGAAGCTGCCGAAGGCCTGCATCGCGCGGTATCTTATCCCCCGCAAGGAGGGCGGCTTGGACGGGGAGCTGGTCGAGGCGCTGGAGCGCCTCAGGGCGGCGCACTTCGACGTCGCGCGCAGCGCGTGCGACTACGAGGCGCTCGCGCGCTCGCCCGAGCGCGAGCGGCTGGCCGCTTGCCTCGGCGCGCTCGAAGCCTTCGATGCCCGGCGGGTGCATATCCCGGCGCAGAGCGCGTTCTGGATCAACGTGTTCAACGCCGCGGTGCTGCGCGACGCGCCCGAGATGGCGGGCGCAAGCAGCGTGCGCGAGGTCGAGGGCTTCTTCGAGCGGCCGCGGGTCAAGGTCGGGGGCCATGGCTACTCGCTCGACGACATCGAGCACGGGCTGCTGCGCGGCAACGTGCCCAAGTACGGGAAATTCTCCGCGCCGATGAAGAAATCCGACCCGCGCCTCGCCTACGTGCCGCTCGCGTTCGACGAGCGCATCCACTTCGCGCTCTACAGCGCGTGCCGCTCGTCGCCCCCGCTGCGGGTGCTCCACGGCGAGAAGGCCGACGCGGAGCTCGAAGCCGCGGCGCGCGACTACGTACGGGCGGCGGTGCGCGTGAAGGACGAAGGCGCGCGCGTCAAGGTGCCGAGGGTCTTCCGCTGGTACGCGGGCGATTTCGGCGGCGCAAGCGGAGTGCTCGACTTCGTGGTGGCGCGCCTGGACGACGCCGCGGTCGAAATGATCGACCAGCGCCGCGGCGCCGTGAAGCTGAAGTACCTGGATTTCGACTGGGCGCTAAACCGAAGATAATAGCGGCATGGCCACGACCCTCGAGCAGTTCGCCGCCGAGTGCGGCACCATCCTCAGATCGGAGCCCGGCCCCTCCGGGCGCCGGCAGATCTGCATGCGCCTGGAGCAGCTGCTGCGCGATCCGGAGTTTGTCTCGAAAACCGTCAATGGAAGCACCCCGGAGCGGCAGGTGCTTTACGAGGACCCGGAGCTCGGCTTCTGCGTGCTCGCGCACAACTACAAGGCGGCGAAGGACTCGGCGCCGCACGACCACGGCCCCTCGTGGGCGATCTACGGCCAGGCCGCGGGCGAGACCGAGATGACCGACTACGCGCTGGTCGCGCCGCCGGCCGAGGGCAAGCCCGGCAAGGCGCGGCCGGTGCGCACCTACAAGCTCACGCCCGGCGCCGCCTACCTCTACAACGAAGGCGACCTGCACTCGCCGCGGCGCCGCGGGCCGACCCGGCTCATCCGCATCGAAGGCGTGAACATGGATCGCATCAAGCGGCCCAAGTTCGAGGCGGTGCCCTAGGTCAGCGCCTGATCATCTGCAGTATCGGCCGGCAGCGCCGGGGATTAATTCGTGCGGAATTCCACGTCCGAAACTCAGTTCTTCCGAAGAAAGGAAATGAGCTCGCTCGAGGGCACGGGTTTGCAGAAAAGATAGCCCTGCATCTCGCCGCACCGGAGCAGGCGCAACAGGTTTGCCTGTTCTTCCGAATCGACGCCTTCGGCGACGACTTCGAGCCGAAGCGAACGCGCCATCGAGATGATGGTGGAGACGAGCGTGGTGCCATTGACGTCGCCCACCATCGTGATGACGAAGGAGCGGTCGATTTTCAGCGAGTTCACGGGCAGTTTGGCGAGATAGGCAAGCGAGGAATAACCCGTGCCGAAGTCATCGACGGCGATGTCGAGCCCGAACTCGCGCATCGCGCGCAGTTTCCGAATGTTGCCCTCGATGTCGTCCATGACCATGCTCTCGGTGATTTCCAGGTCGACGCACGGCCGCGTCGAGGAACCCTCGACCGCACGCTTGACTCGTGGCACGAAGTCCTTCTGCCTCAGCTGCACCGGCGACACGTTGACGGAAATGCGCGGCGCCTCGATGCCCTCGCGCAGCCACTCCTGGTGCTCGGATACTGCCCGGCGCAGGGCCCAGTCGCCGACTTCCAGGATCAGGCCGGTCTCTTCGAGCAGCGGGACGAAGCTCGCCGGCGGGACCAGCTTGCCGTCGGTCTGCCAGCGGATAAGAGCTTCGACGCCCACGACGCGCCGTGTCTCCGTTGCCACGCGCGGCTGGTAGTGCAGGACGAATTCCTCCTGCTTCACCGCCCGGCGCAGCCTCGTTTCCAGCGACAGGCTTTCGGCAACCCTTCGCGTCATTGCCTCCTCGTAAAAAAGCAGGCGGTCCCCGGTCTGCTTGGACTTCTTCACGGCGGCTTCGGCATTGCGCAGCAGCGCATCCGCGTCGGCCCCATGATCGGGGAAAAGCGCGATCCCGGCCCTGGCGGAAATCTGCAGCTCGTGCTCGCCGATGCGGAACGGCTCGCCCAGGCTGTCCCTGGCGATATCTGCGAGCCGATGTGCGCAATCCAGCTCGCTTTTGACCCCGGGCAGGACAATCGCAAACTGGTCCGGTCCGATGCGCGCGATGAGATCGGGATCCGAAACGGTCTTCGCCAGGCGCTGGGCGAACTGCGAAACGAGCAGATCGCCCGCCTGGCGTCCGAGGGATTCGTTCACTGCGCGGAAGCGCTCGAGGTCGCATGCGATGACCGCAAGCCTGCTCTGGCTCGCGGCCGCCGCATGCAGGTGCTGGCTGAGGCGCTCGAGAAAGAGCGTGCGGTTCGCCAGGCCCGTCAGCCCGTCGTAGTAGGCGAGATAGTGGAGCTTCTCCCCTTTTTCGATGTGATCCAGGGCAAACGAGATGTCGCCGGCGAGCTCGGTGAGCAGGCGCATCTCGTCCGCATCGAAGAAGTCCGGCTCGCCGGCAAACAGCCCGAGGACCCCGATCAGCTCTCCTGCCACCGTGAGCGGCAGCACCGCACCCGAGCGATAGCCGCGTTCCAGAGCGGCTTGTCGCAGCCTGAACTTCGAGTCCTCTTCCACATCGTTGATGATGACGGGGCGTCTTTCGCGGATCGCACGCCTGACCAGACCGCGCCCCTCTGGAACCGGATCGCTCATGGACAGCGACATCAGCCGCAAGAACCCCTCTTCATGCCCGTGCGAGGCGACCGGCGAGAGCAGCTGCGCCTTGCCGTCGTACAGGCCGAGCCATGCCATTCGGAGCTGGCCGGCTTCCACCGCGATGCGGCAGGCCTCCCGGTACAGCTCCTCGCGCTTCGGCGCGCGCACGATCAGCGAGTTGATTCCGCTCAACACGGCATACACGCGGTTGAGCCGCTTGATCCTGTCCTCTGCAACCTTTTGTTCGGTGATATCTTGCAGCGTGTTGAACCACCGCTCTTCTCCGCCGGCGCCATTGGTTTCGACGCGCTCGATCACCTCGCGCAGGTGAACCCATGCGCCGCTGGCGTGCCGCAGGCGATAGTCGATATCTCCGCGCTGCCCCGTGGTCGCCAGCTCGAGCATCTTTGCGCGCAGCCGTTCCCGATCGTCGGGATGCACAAGCTCCAGCCATGCGCGGCTGCTGCGGGGTAGCTGCCCGGGTTCCGATCCCAGCAGCTGCGGCAGGCTGTCGGACCAGGTCTTGAACGACCCGTCCTTGCCGGTGATGACGTGGGCCAGCCTCGCCATGTGCTGTGCCTGGGTCAGGCCCGCCTCGCGTTCCTGCAAGCGCTTTCGGGCGATTTCGAGCTCCGTAATCGTGCGGCGGCGCTCGCGTTGCGCTTCGGCCTCCGCGACTGCTCGTTCAACGGCCGCCGGCAGGCGGAGCAGATTCGTCTTCAGCACGTAGTCCCATGCCCCGCTCTTCAGCGCGCGGACTGCATACTCTTCGCCCAGGGTGCCCGACACGAAAATGAACGGTGTTTCAGGCACCAATTCCCGCGAGTGGCGCAGCGCCTCCATGCCGTCGAAACCCGGCATGGAAAAGTCCGACAGGATCACATCCGGGCCGAACGCTCTCAGGGCCCGAACGTACGACTGCTCGGAATCGACGATGTGATGCGTGATGCGCAGGCCGGCGCGCTTCAGCTCCCGCAACGCCATCTCTGCGTCGGTCGGGCTGTCCTCGGCCAGCAGCAAGCGCAACGTGATCTGGGTCATTTCGCCAAGAGCCAATTTACGCGAAGCGCGTCGGCATGTCCGAAGCAATCCGCGTCAAGATTTCCTGACAGCACTACCATTATTTCCTGATAGACGAGATCACGAATACGGCATAGTTCCTCCATGCCTGATACTCCCCAGTCCGAGGCATTCCGGCGGGCGCTCGAGGCCTTCGGCAGCCTCACAGCGCTTAGCCACTGGCTGAAGGTGCCCACGGACGTGACGCAGCGCTACGGGACAGCCCGGCCCATCCTGATCGCGGTGACAGCGCGCGGCAGCGAGTCGGACAGGCGCGCGGCCGAGCTATGCGGGTTCCATCACCACATTCCCAAGCCGTACGACCCTGAAAAGCTATTGGGTTTGCTTGCCTCGTTGCACCGCAGGCCCTGACTCGGTAGTCGAAAATTCATCGCTGTGCGAATTGGTGTTGACATCGGCGGCACGAAGATCGAAGCGCTCGCGCTCGATGAACGCGGACGTGAAGTTTTCCGCAAGCGGATCGCGACGCCGCGCGGCGATTACGCGGCGACGATCGCGGCCGTTTCATCGCTTATGAAAGAGATTGGCGAGGGCAGCGTCGGCGTAGGAATACCGGGCGCGTTGTCGCCCGCGACCGGCCTGGTGAAGAACGCCAATTCGACCTGGCTGATCGGCAAGCCGCTGAAGCCGGACCTCGAGGCTGCCCTCGGACGTGAAGTCAAAATCGAAAACGACGCCAACTGCTTCGCGCTCTCCGAGGCCACCGACGGCGCGGGGAAGGGCGCCGCGGTGGTGTTCGGCGTGATCCTCGGCACCGGGGTGGGCGGCGGCATCGTCATCGATGGGAAGGTCGTCAGCGGTGTCAACGCCATTGCCGGGGAATGGGGCCACAACCCCTTGCCCCTGCCCGATGAGAGCGATTTGCCTTTGCCGGCCTGCTATTGCGGCCGGTCCGGCTGCATCGAAACCTATCTGTCAGGTCCGGGCCTCGCGCGCGACTATGAGCGGCGTACCGGGGAGCGAAGATCGCCCGAAGAAATCGTTTCTCTTGGGGATCAATCTCTTGAGAAGTACGCCGAGCGCCTCGCGCGCTCGCTCGCGGGCGTGATCAACGTGCTCGATCCGGACGTGATCGTGCTGGGCGGTGGAATGTCGAACGTCGCCCGGCTGTACACTGAAGTGCCGCGGTTGTGGAGCCGGTATGTATTCTCCGACCGGGTGGCGACCCGGCTCGCGCCGCCGGTCCACGGCGACTCGAGCGGCGTGCGCGGCGCGGCGTGGTTGTGGGAAGCCTGAGAAAAGGGGAGGAAGCGTGAAGTGCAGACGGCGGCATCTTCCAGGCTTCGTGACGCGGCGAGCGGTGACGCTTTCCGCAGCGCTCATCATGCTCGGCGCCCCCTTCCTGGCCGTCGCGCAGCCGTCCCAGAAGCTCTTTCGCGTCGGTCACCTGGCGGCGGGCGCCCGCACGCCGGACGGCGCGCCGCCCGGCCCGCTGCGCGAAGGCTTGCGAGGGCTCGGTTATGTCGAGGGCCGGAACGTCGCGTACGAGGCCCGCTTTGCCGAGGGCAAGATGGAGCGGCTTTCCGAGTTGGCGGCAGATCTCGTGCGGCTCAAGGTCGACGTCATCGTTGCGCAAGGCTGGCGGGCGGCGCTGGCGGCGAAGCAGGCGACCTCGACCACTCCGATCGTCATGGCGCCCGCCGCGGGGGACGCCGTGGCGTCGGGATTGATTGTCAGCCTCGCGCGCCCGGGTGGCAACCTCACCGGAATGACCGACGAATCCGTTCAGCTCAGCGCCAAGCGGATGGAGCTCCTGAAGGAAGCGGTGCCGAAGGCCGCGCTGATCGCCATCATCTGGAACTCGGACGATCTAGGTATGACGCTCCGCTACCGCGGGATCGAGGAGGCGGCGCGCATCCTTAAAGTCGAAGTGCTGCCGCTCGGCGTGCGCGGATCTGAGGATTTCGCCGTTGCGTTTTCCACGATGGCGCGTCGCCGGCCGGACGCCTTGTTCCTGGTGGCAGATGCGCTGACAGCCATGAACCGCAAGCAGGTCATCGAGTTCGCGGCGGCGCAGCGCATTCCCGCTATGTACGAGTTTGGTTTCTACGTCCGCGACGGCGGGCTGATGTCGTATGGGCCCAACCCGGAGGACGCTTTCCGTCGGGCCGCCGTCTACATTGACCGGATTTTCAAGGGCGCAAAGCCCGCCGACTTGCCGGCGGAGCAGCCGACGAGGTACTACCTCGGCCTCAATCTGAAGGCTGCGGCAGCGATCGGGCTTACGATCCCGCCCTCGCTGCTGTTGCGGGCGGACCAGGTGGCGCAATAGCCGCACGGGCATAGAACCCAAGAACCGGAGGAGACGATGAGATCCAGACTCTTGCTGTTGTCGTGCGTATTTGCCTGCACCGGAGCCGTCGCCGGTCCGGAGAAGATCAAGTTTCCGTCCGATTACCTGAAGGGCGTGCTCTACCAGACGCTCGACCGGCCCGACAGCAAGCAGTACCGCGAGCTCTATGCGTCCGCGGCGGCGATCGAGGCGGTGCGCAAGGGCCAGCCGATCCCGAGCGGCACGGTGCTGACCCTGGTGCAGTGGAGCGTGCACCAGGACGACAAGGGCAACCCGCTCAAGGACGCCAACGGCCGCTTCATGAAGAAGGAAATCCTCGGCCACACCGTGATGGAGAAGCGCACCGGCTGGGGCGCCGACTATCCCTCCGACTGGCCGCGCAACGGCGAGTGGGAATACGCCGTGTTCACGGCCGACGGCCGGCCGAACGCCAAGGGCAACGCCAACAACAAGGCCTGCTTCACCTGCCACCTGCCGCACGCCAAGCAGGACTTCGTGATCTCGCTCGCCAAGCTCAACAACACCTTCCCGAAGGCGCAGACGCTGGTGAAGGGCGTCAAGGGCGACGTCAACATCGCCTCGTTCGCGTTCCTGCCGGCGAGGATCAGCGCGATGGCCGGCAAGGCGCTCACCTTCTTCAACACCGACGACACCCCGCACCAGATCACGGTGGCGGGCGGGCCGCGCACCGAGGTGTTCCTGCGCGGGCAGAAAGCCTCGCTCACCATCGACAAGCCCGGCGAGTACAGCTACATCTGCGGGCTGCACCCCAGCATGAAGGGCACGATAGAAGTCAAATGAGCGAGGTGAGAGTGAAACCCAGGCCGTTCGGATCGGCGGCAGCCGCCGCCGCCTTTATCGGCATCGCCGGCTGCGCGACGCATGACGCGCAGGAGGGGCATGCGCGGCTCGGCAAGGTGAATTTCCCCGTGGAATGCAACGCCGAGGCGCAGCGCGAGTTCAACGTCGCGATGGCCTATTACCACTCGTTCGCCTGGCAGCACATCCGCGAGCCGCTCGAGCGTGTGCTCAAGGCGGATCCCGCCTGCGGCATGGCGCACTGGGCGCGCGCGCTCGCGAGCCTGGACAATCCTTTCACCTGGCCGGCCAGCATTTCGGCGGCGACGCTGGAGCGGGGGCCGGAGCTCCTCGAAACCGCGCGGCGCACCGGGCTCAAGACCCAGCGCGAGCGCGACTACGTGGAAGCGCTGGCGACGTTCTACCGCGATCACAACAAGCGCGATCACCGCATGCGCGCCAAAGCGCTCGAAACCGCGCTCGAGCAGCTGATGCAGCGCTACTCGCACGACAGCGAGGCGGCGATCCTGTATGCGCTCGTTCTGTCGGCCAACTTCGATCCCACGGACCGCAAGTACACGAACCAGCTCAAGGCGGCCGCGGTGCTCGAGCCGATCTTCAAGCGGCAGCCCGAGCATCCCGGGGCGGCGCATTACCTCATCCACAGCTACGACTACCCGCCGATCGCGAAGCAGGGGCTCGATGCCGCGCGCCGCTACGACAGGATCGCGCCGGACGCGCCGCACGCTCTCCACATGCCCTCGCACATCTTCACGCGGGTCGGGGCCTGGAAGGAGTCGATCCGTTCCAACCGCGCATCGGCCAACGCCGCCACCGACAAGACCTTCGACCGGTGGCACGCCTACGACTACATGGTGTACGCGCACCTGCAGCTCGGCGAGGACGCCGCCGCGCGCGCCGTCGTCGCCGAAGCGCTCCGCAACCCGGCGCGCGTCGACCATTTCGCCAAAGCCTACGCCTACGCGGCGATGCCCGCGCGCATCGCGCTGGAGCGCGGGCAATGGAAAGACGCGGCTCAGGTCGAGCTGTTCCCCGCGGCTGCGGCCTACCCCTGGGCGAAGTATCCGCAAGCCGAATCGATCAATGCCTATGCACGCGGCATCGGCGCGGCGCTGAGCGGCGATCAGGCAGGCGCCCGCCGCGAGCTCGGCCGGCTCGAGAAGCTGCGCGACGTCGCGGCGAGCCGCAAGCTCGGCTACTGGGTGGAAGAGATCGCCATCCAGGCCGAAGTCGTGCGCGGCCTCGCTTCCTGCGCCGAAGGCAGGCGCGCGGAGTGCACCGGGATCCTGCGCGCGGCGGCCGATCGCGAGGACCGGCTGGAGAAGCACGTCGTCACGCCCGGCCGCCTCGTCCCGGCGCGCGAGATGCTCGCCGAGATGACGCTCGATTCGGGCGAAGCCGCGGCCGCGCTGCGCGAGTTCGAGACGGTCCTCGAGCGCGAGCCGAACCGCGTGCGCACTTTCGCCGGCGCGGCGCGCGCGGCAGAGCGCGCCGGCGACAAGGCAAAGGCGGCGCACTACGCGGCGCGCCTGGCGCAGCTCACCGGGAAATAGCTTCAGCCCGGCGGATCGGGGCGGAAGATGATGCGGGCGTACCGCTGGTAGGTCCAGTACGCAACCGCCCAGTCGATCATCACGA
>Ga0214471_10001715_pt1 | contig 17312 bp, 18 predicted proteins | sample RVTome_5_FD_207665 | JGI IMG/M metagenome (GOLD analysis project Ga0214471, IMG submission 207665) | Soil microbial communities from uranium-contaminated site in the Upper Colorado River Basin, Wyoming, United States - RVT142D155 | ecosystem: Environmental > Terrestrial > Soil > Contaminated >... | reverse complement strand
CCCCGCCCAGCCATCCGACACCTGGACGATCAACCCGATCGGATGGGTAGCCACCTCCCGTCAAACAGTCGTCGGCGTCGACCCACTCGACATCATCGGGGTCAGGATCATCATGACCCACGACTGGATCACCAACTTCATGCCCTTCCGTGGTTCGATCACCATCGATGAGTCCACGATCACACGTCTAGAGCCAAAGGTCTTCGAATGAAACAAGCGATTCTCCAACGTCTTGTCCGACGCATCGAAGGTGACGACCGGGGTATGGCGCTGCCACTGATCGCGGTCATGCTTGTCGTTCTCCTCGGGGTGTCGGCATTCGCCGTCGACCTTGGCTGGCTCTACCTCAACGGGGCTCGCCTCCAACGTGGCGCCGACTCATCGGCTCTGGCTGGTGTCGTCTTCCTGCCCGGGGACACCAACGGTGTCGACAACAACACACTTGGCGCCGCCAACGCCAACGGCTTCGACATCGGAAGCATCAACGGCAGCCCGGTGGCGGGCGGAGGGCCAGACGACCTCGACTGGCGCCAGCTCGCCGACAACAAGCTCGAAGTGACTTTGGCTACCCAAATCCCGACCTTCTTCGTGAAGCTGTTTGGATTCGACTCATTCGACATCACCAGGGTGGCCACCGCCGAGTACGTCAAGCCGGTTCCGATCGGAAGCCCTGATCCGTGTTTTGGAGTCGGGATCACCAGCATCCAGAGCGGCGACTGCAACCCGGCCACGGCACAGCGATTCTGGGCAGCCGTCTCCGGGCCCTACACCAACAAGTGGAACGGTGACGCACATTCGACACTCTTCTGGGACGACGACGGCACCTGGAACCAGGAATCCACCAACACCGAGTACCGCTCCGACGGCTATTACCTGGCGGTCGATGTCCCCTCCGGAGTGAGCGATCTGACCGTTCGCGTATACGACGCCGGCTTCTACAACCGGGCCAGCTTCGACACCGAGACCGGTGATCGCACCCAGGACACCGGTGGCGGGGCCGACACCCATTTCCAGATGTACCGGTTCGACGACACGCCGCTCGACCCCACCAACAACGTGGCGATCACCGGGTGCTCAGTCGGGACCGGCGTTTTCAACATCGCGGCCGAGGCCTCATCGGGCACCTACAAGAACAACTGGGTCACGCTGTGCAGGTTGTCCGGTGCGGTTGCCCCCGGCATCTATGTGGTCCGGGTGTGGACCGATGGCAACGATGGTGGCACCAACCAGTTTGCGGTTCGAGCCAACACCGCCAGCGCGGCCAACGCCCGCGTCTACGGAATCAACGACATCTCGATCTTCACCAATCAGTCGGGCATTTCGACATTGCACGTCGCCGAAGTCGCTCAGGTGCATGCGGGCAAGACCCTCGAGCTTCAGTTCTACGACCCCGGCGAGGACGACCAAGAAGCCTGGATGACAGTCAAGAACCCCGGCGGCAGCACCGCCACCTGTGACTGGGTGGCCCGCAACGAGGCAGGCACGGTGGTCAGCTCTGGTTCAGGGGCTTGCAGCATCAAGACCTCGGCCCCTCCCTCGCTCTTCAACGGGCTCTGGGTGACCGCCCAGGTGGAGATTCCCGACAGCTACACATGCACCACCAACTGCTGGTGGAAGATGGAGATCGACAACTCCCAGCCTCACGACCGCACCACGTGGGCGGCACGGATCATCGGCAACCCGGTTCGACTGGTTCCCAACGAATGAGCCTTCTCCACCCCTGGCGCGGCAAGGACGGCGAGAAGGGCACCACCCTGATCGAGTTCTCGCTGATCTTCGCCTTTCTGATGATGATCGCCCTGGGCGCATACGAGTACGGAATGGCCTTCCGCGACTGGCTGTCGGTCACGGTTGCCACGCGCGAAGGCGGTCGGGTAGCGGCGTCCGCCGCCAACAACGGCGACGCCGACTGCGTGATCCTTGAAGCGGCGACCGGTGCCCTCCAGTCATTTCAGACCGGTCAAGTCCAATTCGTCCACATCTACAAGTCCGACGTCAGCGGCTCCTATCCAGTGTCCAACAGTTACACCCGCATCTATCGGCCTTCGACTCCGGCCGACCTCGACCTGATCGCGTGCCAGGGCTCAACCTGGGTTGCCGTCAACCTCGGCAGCAACTGGGATCCTGAGGACAGGGTGAACGACACCGGCACCGCGGACTGGATCGGGGTCCGTGTCGAGTTCCAGCACACGTGGCAGACCAACTTTCTTTGGTGGAACGGCACGGTGGACTGGGACGACGACGCAGTCTTCCGCATGGAGCCCCCGGCACCCGCATAGCGCCCGAACCCTGACACAGCCTTCCTAGCCTGTCCCCGATGCTGTCTCCTCCCGACTACATGCCAGCGCTGATCACGCCGTTCACCCGGAGCGGGGAGATCGACACCAAGGCGCACACCCATAACCTTCGGGTTCTCTCCGACGCCGGCATCAGTGGCTTTGTGATCGGTGGGTCCAACGGTGAAGGCCCCTACCTCGAGCCCGGTGAGCGCAGCCGCCTGGTCAAGACCGGCCGGCGCCGCAAGGCCCACTTCATGGTCGGGATCGCTGCCGAGTCGACACGGGTCGCAGTGCGCCAGGTTCAGGAAGCAGCTGACGCCGAAGCCGACAGCGTCCTGGTGATGACCCCCACCACCCTGGCCCGGGACCGCGACGAGGCGATCCTCCGCTTCTATCGGACCATCGCCGACATGTCGCCGCTACCGGTGTTCCTCTACTCGGTGCCCGGCGTCACCAGCTACGACCTCCCCATCGAGTTGGTATGGCGCATCTCCCGCCATGACAAGGTCGTGGGAATGAAGGACTCCAGCGGCGACGTGGTGCGGCTCCAATCCATCATCGACGCCACCCCACCCGGTTTCATCCTCTATTCGGGGTCCTCGCGTGCCCTGACCGCGGCAATGGCCGTCGGCTGCGACGGGGCGATCACCGGTTCGGGCAACTATCTGCCCGCTCTGGTGCTCCAGATCCTCGCCGCCACCAAGGACAGCCCGGAGACGGCGAGACGGCTCCAGAAGCGCCTCAGCTCGGTGAGCGCAGACGTGGAGGCGCACGGGATCCCCGGGGTGAAGGCTGCGGCCAAGGCGGCCGGTCTCGATCCGGGCTATCCCCGCGAACCCCTCACCCGTCTCTCCCGGGGTGCGGAAACCTCGATCGCCAAGCTGATCTAATGCTTTCCTAATGCAGGACGTCACGCATCCGTGACGTTCCGCATTAGGAACCCGGACGGAGCGGCCGGTTCTTGAGCTTCTACTCAAAGTCTGCCGACTAGTACGATCCGGTGTTCCGGAAGCATCAAGGAGAAGTGCTTTGTCCAAGTTTCTCAGTGAAGAGTGGGCGGCAGAGGTGACCGCCGCCCTCGGTCAACACCCAGGGTTCAAGAACGCGATCGGATCAGCCGAGCTCGGCATCCAGTTCATCGTGAGCGACGGCCCCGACGGCGACGCCGAGTACTACCTGAAGTCGGCGGGTGGCGCTTCCATCATGGCCGTCGGTGCCCTCGAGAACGCCGACGTCACCGTTCGACAGAGCTACGACACGGCGAGCGCCATCTCCAAGGGTGAATTGAACACCCAGACCGCCTTCATGACCGGCAAGGTCAAGGTCTCGGGCAACCTGGCCAAGTTGATGATGCACCAGTCGGCGATCCAGCAATGGAACGCGGCCACGGCAGATCTCGAAGTCGAGTACTGACAACCAACTAGTCACTTCGCGCAAAAACCAGGGGGTCCCTGGATACCAAGCCACGTGGGTCGGATAATGTGGCGGCTGTGATCACGGCGGGCGGCCGTGTCACGTCAGGGGCAAACAAATGGGCAAGGGAGAAAACAGCCGCGGTGCCACCTTGGTCGAGGCCGCCATGGTGTTCCCCCTGATGATCTTGCTCACCGTGACCCTCCTCGAGCTCGGGTTGGTCTTCAAAGACCTTCTCACCATTTCGTTCACTGCCCGCGATGCGGCCCGGGTCGGATCGCTGGCCGGCAACGACCCCGACGCCGATTGTGACCTCATCCAAGCTGTGGTGGCCGGGTTCGGCGCCTCGAATCTCGAGGGGGTGACCATCAACATCTTCAAGGCCAACGAAGGGACCGGAGACCCCGAGATCGGCAAAGTCAACACCTGGACGCTCACCTCGGGAGATCCCGCTGATTGCTCCGATTGGACGGTGCTCGAGTTTTGGCCGAGCACCTCGCGCCAGGTAAACGTGGGCCCCAGCACCAAATTGGACATCCTCGGTGTTGAGATCGTGACCACGCATGAGTGGATCACCGGTCTGCCCCCGTGGCGGGGGGACATCGATGTCAGCCGGACCGCATTACAGAGACTCGAGCCAGAGGCCTTCGAATGAAGCGCTTCAAGCGGGAGGAAGGCATCGCCCTGGTCTGGCTGGCCATCACCCTGGTGCTCCTGATCGGGATGGCCGGCTTCGGACTCGACCTGGGCTGGATCTATCTCAACACCGCCCGGACGCAGAAGGCGGTGGACGCGGCAGCGCTGGCCGGGGTGGTCAACCTCCCCGGGTTCATCGCTCAGGCCGAAATCGATGCCGATGACGCGGCGGTTGCCAATGGATACGACCCCGATGGCGCCGACACCCTGACCGTGACCCCTTTGGCGGACAACAAACTGCACGCCGAGCTACGGACCCAGATCGACCCCATCTTCCTCGGAGTGCTCGGTTTCGACCATTTCAACATCACCAGGGAAGCCACCGCCGAATACATCAAACCGGTTCCCCTGGGCAACCCGAACAACTGCTTCGGGTGCCCGGGGGTGGGTGACTCTTGGGCCGCGATCTCCTCGCAGTTCATCCACAAAGAACATGGAGACCCCTACTCCACCCAATGTCGAGTCCCTTCCAGTCCGTCGTCCTGCGCGTCGGGCAACAGTGATTACGAACGAGGTGGCGCCTACGACGGTTACTACTACGGGATCGAGGTCTTCGCCGGGTCGGACGACCTCACGGTGGAGATCTTCGATGCCCCGTTCAATCGCCGACCACAGGACGACGGAACCGGTGACTTCGCCTTTGGCGGCAGCCCAGGCCCGACCACCAACTACTCACTACACATGGTGGATACCACCCCACTCGACCCTACCGACAACCCTCTGGTCTCGGGATGTTCCACCTCGTTCCCACCAGACACCGGCGCCAATCAGGACTCATGGTTCATCTTATGCAGCATCAATGGCTCCCTCACCCCCGGGATCTACGTCCTCCATGTCACCAACACCGGGGTCGGGATCGCAAGCAATCACTATTCGGTACGAGCCAACGTTGGTGTCGGCACCGACCCGCGGGTTTACGGCATCAATGACATGTCGATCTGGTCCAACGACCTGGTCCAGAACAGCCAGCTCTATATCGCCGAGATCGAGGCGATCCACGCCGGAAAGAAACTGGAGCTCCAGTTCTACGACCCGGGTGACGCCAACGCCGACTCGTTCATGACCCTGCTCTCCCCCTTTGGCCCGGTCAACTGCAGCTGGACGGTGTGGAATCACAATCTGACGTCGCAGAGCCAATCTCCCGGGTCCGGCGCCTGCACCTGGCAGACCACTGACACGTCACGGCCTGGGGATCGACGGGTCTACAACGAGCAGTGGATCGTGGCCTTGATCGATCTCCCAGATGACCCGGCCGCCATGTGCAACCCTGCCCTCCCCAGCGACAGGCAGTGTTTCTGGAAAATGGAGCTCGACCTGAGCGACCCTACCGAGCGCACCACCTGGCGGGCCCGGGTCATCGGTAACCCGGTGCGACTGATCCCATGACCAGGGATCGGGGCACGGCAGCGATCGAATTCGCCTTTGCCATCATGATTCTGCTGATGCTCGCCATCGGAGCATACGAGTGGGGCACCGGATTCTCCGACCGCATCTCGATGACCGCTGCGGTGCGAGAAGGAGGGCGGGTGGGCAGCGCAGCTGGGGATCTTCCCGATGCGGATTGCCGGATCATCGAGGCCTCTGCCGGTGCGCTCAACGGGGTCTCCGGAAACTCTGTCAAGCAACTGTGGATCTACGAATCGGACGTTAACGGCACCGTGACCCTCAACCGCCAGATCTATCGGCCCGCTGCAGTCGCGGAACCGGGTTTGTCCTGCACCGGCGGGACTTGGTTCTTGGTGGCCAACGGGTGGCCCTCCTCCTCGCGACAGAACCTGGGTTCGAACCGGGACTGGATCGGGGTCAAAGTAATCGTCGACCACGAGTGGAGGACCGGATTCCTCTGGTGGGACGGCTCGGTGGAATGGGAAGAGGACGCCGTTTTCCATCTCGAGCCGGGCGTGGTCAGCTGAGCAGATTCGGCTGAAATCCCTGTCGATATGCCGCGGGTAGCTTCGTCATATCCGTGCACGACGAACCACGACAAGAAAGGACAGGGACGATGCCTCGTTACGCAGCACTCATCTACACCGAAGAGGCCGATGGAGAAGTGGACCCCGAGGTGCGGGGCCAGGTCATGGCTGAGTACACCGAGTTCGGCGAGAACGCCGCTCAAGTCATCGCCGGTGGTGATGCGCTTCACCCGACCAGCACCGCCACCACCATCGAGGTCAAGGGAGGCCGGGGCGGGGAGTTGGTGATTACCGACGGCCCGTTCGCCGAGACCAAGGAGGTCCTCGGTGGTTTCTACCTGCTCGACGTCGCCGATCTCGATGAGGCCATCAAGTGGGCGCAGCAGATTCCCGGCGCCTGGTACGGCAAGATCGAAGTCCGGCCGATAATGGAGTACCCCGACCCGAACGAGTAGCGCGTCGGCCGGCCCGTCATTGGGTTGGGAAGGGCCGGATATGGCCGACCCCTCTCCAACCCAATTAGGCGATGGGGACTCAGATCAAGCCCAAACCGGCAACGGCATCCCGCTCCTCGACGAGTTCGGCCACTGAAGCGTCGATCTTGGCCCGGGAGTAGTCGTCGATCTCGAGACCGGCGACGATCTCCCAGGCCCCGTTGCGGCAGACACAGGGGAACGAGGAGATCAAGCCTTCGGGAACACCGTATGAGCCGTCTGACGGGAGCCCCATCGAGATCCAGTCCCCATCGGGTGTCCCCGAGACCCAGTCCCGAACATGGGAGATGGCGGCGTTGGCTGCCGAGCCTGCCGACGACGCCCCACGGGCCGCGATGATTGCCGCCCCCCGACCGGCGACGGTGGGGATGAATACGTCATTCACCCAGTCGTGGTCCGCAACCAGCTCGTAGGCGGACCTGCCCTCGACCTCACAATGAAACAAGTCCGGGTATTGGGTTGTTGAATGGTTGCCCCAGATCGTCATCCTTAGGACCGAGGTGACCGGCCTGCCGATGCGCATCGCCAGCTGGCTGATCGCCCGGTTGTGATCCAACCGGGTCATCGCGGTGAAGTTGTGGGGGTCGAGGCCCTTTGCGTTGTTCATCGCGATCAGCGCATTGGTGTTGGCCGGGTTCCCCACCACCAGGACCTTCACATCTCGACTCGCCGCGGCGGCCAGCGCCCGGCCATGGGCGGTAAAAATGGCGCCGTTGGCCGAGAGCAAGTCGGCGCGCTCCATCCCGGCCTTGCGGGGCATGGCTCCAACAAGCAGAGCAACTTCGGCGCCGTCGAAGGCCGATTCGGGGTCATCGGTCTTGGTCAGCCCGGCCAGGAGCGGGAAAGCGCAATCCTCGAGCTCCATGGCCACCCCTTCGAGGGCGGGCATCGCAAGGGGAATCTCCAGCATCTGGAGGACCACCGGCTGGTCCGGGCCCAGCATCTGGCCCGAGGCGATCCTGAACAGCAGGCTGTAGCCGATCTGGCCGGCGGCGCCGGTGACCGCTACTCGCACTGGTTGGTTACTCATGTGGCGGCCAAGCTACGCGGCAGGCTCTAAGTGAGGAAATCGAGTGCGATGTCCATTTGGGGAGCGGAATGTGTGATCCAGCCCACCGAGATGATGTCGACTCCGGTCGACGCGATCGAGCGGACGTTGTCCAGGGTCACCCCACCAGAGGCTTCGGTGATGATGCGACCTGCAGTCACCTCGACAGCCAACCGAAGCGTCTCCGTGTCCATGTTGTCGAGAAGCACCCGATCCGCACTCGTGGCCAAGACGATCTCCAGTTGTTCCAGGGTCTCCACCTCGACTTCGATCATCATTTCGGGCCCAAACCGTTCTCGTGCCGCCTCAACGGCAGGCGCGATCCCGCCGATCGCCGCGATGTGGTTGTCCTTGATCAGCACCGCGTCGAACAGGCCCATCCGATGATTGACCCCGCCTCCGATCAAGACCGAGTATTTGTCGAGCAAACGCATGCCCGGCATCGTCTTCCGGGTGTCCGAGATGCGAGCACCGGTCCCCTCGACGGCCGCCACGAACCGCGCCGTTGCCGTGGCCACCGCCGACATTCGGCCCAGGATGTTGAGAGCCGTGCGCTCGGCGCGGAGCAATGACCTGGCCGAGCCCGACACTTCGGCGAACTCCTGGCCTGGCGGCACCCGATCACCGTCCTTGAACCTCGCCACCAGGACAGATGCCGGGTCGATGGATTTGAATACGTAAGCCGCGACCTCGAGCCCTGCAACAACGCCACCGGAACGGGCTACCAAAGCCGCTCGGGCCTGGGAGTCCTCAGGAATGCAGGTGTCCGTTGTGAGATCACCCTCCGCGCCAAGGTCTTCGGCAAGGGCTCGCCCCACCAGGTCGGTGTACGCCGCCCTATCGATCACGTGACCGCCACCAGGTCTGCCCGGGTGGGGTCGATGAGGGTCCGGTGCTCCTGCATCGGGTCGGGCTCGGGGTAGTCGGCGCGGTAGTGGCCACCGCGGGACTCGCTTCGACGGAGCGCCGCAAGCACCACCATCAGCGAGAGATCCGCAGCCACCCTCCCGGCGATCGTCCGGCGAAGGACATTGTCGAGCTCGAGCAGGTGGTTGCGGGCCTCCCAGAGCCCGGCACCGGTGCGGACCAGCCCGACCCGATCCCACATGATCTGACGGAGCTCCTCCAGGGCGGGCCCGGCCACCAAGGGCAGGTCGAACGCCTCCTTGGGGGCTCTTGGCTCCCCACCGGGCTCGACCAGGTTGCGACCGACGTCGACGGAGACCCTGGCGCCGAAAACCAGGCCTTCGAGGAGGGAGTTGGAGGCGAGCCGGTTGGCCCCGTGGACGCCACTCGAGCTGCACTCACCAACCGCCCATAAGCCCTCGATCGACGTTCGCCCGTTGGAATCGGCGTCGATGCCCCCCATGTAGTAGTGGGCCGCCGGCGACACCGGAAGCAGATCTTCACCGGGATCGAGGCCCACAGAGTGGGCATGGGCGTTGACCGTGGGAAAGCGATCGGCGAAGTTCACCAGGGAGCGGGCATCGAGATAGGCGCCCATCCCTTTGTCGTATTGCCAGAAGATCGCTCTGGCGACTATGTCACGGGGAGCCAGTTCGGCCATCGGGTGGTACTGGTCCATGAATCGACGGCCATGGGCGTCGACGAGGATCGCACCTTCGCCCCTCAAGGCCTCGGTGAGCAGCGGCATTGGATCCTTGCCGGCAAGCAGGGCAGTGGGATGGAACTGGACGAACTCGAGGTCGGCCAACCGGGCCCCGACCCGGCCGGCCATCGCGATCCCGTCGCCGGTGACCCCCGGGGGGTTGGTGGTGCGTGAATAGAGACGGCCCGCGCCCCCTGTCGCCAGGACCACCGCCGAAGCCAGGATCACCTCGCGTTGCTTGCCATCCGCGGTGACCACCCCGACGACCCGGCCGTCGGCCATGACCAGGTCCACGACCCTTCGCTCGATGATGTCGATCCGATCGGTTGCCTGCACTGCGGCCATCAACGCACGCATGACTTCGGCTCCGGTGGCGTCACCGTCGGCGTGGACGACCCTTCGCCTCTGATGCCCGCCCTCCTGGCCCAAAGAGAGACCCCCGTCGTCATCGCGATCGAACTCGGCGCCCAACCTGATCAGGTTGTCGATCGCTGCCGGTCCACCCTCGGTCAGGACGTCGACCACGTTTCGCACGGCGAGCCCACCCGAGACGTTGAAAGTGTCATCGGCGTGCAACTCCGGCGAGTCCTCGTCCGAGAGGGCAACGGCGATCCCACCCTGGGCCCACCAGGTGGAGCCCATCTCGGGAATCGACAGCACGTAGGCGCGGGGAAGGCCGAGGGCCACGGTGAGCCCGGCCACCCCGGCACCGACGATCAATGGGGCGTCGAGACGCGAGATCTCCGTCATCGGATAGTCCTAGTCCTGACGGCCGACCTCGAGCATCCGGAAGACGGCCCTCCGGGCTCGCTCGGCAATCGCCGGATCGATCTCGATCTGGTGGGTGAGGGTGACCAGGGATTCCTTGATGTTGTGGAGGGTGATCCGCTTCATGTGAGGGCAGAGGTTGCAGGGACGCACGTATTCGGTGTTGGGCGTCAGGCTGGCGACGTTGTCGGCCATCGAGCACTCGGTGATCATCATCACCCGGTCGGGTTGGTTAGCGGTCACCCACTGGATCATCCCGTGGGTCGATCCGACGTAGTCCGCCTCGGCCAGGACGTCCGGCGGGCACTCGGGGTGGGCGATGACCTTGATTCCGTTCGTCCCGCGCCGGTAGTCGGCGATCTCCTCGCCGGTGAACCGCTCGTGGACGATGCAGGACCCCTCCCAGAGAACCACCTCGACATCGGTCTGAGTAGCGACCCACATCCCCAGGTATTGGTCCGGGGTGAAGATCACCTTGTCGACCCCCAACGACTCGACGACAGCAACGGCGTTGCTCGAGGTGCAGGTGATATCCGACTCGGCTTTGACCTCGGCCGAGGTGTTGACATAGGTGACCACCGGCACTCCTGGGTGCTGCTCTCGGAGGGCCCGCACATCGGCGCCGGTGATCCCGTCGGCCAACGAGCATCCCGCCCTGAGGTCGGGGATCAGCACCATCTTCTCCGGGTTGATGATCTTGGCGGTCTCCGCCATGAAGTGGACCCCGGCCAGGACGATGACGTCGGCCTCGGTGTCCACCGCGATCTGGGCCAGGGCCAGCGAATCACCTGTGATGTCGGCAGCAAGGTGGAAGATGTCGGGCGTCATGTAGTTGTGGGCGGCGACGATGGCATTGCGCTCCTTCTTCCACCAGTTGATCTCGTCGATCAATGGTTGGAGCGCGGCCACCTCCACCTCGGGGAGGACATCCGTGGCGCGGGTGATTGCGATCGGTGTCATCTCAGAATGAGTGTACGACCAGCCGCCGGCCTGTTCCCCCGGGGCGGAGATGAGGGCGGCTGGCAGTCGCCTGCGACCGTTGGCCAACCCGCTCACTGGGGGAGTTTCACATATGGGCGATGATGGCGTCGCCGAACTCAGACGTCTTGACCTCGGTGGCGTCGTCGGTGAGCCGGGCGAAGTCGTAGGTCACGGTCCGCGCCGTGATTGCCCCTTCCAGTCCGGCGATGATCCGGTCGGCTGCCTCTCCCCAACCCATGTAGCGGAGCATCATCTCCCCGGAGAGGATGAGGGAGCCCGGGTTCACCTTGTCCAGCCCCGCATACTTGGGGGCGGTCCCATGAGTCGCCTCGAACACGGCGTGGCCGGACACGAAATTGATATTGCCGCCTGGGGCGATTCCGATGCCTCCGACCTGGGCTGCCAAGGCATCTGACAGATAGTCACCGTTGAGGTTGGTGGTAGCGATCACCTCATAGCTGGCGGGTCGGGTCAGGACCTGTTGCAGCATGGCATCGGCGATCACATCTTGTACAAGCAGCTTGTCGCCCGGCTTGCCCCCGCAGTCCTCCCAGGACACCGCAACGTCAGAAAACTCCTCGCGCACCAGATCGTAGCCCCAACTCCGAAACGCCCCCTCGGTGAACTTCATGATGTTGCCCTTGTGAACCAGCGTCACCGAATTTCGATCGTTGGCGAGGGCATGGTTGATCGCGGCGCGGATCAGACGCTTGGAGCCGGTGATCGATATCGGCTTGATACCGATCCCGGAGTCGTCACGCACGTCCCATCCGTATTCCGCCTTGAGAAAGGCGATCAACTTCGACGCGTCCTCGGTGCCCTCCTCCAATTCGAGACCGGCGTAGACGTCCTCGATGTTCTCCCTGAAGATGATCATGTCGACGAGGCCTGGCTCTTTCACTGGCGAGGGGACACCTTCGAACCAGCGGATCGGCCGCACGCATGCGTAAAGATCCAGTATCTGGCGGAGGGCAACGTTGAGGGAGCGGAAGCCACCTCCGATCGGAGTGGTCAGCGGGCCCTTGATCCCGACGAGAAATGTCGCGAAGGCGTCAACCGTCTCGTCGGGGAGCCACGAGCCAACCTCGTTGTGTGCCTTCTCCCCGGCCAGCACCTCCATCCAGTTCACCTTCCTCGAGTCTCCGTATGCCTTCTTCACCGCGCTATCGAAGACACGAACCGAGGCGGCCCAGATGTCGGGGCCGGTCCCGTCACCCTCGATGAAAGGGACGATGGGATCGTCGGGAACGGCAAGACCGCCCGGGCCCATGGTGATGGGTGTGGCCATGACAGAAACTCCTGGAAGAGACGGTTACGGAGTCAGGGACACTAGCGGAGCCGCTGGTCGCCCAGAGATGGCCCGGGTCCAGTCAGGTGCGCCGCGCCCGGGCCGCGGTGAGGGTGTTGACCAGCAGCATGGCCCTGGTCATCGGGCCCACCCCACCGGGGACCGGGGTGATTGCCCCCGCCACCTCCTGCACGGATTCGAACTCGACGTCCCCGACCATTCCCTTATCGGTGCGGTTGATGCCGACGTCGATCACCGTCGCCCCCGCCTTTACGAAATCTGCCGTCACCATCTCAGCCGAGCCGACCGCCGCCACCAGGATGTCAGCGTCCCGGGCCACCGCAGCCAGGTCCTTGGTACGGGAATGTGCGATCGAAACCGTGGCGTCCACCCCTCGGCTGGCGAGCATCAACGCCAACGGCCGACCCACCAGGAACGACCGTCCGACGACGACCGCCCGGGCACCGCTGACTGGTATCTCGTAGTGGGCCAGGATTCTCATGATCCCGCTGGGTGTGCATGGCCTGAGGCCGGGTCGGTCCAGCACCAGCAGCCCCAGGTTGTGGGGATGGAGCCCGTCCACGTCCTTGGTCGGGACAATGCGCTCCACGATCCGCTCCGTGTCCAGGCCAGGGGGCAGCGGCAGCTGAACCAGGATCCCGTCCACCGAGTCGTCGGCGTTGAGGCTGTCGATGAGCTGTTCCAGCTCCCGCTGTGAGACGCCGGCCCCCAGCTCATGGTGAAACGACTCGATGCCGACCTCGGCTGCGTCGCTTCGCTTGCCCCGGACATAGGTGTGCGAGGCGGAGTCGTCACCGACCAGCACCGTGGCCAGCCCTGGCGAATAGCCGAGGGTCGCGACGGCTCCGGCAACCTCGGCCTTGACCGTGGCGGCGACTGTTTTTCCGTCGAGGATCAGTGCGCTCATCTCAATGACGAAAGTGCCGGTTGCTGGCGAAGACCAGGACGATCCCATGCTCGTTGGCGGCGTCGATCACTTCCCGGTCGTTGCGAGACCCGCCGGGCTCGATGACTGCCGTGACCCCGGCCTCGGCCAGCGCATCGAGGCCGTCGCGGAAGGGGAAGAAAGCATCCGAGGCCGCCGCCCCACCGCGGGCCCGTTCCCCGGCCTTGGCCACGGCCCGCTCCGCCGCTCCCACCCGCGACTGGTCTCCCGCCCCAACCCCCACCGCGGCTCGGTCTTTGACGATCACGATGGCATTCGATTTGGTGTTCATCGCCACCGTCCAGGCGAAGGCCAGATCGAGTCTCTCTTCCTCGGTCGGTCTCCGCTCGGAGACCGTCGCCCAGGCGTCGGCCTGCTGCCCGTCGCGGGTCTGGACCAGGAAGCCCTGCTCCAGACGACTCAGGTCGAGGTCCCCGGCGCGAGGCGGGCCGGCCACCAAGACACGGACTCCGCTCTTCTGGCCGAGGACCGCGAGCGCCTCGTCAGTCACCCCGGAGCAGATCAAGACCTCGACGAACTTCTCGCTGATCGATCGAGCCGTTTCCTCGTCCACCACACCGTTCACCGCGATCACTCCGCCGAAAGCGGACAGGGGGTCGCATGCCCAGGCCCGCTCGAAAGTCTCAGCCACCTTGTTACCCCAAGCCACCCCACAGGGGTTGGTGTGCTTGACGATCGCAACCACCCCGGGCTCCGCGTTGACCAGTCTCCAGGCAGCCTCCGCATCGGCATAGTTGTTGAAGGACATCGCTTTGCCTTGGTGCTGGACCGCATCCCGCCACCAGGGCCGGGCGCCGTCCTCGACGTAGAGGGCGGCCTCCTGATGCGGGTTCTCCCCGTAGCGCAAGTCCGAGACGCGGCGGAGCGGGATCACCAGATCGTCCCCGATCCATCCCACGATCGCGGCGTCATAGGACGCAGTTCGGAAGAAGGCAGCGACGGCAAGCTGCTTTCGGAGATCGTCGTCGAGCCCGCCGGCCTCGACGGCCTGTGCCACCTGTTCATACTGCTCGGGGGAACTGACGATTCCCACGTGTCGATAGTTCTTGGCGGCGGCCCGGACCATGGCGGGCCCCCCGATGTCGATCTTCTCGATGATCTCGTCGTCGCCGGCTCCCGAAGCCACCGTTTCCCGAAACGGATAGAGATTCACCACGACGAGTTGGAAGGGCTCGATGTCGTTTGCCTCCAGGTCGGCCACGTCGGAGTCGACATCGAGCCGAGCCAGGATTCCCCCGTGGATTCTGGGGTGGAGGGTCTTCACCCTCCCCCCGAACATCTCCGGGGCACCGGTCACCTCCTCCACCTCGGTCACCACCACACCTGCTTCGCTGAGGGCTTTCGCGGTACCGCCCGAGGACACGATTGCGACCCCTGCGGCGCTGAGCCGCTCGGCAAACGGGATCAGTCCCTCTTTGTCGTAGACGCTGATCAGGGCCCTCTTGACCGGCACGACTGTCATCGCCAGATCACCTCCCCGTCGACGACAGTGACTTCCCCGGCCAGGAACGCACGCACCACCCGGGGGTAGAGGTCGTGTTCCTGAACCTGAATTCGGGCGTGCAGTGCGGCTACGTCGTCGTCGGGGAGGACTGGGACCGCCCGCTGGGCGATTATCGGTCCGTGGTCCACTTCCTCATCGACGAGGTGGATCGTGACGCCGGTCACCTTGACGCCGTGAGCCAATGCCTGCGCCACCGCGTTGGCACCGGGGAACGCAGGGAGAAGCGAAGGGTGGATGTTGAGTATCCGATCGGGGAAACGGCGGACCGCCTCGGAGCCGAGGATCCGCATGAACCCAGCCAACACCATCACCTTGGCCCCGGCTTCCTCGACGGAGTCGGCGACCGCCGTGGAGAACTCACTGCGTGATCCGAATTCGCCCCAGGGAAGAACGAAGGTCGGGATCCCGGCTTGTTGGGCGCGACCCAGCGCCTTGATCCCGGGCCTATCCGCCACCACGACCCGGATCTCGGCGCCGAGATCCGGAGTGTCGATGAGGGCCTGCAAGTTGGAGCCCGAACCTGAGACAAGAACTCCGATATCGATGATCGCCCTCCACTGGCGGCCGGTCATGGCCGTCGCACGTGGAGGGGACTGTAGAACGTACGATGGGCACAGATGTCACGGATCGAACAGGTGCCCGCCCCCGAATGGCAGACGTGGCTCGAGGCCAATCAGGGCATGATCCTGGATGTGAGGGAGCCCCATGAATGGGCCCTGGGAACCCTGCCCGGCGCGGTCAGGATCAGCATGGGCGATATACCCGACCGTCTTCAGGAGTTGGTCGACGAGACGGCAGTCCTCGTCGTCTGCCGGTCAGGAGCCCGCAGCGAGCAGGTCAGGGCCTATCTCTCGATGAATGGCCTCGCCAACGTCGCCAACCTGGCAGGAGGGATGAAGGCGTTGGGGATGCAGGACTGAACCGCACCTCGAGCCGACGTCTGCGACACTTGATGCCATGGACGAGGAACGCAAGCTCCCGGGGTGGTTGCTGCCCGTCGTCGGGGGGCTCGCGGTGGTAGTCCTGGTCGCCGCCGGGCTGCTTCGGGATACACCCGACCTCGACCCTTCGACGCCCGAGGGAACCGTCCAAGCCTATCTGCGGGCCGTGTTTGCCGGAGACCAGGAGGCGGCGACCGAATACACAGACGGCGAATGCGACCCCAATCTCGGGCCGGGGGTTCCCGTCGAAGGTGTGTCCGCATCCCTGGTCAGTGTCGAAGGTGACGACAGCCAAACGACCGTCGTCGTCAAACTCAGCCAACCGTCCGAGGATCCATTCGGCGGCTTGAGCGAATGGGAGGAGTGGTTCACTCTGATCAACGACGATGGCAACTGGGTGATCCAACAACCGGTCTGGCCCTATTACGGAGTCGAATGCTGACATCATGAGCTCTTCTATCTTCGCCCTCGTCGTCCTGCTCGTCATCCTCGGCGGGGTGGGTCTCCTCATTTCGAGACTCTGGCATCGTCACCCCGACCAGCCGGACCAGGAGGGGGTCGACATCCTCCCCTATCTCATCCTGGCCATCGCAGTCGGTGTCGCCACCTTCTCCCTGGCCCGACTGGCCCGAGCCGGTCTTGCCGGGGAGCGAATCGCAGGGGACAACACCAACGAGATCGCGGCAGCGCTGGCCGGCTTGGTCGTGGCGGCCCCGGTCTCCTTCTTCCTGTGGCGACGTCAACGAAGACGACGAGAGCTCTATCCGCGGCTGCCTGGCTGGCCGGTATATCTGGCCCTGATCGAAGTCGTCTTCCTCACCGCCTTCTTCAGCGGCGTGAACCAGGTGGCTCGGGCCCTCGCCGACAACTTGGGCGCCAATCCCTGGACCAACCTCGTCGTGTATGGCGGGGTCGTGTCCTTTCATTGGTGGGCGGCAAACCGGGAGCGTCCAAGTGGGGACGCCGCCGAGCTGCCACGTCTGATCGGCTCGGGGGTGTCGCTGGTCGCTCTCGCCGTCGGGCTCGGTGGCGTCCTCCAGTGGCTGCTCGAGCGGGCTTACGAGGGCGTGGTCAACGAGCCGTTTCTCACTCTTCGCTCCCTCGACGACGCCGCGATTGCCACCAGCCTCGCCCTTCTCGTCACCGGGGCCGCGGTTTGGGCCTGGCGATGGCTGCCGACCTGGGATGAAGAGCCTTCGGTCCTCCGCTCGGTGTACCTGGCAGCGGTCGGTGTGGTCGCTCTCGCCTCCGCGCTCGGCGCCGGGATTGCGATCGTGTCGCAAACCCTGGGCTACCTCGTGTCTTCCGAGGTCGGCGCCGCAGAGCATTTCGACTCGCTTCCGACATCACTGTCAGTACTGATCGTTGCCTTCCCGGTCTGGCTTCACCACCGACGTCGCGTTGGTGAGAC
>Ga0214471_10001714_pt1 | contig 17313 bp, 14 predicted proteins | sample RVTome_5_FD_207665 | JGI IMG/M metagenome (GOLD analysis project Ga0214471, IMG submission 207665) | Soil microbial communities from uranium-contaminated site in the Upper Colorado River Basin, Wyoming, United States - RVT142D155 | ecosystem: Environmental > Terrestrial > Soil > Contaminated >... | reverse complement strand
CGCAAGTTACAGGCCGAACTGACTCTCCAGGCACAATCGAGCTCATGAATTGCCACGCTGGACATGCAGATCCGGGGTGGTCTCATTTATGCGCGGCAGAGCGTGGAGACGGGCTGGTGGTGATTGTCGCCGTCGAGACAACAAGCGACCTACGTGACTTGCTCTAGGTCCCATCTCGTGCGGGCCAGCTCTCTTTCCTCGACGGAGTCACCATCCAGGTCACCGCAGCCGCGATCACCGCTGAGGCTCCTCCGGCGAAGAGCGCCGGTGTTCGACTCGGGTCGTATGGTTCAGGTCCTGAGTACTCGATGCCAATCGGGCTGGTGCAAACGACTGGTGACATCGTCTCCTCACCCGTCGTCGGGTCAGAAGTAAACGACTGCACGCATCCCCACGGAGCGACCAAGACGTAGCCGATCAGGAATCCAAGGGAAAGCGCGATCCCGGACCGGAAGATCCTCGGCCGTGAACGAAAGGGGCTCAGCAAGACGAGTGCCAGGGCGATGAACCAGAAGTACAAACCAAGGCTGAAGATGGTCAAAAGCCCGAGGGCAGCGAAGGCGAGGACCATCAACCAGTACCTGAGGCTCGTTCTCTTGGGAGACGAAGCTTCCATGTTCACCCATTATGCGTCTCGGGAGGGAGGCGCGGCTACGGCCTATCACGCGTCCACGGACGGGCATTTCCGGACGAATCTGTAAGCCACGCTGCGATGCAATGCGATGAGTGACCGATCGCCGGAAGATGATGGCGGAGGCGGACGGGAATCGAACCCGCCAGGGGCCGTTTAGACCCCTCACCGGTTTTGAAGACCGGGGGACCCACCAGGCGTCCGCACGCCTCCTCGATGGCTTTGACGAGAATAGGGCCCGCTCCGGGGGCGCCGGCATGACCATGAGGGTTCCTCCCCATTGAGCTAGTCCGGGACCCCGGTACCATCACTAATGGATGCCCGAACGCTCTTTTGGAAGATCCGTTCGCTATCGCCGGACCAAGCTCGGCTTGAGTCAGGCAGAGCTGGGTGAGTTGGTCGGCCGGTCGGCGAGCTCGATTCGGAGCTGGGAGCGCGATGCCTCGACCCCCACCGACGCATCGGTCCTGCTCGCCCTGTCCGCCATCCTGGGTCTCGATCAGCGGTCCCTGTTCGAGAAGGCAGGGGTCGACCTCCCGGCGGCGGAGGCCCACCCCACTGTTGAGCAGGCTCTGGCCAGCCTCACCCCCCAGCCCATGGACGATCTGCTCACGCAGCCAACGGTGGCGGCAGAGTTCGACTCAGCCGGGAATGTGGAGACCGACCCGCCTCCGGAGCCGATCGAACTCGAGCCGGAACCGCAACTCGATGCCGACTTCGCACTCGAGGCCGAGGTCATGGATCAGCTCGAAGTCGCGGCTGACCCCGGATTCGAGCCGAGTCGGGAACCAGAGCTCGAGTCCGCGACGTTCACATTGCGGCCCGATATGTTCCCCGAGAAGGTTGGGGCCTCAGCCATGAGAACGACACCCGAACCTGCATTTGTCAGTCCCCCAGAGCCATTCACGATGACCACACCCAGCCCGCCCTATGTCGAGCCTTCGTACATGGAGGACAGCGAGCAGCGCCAGCTGTACCGGGTGAGGAATCTGGCGACGGTCGTTCTCTTCGTGGGTTTGGTGATCGTGTTGCTCTGGTCCCTGAGCAACACGCTGGAGGCCTTCGGCGAATGGTGGAGCGACTTCTTCGGCAGTCTCCGGCTGTAGGGGGCGCCCGTCACCCTCTAGCGTTGGCTGATGCCCAGCAGGAGGAGCACGAAGCCGAGCGTCGCGGTGGTCGGCGGCGGGCCGGCAGGCCTCTATCTCTCGATCCTCCTCAAGAAGGCGCGATCTGATCTCGACGTCACCTTGTTCGAACGCAACACCCCACGGGACGCCTACGGCTTTGGGGTGGTGTTCAGCGACGAGACACTCGACAACTTCCTCGAAGCCGACGAGCCGTCCTATCAGGCCCTGACCGCCGCCTTTCGGCATTGGGGTGACATCCGGGTCCATCATCCTGAAGGACGGGAGTTCGTCTCCGGTGGCCATGGCTTCGCTGCGGTCGGACGCCGGCAACTACTCGAGATCCTGACCAGCCGTGCCCGCGATCTCGAGGTCGACCTCCGGTTCTCGGCCGACGTCGGGCGCATCTCCGATCTCCCTCCCGTCGACGTGATCGTTGGGGCCGATGGGGCCAACAGCACCATCCGACGTGAGCTCGAACGGGACTTCTTCCCGTCGGTCGATCGGCGGCGAAACAAGTACATCTGGTTTGGCACGCCCAAAGTGTTCGATGAGTTCAACTTCATCTTCGTCGACACGTCTGTCGGGATGGTGTGGGCTCACGTCTACCCGTTCAGCGGTGAGGGGAGCACGTTCATCGTGGAAATGCCCCCAGAAACCTGGGCCGCGCTCGGATTCGACGAGACGGACGGTGTGGCTTTCCCCCCCGGCGTCTCCGACGAGCTCGCCCTGGCGCGCTGCCAGGAGTTGTTCTCCACCCACCTCGAGGGTCAGGCGCTGATCGGGAACAACTCGAAGTGGCTCGAGTTCCCGACCATCACTTGTGAGCGATGGCATCACCAGAACGTGGTGTTGATCGGGGATGCGATACACACCGCCCACTTCTCGGTGGGCTCGGGCACCAAGCTCGCGATGGAGGACGCGATCACGCTTTCCGCGCTGCTCTTGGACGAAGAGCGCCTCGAGGACGCCTTGGATCTGTACGAAGAGCGGCGACGGCCGGAGGTGGCGAGTCTGCAGCGGGCCGCTCAGGCAAGTCTGCGCTGGTTTGAAGGAGCCGACCGGTATCGCCACCTGGATCCGGAGCAGTTTGTCTTCAGCATGCTCACCCGAAGCCAACGAATCACCTACGACAACCTTCGGGTACGGGACGCCGGATACATGGCGAGTGTGGATGCCTGGTACGCGGCTTCCGACCATGGCTGTCCCGGGCCGGTACCCCCATCGGTTCCACCGATGTTTCACCCGTTCCGGGTCAGAGACCTCGAGCTTGCGAACCGCATAGTGGTTTCGCCGATGGACCAATACACCGCAGTCGACGGGCTGCCCAACCAGTGGCACCTTGTCCATCTCGGCAGCCGGGCCGTGGGCGGGGCGGGCTTGGTGATGACCGAGATGACCTGTGTCTCGCCGGAAGGACGGATCAGCCCGGGATGCACCGGCCTGTGGAACGAGGTGCAAGCCGAGCGCTGGGCCGAGATCGTGGCGTTCGTCCATTCCATGACCGGAGCCAGGATCGGTCTTCAGATCGGTCATTCGGGCCGGAAAGGCTCGACCAAGCTGATGTGGGAGGGCGACAGCGACCCGCTCGACGAGGGCAACTGGGAGCTGATGGCACCCTCTCCAGTCCCGTACCGGCCGGACAGCCAGGTTCCCCGTGAGATGACACGATCGGACATGGACCTGGTGAGAGATCAGCACGTACGATCAGCCGTTCTGGGAGATCGGGCGGGATTCGACATGCTCGAGCTCCACTACGCCCACGGTTATCTGATGTCGAGCTTTCTCACCCCTTTGGCCAATCAACGGGTTGACGAGTACGGGGGCTCGCTGGAGGGCCGTATGCGCTATCCGTTGGAGGTATTCGAGGCCGTTCGCGCCGCGTGGCCCGACCAAAAGGCGATGTCGGTCAGGATCTCGGCCACGGACTGGGTTCCCGGCGGGTTCGACAGTGACGACGCAGTTTTCTTCGCTCGAGCCCTCAAGGAGCGGGGGTGCGATCTGATCGATGTGTCGACCGGCCAGACTTCGGTGGACGCCGATCCGGACTATGGCAGGCTGTATCAGACGCCGTATTCGGATCGGATCCGAAACGAGGTCGGGATCGCGACCATGACTGTTGGGGCCGTGTCGAGCATCGACGACGTGCACAACATCCTGGTGGCGGGGCGTGCCGATCTTTGCCTTCTCGCACGGCCTCACCTGGTCGACCCCTACTGGACCCTCAACGCGGCGATCGACCTCGGATTCACCGGTCACCCCTTCCCCGACCAGTACAGGGCCGGTCTCGGCGCCCGGCGCAGGGCACAGGAGCCGATCCCGCCGGAGGTTTTCCGCAGGCCGACCTGACCGGTGTGCGCCGGGCCGGTCGGCGCCCGCCTAACGCCGGCCGGCCGTTGTTCCCAAAATCTCCTCGCCAAAAGTCACGGGTGTGGCAAACTGGCGCCACCAGAGAAAGGAGGTGGTCCTAGGTTGTTTGAAAGTCTTTGGACTCTGGAGGTGGTCGAGCGCTGAGCGGCGCTGACCGCGTGCGTCGCTCGTCTCAGCTCGGGACCGGTGGCGACTCCAAACTCGGACCACCCGGCTCTGGTTACCACGGACCTTGTCCACCTGTGGCGGCGTTCGTCGCCGAAGCAATGCCTTAGCTGTCATTCAACGGAAGGCCCCCGCCCCAGATCGCCGATGCGACTGGGCGGGGGCCCTTCTACGTCTCGAAGCCGTGCTCCCTCATCCAATCGTCGTTGAACACCTTCGATAGGTAACCGCGTCCCGAGTCGGGCAGGATCACCACCACCAGCGAGTGGTGGTCTTCGTCGGCGACCTGGATCGCGGCGTGCACGGCCATCCCACACGACCCGCCGGAAAGGATGCCCTCTTCTCTGGCAAGTCTTCGTGTCATGGAGAGAGACTCGGCGTCGGTCACCTTGACCCAGCGGTCGATCAGGTCGAGGTCGACCGTTTCCGGGTAGAAGTCCTCACCGACACCCTCCACCGTGTACTGATGGATCTCGCTCTCCTCCGTCGCGGTGTAGATCGACCCCTCGGGGTCTGCTCCGACCAGTTGCAGGTCGGCCTTCTGTTCCTTGAGATAGCGTCCGGCTCCGGTGATGGTGCCACCAGTGCCCACTCCGACCACCAGCACGTCGACTTCGCCGTCGGTCTGACGCCAGATCTCGGGTCCGGTGGTCTCGTAGTGGGCGCGGGGGTTGGCCGGGTTGGTGTACTGGTCAGGGTGAAATGCGCCTGGGATCTCGCCGACCAGTCGTCGCGCCACCCCGTAATAAGAGTCAGGGTGCTCCGGGGTCAGGTTGGTGGGGGTGACTATCACTTCCACCCCGTAGGCTTTCAGGAGCGCCTGCTTCTCCTTCGAGACCTTGTCGGGCACGGTGCATATGACCCGATACCCGCGCACCGCTCCGATCATCGCCAGACCGACCCCGGTGTTTCCCGAGGTCGGCTCGATGATGGTGCCGCCCGGGCTCAGAAGCCCGTCCCTCTCCGCCGCGTCGATCATCGAGACGGCGATCCGCTCCTTGATCGATCCACCCGGGTTCATGTGCTCCAGCTTGGCCACCAGGTTGCCGGGACGATGAACACGAGAAAGCCGGACCAGCGGTGTGTTACCGATAGCCGCAACGACGTCGTCGAAGATCTCCATGAGGCGGCGAGGCTAGGCAGGTTCGGGAAGATCGCGGACCCCGGGACGGACCTAATCTGGCCGGGTGAGTCGTCTCGCCCGGTTTGCATGGTTCACCTTGCTCTTCAGTGTCGGGGTGATCCTGCTCGGCGCCCTGGTCAGGTCGACCGGATCGGGTGCGGGCTGTGGCCGTTCATGGCCCAGATGTCAGGGTGAGTTGCTCCCTCAACTCGAGGGGGCGACCGCGATCGAGTTCACCCACCGCGCTGCCAGCGGTGTCGGCCTGGTGCTGGTTTCGTTCTTGCTGGTTCTCGTCTGGAAGCAGGTCCCCAGGGGCGAGCCGGCCCGGGTCGGTGCCACATTGTCGTTGGTCTCGATCGTTGGGGAGGCGCTGATCGGAGCGATGATCGTGCTCGCCGAATGGGTAGGGGACGACGCCTCCCTGGCCCGGGTGATTTCCGTGCCGCTGCATCTGGTCAACACGCTGTTTCTGCTGGCGGCACTGACTCTGACCGCATTCTGGCTGACCGGCGGTCGCCGTCTTTCCCCTCGCGCCCACCCCCAAGTCTGGCGTTGGGCGGTCCTTGGTGGTGTCGCCCTAGTGCTCCTGGCAGCGAGTGGTGCGGTCACCGCCCTGGCCGACACGCTGTTCCCCAAGGATGGCTCGGGCCTTTCCGGTTCTGACGAGGCTCACTTCCTGACCGAGCTGAGGATCATCCACCCGGCACTCGCCGTGTTGGCCGCCTCGGTCGGCTGGTGGGTCTCGGGCCGCGTCGAGGGCACCAGATCGAACGCCGGCCGAGTCTTGCCAGTTCTGGTCGGCTTGATGTTGATCACCGGGTCGCTGAACATCGTGCTCGGTGTCCCGGTGTGGATGCAGCTGATCCATCTGTTGTTGGCTGACGCGCTGTGGATCGCCTATGTCCTGGCATCGGCCGAGGCGCTTCAGGTTCCGGTCAAAGTCAGCCAGTCGAGGTAGCCCCGCCCTTCTGGCGGACTGCCAATCCCCGTCAGTTCCAGAACTAGGGTCCGATGGTGTTCGACGAGCTTGCCGACGGTGTGTTCAGGAGACGCTACGAATCGATGGACCTCAACATCGGAGTCGTCGTCTCCGAGGGTGGGGTCCTGGTCATCGACACTCGATGCACCCATGCCGAGGCCGACGAGTTGTTGCGGGAGATTCGCTCGTTGACGTTGTTGCCGGTGCGATGGGTTGTCGACACTCACTGGCACTGGGATCACACCTTCGGCAACGCTCGTTTCGGTGAAGCGGACATTTGGGGCCACGACCGATGCCGGAAGGCATTGACGGAGCGGGGAGAGTCGATGAAGGTGGACGCCTCCGAGTGGCTGCCCGGGCTCGCCGAGGAGATCGACTCGGTGGTGATCACCCCGCCGGGGAAGACATTCACCGAGACCGCGAGCATCGATATGGGATCGAAGGAGGTGACGTTGGGCTATCACGGCTTGGGGCACACCGACGCCGACGTATCCATCTCGGTGGAGGGCCACGGGGTGGTGTTTCTCGGAGATCTGATTGAAGCGGGCTCCCCTCCCTACTTCGATGACAGCCACCCGATCGAATGGCCGGGCACCCTGACCGCCGCCCTCGCCGGCGGGCACCCCACCCTCGTCCCCGGCCACGGCGACACCATGAGCCAAGCCACGGCACACCAACAGCTGCAGGAGTTGGGAGCCGTCGCCGAACTGGCGAGAAGCTGTGTCGAGGAGGGGATGGCAGTCACCGACGCTGCCAAACATGGCCCCTATCCCCAAGAAGTCATGCTCTCGGCCCTGAGCCGGGCGGTCGAGCTCGCGATCTAGTGCTCCGGATCGCCGACGCGGCCACTTTGGCGGTTGAGCTGGTCCCTCAGGTGAGCGGGATCAGAGGTTGGGAGGTCGCACACATGACCCTGGCACAGGTAGGCGAGTGTCTCGCCTGTTCCGGCCCTTCCAACCAGCAGCGGCACCGATCCCGACCCGTCGAGCGACGGGGCCAAGGCGACGTTGGGTCGAAATCGCTCCCAGTAGACCCGGGCATTCTCCTGCCATTCCGGCCCGACCACGGCCAATTCCCGAGTGTTCAGGGAAGAGTGGAGGACGGAGAGATGGTGGCCCACCATCGATGGATAGCGATCCATCAACACTCCGACCGACTGGACGGCATCGAGGGCGGCCTCTCTTTGCCCGGCATCACCGGTGTACGACGACAGGATCATGAGTGCCTCGGCGGCCATACCGTTCCCGGACGGAAGCGGATTGTCAGCCGGGCTCTTGGGCCGTTTGATCAGGCTCTCCCCATCGATCGGGGTGTCGAAAAAGCCGCCGTCGGAGTCCGAGAAGCGTTCCGGCACGTTCCTTGTCAGGTCGTCGGCTGCGAGATACCACTCGAGCTCCCCGGTAGCGGCGTAGAGGGCGAACAGACCCAGGGCCATGGCCGCGTGGTCGTCGAGGAAGGCGCTCACACCGACCCGACCCTCCCGCCAGGACCGATGCAGCCCTGCCTCTGTGATCAGGTTGCCCATGACGAAGCTTGCGGTCGTGCGGGCGATTCCGAGGTATCTGTCGTCACCGAGAGCGGCACCCGCCTCGGCGAAGGCACGTATCGCCAGACCGTTCCACGAGGCGACGATCTTGTCGTCGAGACCCGGCCTGATCCGGTGTGCCCGGTGATCGAGGAGCCGTTGCCGAATCGATTCGAGTCGGTCGCTCCACTCCTCCCCTCCCGGTCGGTGAAGGATGTTCGAGCCTTCGAAATTGCCGTGTGGCGTTGCCCCGAAGAAGCTGGCCGCCGTTGCGGCATCATCCTCGCCAAGCACGTCCTCCAGTTCCTGTGTGGTCCACACATAGAACTTGCCCTCCACCCCTTCACTGTCGGCGTCCTCGGCCGAGTAGAAGCCACCGTCAGGATGACGCAGTTCCGTTTCCAGGTAGTGGAGTGTGGTTCGGGCCACTTCGACGAAACGGGGCCGACCCAGCTCGATACCCGCCCACAGGTAGAGACGGGCCAATTGGGCATTGTCATAGAGCATCTTTTCGAAGTGAGGAACCAGCCATTGGTCGTCCACCGAGTAGCGGGCAAAGCCGCCACCCAGCTGATCGTGGATCCCGCCGTCGGCCATCTCCGAGAGCGTGACCTCCAACATATGGGCGGCGCGATGGGCCCAGCTTTCCCGGTGGATTCGGAGCAGGAACTCCAACACCGGCTGCTGGGGGAACTTGGGTGCAGAGCCGAAACCCCCGTTGATCGGGTCGAAACTGGAGGCGAGAGCCTCATAGGCACCCTTCAGCGTCTCCTCGTCGGGCAGGTCGACAGGCTTGGGGAGACGGCTGCTGATAGCGTCGGTGAGCAGGTCTGACTGGCCGATGACCTCCTCCCGTTTCGCCTCCCAGGCCTCTGAGACACCTTTCATCACGCTGCGGAAGGAGGGCATTCCGCCGCCGTCGCGGTTGGGGAAATAGGTGCCGGCATAGAACGGGCGGCCGTCGGGCGTGAGCCAGACGGTCATCGGCCAACCCCCGCGTCCGGTCATCGCCTGCACCGCCTCCATGTAGACACTGTCGACGTCGGGGCGCTCCTCGCGGTCCACTTTGACGTTGACGTAGAGACGGTTCATCTCCGCTGCCGTCTGCTCGTCCTCGAACGACTCGTGAGCCATGACATGGCACCAATGACACGCCGAATAGCCGACACTCAACAGGATGGGAACGTCGCGCCGCTTCGCCTCGTCGAACGCTTCCTCCCCCCACTCGTGCCACTCCACCGGGTTGTCCTTGTGCTGGAGCAGATAGGGAGACGTGGCGTTGACGAGTCGGTTCGGCATCGTCTTTGAACGTAGTCGTTCGCCAAGGTCACGAGGTCACCACCGCGGTGTTCGGCGATCGGGCCGGGATTAGGGTCCGCGCTGCGAAGACCTATCGGGAGAAGACATGACCGATGACGACATCAGGGCCCTCTATCTCACTGCCGAACGGCGCTGGATGCAGGGCTGGCTCGCCGGCCCGACACTGGAGGGCCAGCCTCTGCGCAGGGGTGCGACCGCCCCGGACGTGGAAGTGCTCGACTCCGACCATGCCCCGGTGCGACTGGCCACACTCTGGGAGAGTGCTCCCAGCCTGATCCTCCTCTGGCGTCATTTGGGGTGCGGGTGTGGTCTGGAGCGAGCTCAACGTCTGGCGGATGAGCATCAGGGCTATGTCGACGCCGGTCTCAATGTGGCGATCGTGGCACCGGGAGATGTCGAGCGGGTCGCCGCCTACAAAGAGAGATACCAGATCCCGGTACCGATGTTCAGCGATCTCGGGTACAGCGCCCACAAAGCGTTCGGGCTGGGGCATTGGTCGGTGGAGCAGGTCCTCTATGACGCGCCCGATGAGTACTGCGACCTCGAGGAAGCCACCGGCCGACGTTTTCAGGAGGACCGCCGATCTCAGGGAAGACCGCTGGTGGACGATCCGTGGATGGCGTCCGGTGAGTTCGTCGTGGCCCCTGACGGGGTGATCCGTGTCGCCCATCAGTACAACTATTGCGCCGACTATCCCGATCCCAGGATCTTCACCACCGCCGCCCGTCTGATTGGTTGAGGGACAATGGTGCACCGACTCGCAAGTCTCACGCATGTCCCGCCGGCCCTCGACGCCCCTGGCTGCGTCCTCGTCCTCAACGCACCGCACCGGGTGCGCCTTCGTCCTGCGTCCTTGCCAGGAACGCCGATGGCTCGGCGCTACACGCACGGAACTTACGACCCGGAGCACCCTTGAGGACGCTGCTTCTCATGCGACATGCAAAGTCTGATTGGGAGGCTGACTATGGGGCCGATCACGATCGTCCTCTCAACGAGCGCGGGGTCCGGACTGCACGTCTCATGGGACGGGTTGTGACCTCTCAGGAACGGGTCCCCCACCTGATCATCAGCTCGACGGCGGTCCGCGCCCGGACCACGGCAGAGCTGGCCATCGAATCGGGGGGATGGGACACCGAGCTGCGTCTCGATCCCGCTCTATATGAGTCCGGCCCGGGTGGGATCCTCGAGGTGGCAGCCGGTGCCCCCGATGTCGACCGTCTGATGCTCGTCGGTCATCAGCCGACCTGGTCGATGTTGGTGAGACGGACCACGGGTGACAAAGTCGACATGAAGACCGCGTCGATCGCCGTGATCGAATTCCAGCTGGGCAATTGGGCTGGGATCGAGGGTGCCGAAGGCTCACTGGTCGCGCTGCTCCAGCCAGGCGAGTTTGCCGGGTCGACATAGGCGAAAGTGCCGTCAGCCGGCGCTGGGAAGCCTGGTATTTGGGAACAATCGACGTCGTTTCATCGTTTCCATCTACGACCGGCACCAGAGACGATTATCCGAAGACGATGGTTGTACCTGGGGTAGTCGGGGTATAATTGAGTGTCTGGGCCACGAAAACGTCAGACAAGCGAGCAAAAGAGGGGGGTTCACAAACCCCCGGTCTTGTGTCATAGTTGGATGTTCGGGGATGCCCAATCCCCCGCCCACCGGGCCCCAGGAGGACTAGATCTAGATGGCTGCTGCTGATACGCGTACGGACAAGACCGAGAAACCACGTATCCGGCTTCATTCGAAGCTGACGGATGAGCGCGGTCGTCTGACCACGGATCTCGTTTCACAGTACCTCACCGCTATCGGCGAATACGACCTGTTGACCGCCGAGCAGGAGGTCGAGCTGGCCCAGAAGATCGAGGGCGGCGAGGACGCGGCCGAGAAGCTGGAAAAGGGGGAGTACAGCGGCAAGCGTGAGGAGATGGATCTGCGTCGCCAGGCTCGACGTGGCGCCCAGGCCAAGGACGACTTTCTCACCGCCAACCTCCGACTGGTGGTCGCCAACGCTCGTCGATATGCCAACACCTCCGGCATCGATTTTCTCGACCTCATCCAGGAAGGGAACCTGGGCCTGATCCGTGCCGTCGAGAAGTTCGACTGGCGCAAAGGCTTCAAGTTCTCCACCTACGCCACCTGGTGGATTCGACAGGCCATCACACGGGCGATTGCTGACAAATCGAGGACGGTCCGGATCCCGGTGCACCTCCACGACACTCTTGCCGCGGTCCGCGCCGCCCAGGCCTCGCTGAAGGCCGAACTGGGCCGCGACCCGAGACCCGAGGAGATCGCCGAGGAGGCGGGTGTCACTCCGGACAAGGTCGAACTGGCGCTGAGTGTTGCAGACACCGTCTCCCTGGAGCAGCCGATTGGTGAGGACGGCGCCCAACTAGGCGACTTCATCGAGGACGAGGACGCCGCCGACCCGGTGCAGATGACCGAGGAGATGGACGTCGCCAACTCTTTGCGGGTCTCCATCGAGCGACTGCCGGAGCGGGAGGGCCGGATACTCGCCCTGCGTTATGGCTTCTACGACGGTGTGCCTCGGACGCTCGAAGAGATCGGAGACGAGTTCAACCTCACCCGTGAGCGGATTCGCCAACTGGAGAAGCTGGCTCTTTGTCGGCTTCGCCATCCCTCGTTTGGGATCAGGGAAGCCGACCTCGTCTGATGAGACCGTCCTTTTGGACCTGAGAAGACCCGCCGATCCGGCGGGTCTTCTTTCTATCTATGGTGTCCGGAGATGAAGCTCGCAGATCTGATCGATGGCGCCCCACATGTGTGCGGACCGGACACCACCGTGCTCGAGGCAGCGGTGGCGATGGAGCGCTCCGACCACGGATCGCTGGGTGTCGTGGAAGGGATGGCCTTGGTCGGGTTGGTCACCGAGCGGGACATCCGAAGGGTGGTGGCCGAGGGCATGAGCATCACTACTCCGGTGTCCGCCGTCATGAGTGGTGATCCTGACACCTTCAACCCCGACCTCGATGTGTGGGATGCCGCGGCGTGGATAACCGAGTCCGGCTACCGGCACCTGCCGGTGATGGACGACGAGGGGACGTTGCTCGGCGTTGTGTCCATTCGCGACCTGCTCAAGGCCCTCGTCGACACTGTCTGATTCCGGTTATCGACTTCTGAGTCGGGGCCACACGTCCGGACCCAACCCTTGGGTGTCTCGACAAGTGGGGCGCGGTCGGGTGTCGGGCATAATTCGTCCGGGTAGGGCGCTGGCCGGCCGTAATGTGGTCCAGGTCGTGGCGGTCCTCTCGCCTTGACCCAAGACCTTTCTTCTCATGTACTCCAAGCAGATGACCCCCTGGTCGGTGCTGCGCGACGGGAGCCGCCTCATCTGGCGGTTCGTCAGAAGGCATCCGACGTCTTTCTGGCTTGCCGTCACCGGCGCGGCCGGGTTCGCCGCTGCCATCATCGCCTCAGCTTGGGTGATCGGTTGGGTCACCGACGGTCTCATCATCCCCGTCCTCGACCAGGGAGTCGACCCGGAAGGGCTGATTCTCCCGGCAGCCGGGGCGATCCTGGCAGTGGCGATCTTCAAGGCAGCGGCCATCGTCCTCCGCCGCACTTCGGCGGGTTGGCTTCAGTTCCGGACCCGCCAAGACGTGAGAAACGACCTCCTCACCCATCAGCTGTCCTTGAGGATGTCCTGGTTCAACCGTCAGGCGGTGGGGGACTTGCTGGCGGTGGCCGACTCCGACGTCGACCAGGGAACCGGAGTTCTCGCTCCCCTTCCCTACGGAACCGGCGTCACCCTTCTCCTGTTCGGGAGCACGGCGATGATCACGTTCATCGACCCCTGGCTGGGGCTGGGCGCTGTGATCGGGTTGATAGTGGTCCTGATCGTCGACGTCAGGGGGAGTTGGATCACTTACGCTCTCTGGGAGGAAGTCCAGGCGGCACGTGGAGAGGTTTCCGCGGTCGCCCACGAGTCTTTCGACGGGGCCTTGACCGTGAAGTCGTTGGGCCGGGAGGATTATGTCTCGGATCGGTTTGGCGTGGTTTCGGACAAGGTTCGCGACAGGTTGATCCGGGTCAACTCGACCTGGGCTTCGTACCAAGCCGTCGTTCGGGTACTGCCCCAAGTCATGATCATCTCTCTTCTTGTGGTGGGGGCGGTCCGGGTCGATGCCGGGGCGGTGACACCGGGCCAACTGGTCACGGTCACCTATCTGTTGGCGCTCCTTGCCTTCCCGGTTCAGCTGATCGGTTTCGTTCTTTGGGACCTGGCTGGGAGTCTCGCCGGATGGCGCCGGGTCCAGGAGGTGTTCAACGCGGACGAACACGTCGCATACGGGGAGGCGGTGTCGCGATCCGGCGCCGGACCGGCGTCGGTGTTGGGCGCGACGGTGGGGTTCTCCTATGGCGGCAACGAGAAGGTCTTCGATGACCTCAACCTTCATTTGACAGCCGGAACCACCCTGGCGGTGGTCGGCCCCACCGCCTCGGGCAAGTCGACTCTGAGCCTCCTGCTTGCCCGGTTGTGGGATCCCGACGTCGGCGATGTTCATCTCGACGGAGCCGATCTCCGCTCGTTCAGCCTCTCCGAGCTTCCCAAGGAAGTCTCCTACGTTGCCCAGGATGCCTTCCTTTTCGACGATTCGGTGGCCGGCAACGTCACGCTCGGGGAGCCGTTCTCCGACATCGAGCTGAGGACGGCGGCCCGCTTGGCCGGGGCGGAGGGCTTCATCTCCGAGCTTCCCGACGGATACGAGACTCAGCTGGGTGAGCGGGGAGTCACCCTCTCCGGTGGGCAGAGACAACGGATCGCCCTGGCTCGCGCCCTGATTCGCAAGCCCAGGCTCTTGATCCTCGACGACGCCACCTCGGCGGTCGACCCTTCGGTGGAGGCGGAGATCCTGCGCAGCCTCAAGAGCGCTGCACTGCCGTCGACGATCGTGGTCGTCGCCTACCGACCAGCGTCGATTCGCCTGGCCGACGAAGTGGTCTACGTCGACGAGAAGCGGGTCGTGGCCCAGGGTCGCCACGACGACCTCCTGCGGTCCACTCCCGGCTACGCCCGGCTTGTGCAGGCGTATGAAGAGGACGCCGCCAGGATGTCAGAGGAGGCGTCGTGAGCGACGAGCGGGCAACAGGCAAAGTGCTCGGGCGAGCGATGCGGCTGGCCCCGGCCCTGAAGCGTGGTCTTCGGCTCACGCTTGTCATGGCGATGCTCGGTCAAGCAATCACGGTGGTCACTCCGGTGGTGATCCAGATGATCATCGATGACGAGATCCTGGTGTCCGGCGGTATCGACATGTCGGGGGTTCTGACCAAGGCCGGTCTCGCTCTGATTGCCCTGACCGTCGGGGTGGTGGTGGCTCGTGCTGCGGTACTGCGCCTGATCAGGTCTTCGGCGACCGGGCTCTCCGATCTGCGCACCCTGACCTTCCGGCATCTGCTCCGTCGCTCGGTCCTGCACGTCGAGGCAGATCGGCGTGGCGACCTGGTCTCGCGGGTCACTTCTGATGTGACCACGCTCCAGGAATTCATGGAGTGGGGTGGAGTGGGGTTGGTGATCGCGGCCAGCCAGGTTCTCCTCGCCCTCGGAGTGATGGTCTTCTACGAGTGGCGTCTAGCCGTGGTCGCCCTCATCGGAGTCGTCCTCTACCTGGTTCTCATGCGCTGGTTCCAACGGGTGCTCGCTCGTAACTACGACCGGGTCCGCACCGAGGTCGGCCGCTCAATGGGTGTGCTCAGCGAGTCGATCAGTGCCATCCCGGTGGTGCGCGCCTATGGCATCGAGCAAACGACCAAGGAAAAGGTGGCCGATGCCCTGGAGACGCGTTTCTGGACCGAGTTCAGGACGGCACGATTCGGCAATATCCTCTTCTCCTCGGCCGAGGTCTTCGCCGGGGCTCTCACCGCCGCGGTGGTGGTTGCCGGCATTCTCATCGGGACATCTCAGGGGATGACAGCAGGCACCTTGGTTGCTTTCCTCTTCTTGACCAACCTGCTGATCGAGCCGCTCCAGATCGTTGTCGAGACGCTGGACTTTGCCCAAAGCGCCGCATCGGGGCTGCGTCGCATTCTCGGTGTCCTCGACGCCGAGCCGGACATGGTCGACCCGGCCGACCCGGATCATCTCCGGGCGGGGGGACTCGGGGCGCGTTTCCACGAGGTCGGATTCTCGTACACGACCGGTGACGAGGTGCTGCGCGACTTGACGGTTGACATACCGGTGGGGTCTCGGATGGCCGTTGTCGGCGAGACAGGCTCGGGCAAGACGACGTTCGCCAAGCTCCTGGTGAGACTGCTCGACCCGACCCGCGGCTCGGTGTGGATCGGTGGGGCGAACGCCACGAGAGTCCCGCTGGCGGAGCTTCGGGAACGGGTTGCCTTCGTTCCGCAGGAGGGGTTTCTCTTTGACGACACCATCGCCACCAACGTCCGTTACGGACGGCCGGAAGCTTCTGATGCCGAGATCTGGACCGCATTCCACGAGTTGGGCCTCGGGGCATGGGTGGAGGGATTGCCCCAGGGTCTCGACACCCGTGTTGGTGAGCGTGGCGGGAACCTATCGGCGGGGGAGCGGCAGCTTGTGGCACTGGTGCGGGCCTGGATCGGTTCCCCAGATCTGCTGGTTCTCGACGAGGCGACTTCGGCCGTGGATCCCGCTCTCGATGTTGCGCTTCGCCAGGCGATCGAACGTCTCATCGAGGGACGGACCTCGGTCACGATCGCTCATCGATTGGCAACGGCTGAGGGCTCCGACGAGGTGCTGGTATTCGACCGGGGGAGACTGGTGGAGCGGGGCCATCATCGAGACCTACTCGCCCGGGGTGGCCACTACGCCGCTCTCTACGCCGATTGGGTGTCGGGTACCCGGGCGTTGTGAAGATGGTTGCCGGGCTCGAGCCCTCACACCTCGGGCGGGGGGACGTAGTGACCGGTGGTGAACTTGCCCCCGTCTACATCGATCTCCCAGATCGACCCCTTCGAGCAGTAGAAGCGTGAAGACAGGCTCAGACCGGCCCACATCATGCGATTGATCAGTGCCGGTATCAAATCGCCATGGGAGCAGACGACCGCGTTGGTGCCGACCATGGCGTCCACGAGGGCATAGGCGGCGTCGAGGTCGCCTTCCTCGGCAAGAGCGTCGGAAATCTCGATCCGGGCCCCGGTCAGGGTGGAAATGGGCTCCGCCGTCTGCAGGCAGCGGTCATAAGGGCTGCTGACGATCCTCTCGATCCCGGCATGCTCCAGTGCCCGGGCGATGGTCTCCGCCTGCCGTCGGCCTTTTCTGGTGAGTGGCCGCTGGAGGTCAGAGCCTTTCCACTTCGACCGGTCACCGGCCGTGGTGTGGCGCAGCAGACGCAGGGTCCCGGTCTGCGCCAGTTTCTTGAGGTCGGTCTCCTGGACCAGGTTTTGCTCGTGGTCGTAGTCGAGCAGAGCAACCGCCTTGCGTCGGGAAAGCCATTTGATGGCGTCGGTCTCGTTGTTCTTCTTGAATCCAGGGCTGTCGGGGAGCGGCTTCATCGCATACCAGCTGACTTCCTTGACGCCTCCCGAAACGCGATACCTGGTGGCTCCAAGCGGGGCGACTATCCGGCAGTGGTATCCGGTCTCTTCGAGGACCTCCCGAATCGCTGTCTGTTCGGGAGTCTCCCCGGTGTCCGCTTTGCCCTTGGGAAGAGACCAGTCGTCGTACCGAGGGCGATGGGCGACCAGGACCCGGAGGTTGCCCTTCGCCGTATTGCGAAAGACGACACCTCCGGCGGCTCGGATGAGTCGTGTCACGTCGGGGAGCTTAGGGCGTGGAGTACCCATGTCATTTCATGCCAGGGAGCGACATCGTCACTCCGAATGACTGTCCCTGGGGGCCGGGCTCCTGCTCGCCATGATCCACTCGATGCCGTCATCTACGGTGTCAGCCCAGAAGATGTCAGCTTCGATCGCCCCCACCTCCTCGATGAGCGCCTGACCGACGATCCTCCACTTGGGTCCCACCGCAACAGCAGGGAATGGTTTTCCTCCGGCCCGACGCACGATGTGGTTGGTGTTCCAGGAGATGAGCAGCTCGGCAGCGGTCCCGATCGATCCCGGCAGTGCAAGAGTCGCGGTCGA
>Ga0214471_10001713_pt1 | contig 17320 bp, 20 predicted proteins | sample RVTome_5_FD_207665 | JGI IMG/M metagenome (GOLD analysis project Ga0214471, IMG submission 207665) | Soil microbial communities from uranium-contaminated site in the Upper Colorado River Basin, Wyoming, United States - RVT142D155 | ecosystem: Environmental > Terrestrial > Soil > Contaminated >... | reverse complement strand
CGAAGACGCCGCCCCCTACGCCATCCCGAGACTGCGGGTCATGCTCGCCACCCGGCAACGCCTCAGCCGACACCAAGAACGCGACGCCTTCACCCGCCGCCACGTCATGCTGCAACCCAACCTGGACCACAGCGGGCTGCGCCTGTGGGGCGAACTCATCGGCGTCGACTCGGCCCGCGTCGCCCAGATTCTCCTCGACCGCGCCGACCACCAACCCCGCCTCCCCGACGGAACCTGGGAACCACGCCCGGCCCGCATCGCCGACGCCCTCACCGGCGCCGTCATCGACTCCGCCACCGCAACCACCAACGACACGCCGACTCCGGCAGCGACGGTGGTGTCGGTGTTCGTCGACGCCACCGCCGCCGCCGCCAGCAACGGGCAAACCGGAGTCGAACTAGCCGGCGGCGCCCGCCTCGGCGCCCAAGCCCTCGAAGCCATCCTCTGTCACTCGGTCACCGAAGTCACCGCCGTCACCAGCGACGGACGTCTCTTGGGCATCGGCGACCGCTCCCCCACCATCCCGCCACGGATCCGCCGCTACATCCACTGGCGCGACAAGATGTGCACCGCGGATCCTCAGCCACCGGGTACAGGGAGGCGCATCGACCGACGCGCCCTACCCGACGCCTTGGCCATCCCCGACGCGTCCGCATCGAACAAGGATGGCGAGCTTCACCTTCCGAGCTGCCGACCACTGAGTCGGTCGATGCGCCAAACCGAGCCGGTGGTTGAGGACAGATTGCACCTCCAGGTACCGGTTGCAGCCCCACCGTATCCGCCACCGCCAACACGGAGCTGACAACGACCCGGGCAACCTCACCCTGTTGTGCTGGTGGCACCATCATGTGGTGATCCACGGCCACGGCTACCGCATCGACCCCCACTCACCACCAGGACGCCTCCGCTTCCTCCCACCCACCACCATCGGACCCGACCCCCCCTGACACGCGGCGGCCCCCACCCCCTACGCCCTCCCCTCACACGCCCCCCCTCACGCCCTCCCCCACGCAGTGGGGGAGGTGGCGCCGAGGCTTTGGTCGGCGCCGGAGGGGAGGACGTGACGCCGGCGCAGGAATTGAACGAGGCCGGGAGGTGGCGCCGAGGCTTTGGTCGGCGCCGGAGGGGGCTGGGGGAGGTGGCGCCGAGGCTTTCGGTCGGCGCCGGAGGGGGCTGGGGGAGGTGGCGCCGAGGCTTTGGTCGGCGCCGGAGGGGGCTGGGGGAGGTGCCTGCCGGCGGAGCCAGCGGACGGAGGGGGCACAACCCTTACCCCGGATCAGCCCATCGAACACAACTCATCCCATCCGAACGCATCTCCACGCTGTCCGGACCGTGACCGTTACCGGGGAGTTGACGCGTCCGGTTTCCGTCGTTGTGACATCCGTCGTCGGGCCTGACCGGCTCGGCGCTCGACCCACCCCGAACTCGTGGCTCAACGTCACCCCGGAACGACCGATGCCATCCGATGGCTCGTTGGGTCGCAGCTCTGTTCGTGCTCGGCGTCGCCGTGTCGGCCTGTGACGCTCCTTTGCCTGAGGGGGGTCGCCTCACCGTCGACGCCGTCGAGGTGTTCACCGCCGACCAGGCTTGCGGCCCTGCCAAAGCTGCTGCAGGCGAGTCGATACCGGCCACGGCAGCGATCGACGGCAACGCCGCCCAAGCGCTCGACGCCCTCGCATCCAGCGAGGAGGGTCGGCCGTTCGCCGACGGCTACGACTACGGCATCTTCAGCCGCACCGACGACGACCTGATCCTGCTCGGAACGGCGCCGAGGGGACGATTCGCGTACGCCACCTTCCGGCGGACCGGAGATGCCTGGCGCCCTCAAGGTTGGGGAGGCTGCCGGTGGCAACCCGACGGATGGCAACTCGCCAAATGGCAGGTCGACGGCGGCCTCGCCTTCGACGCCAAGGCGGAGGAAGTCCGCCTCGTCGCTGCCGACAACTGTGGCGGCGTGGCCAAAGGCAAGGAGGTCGCCGTGGGAGCCAAGTACACCCGCCGCAAGCTCCGCTTCGAGGTCTGGGAGTCAACCATCCTGCCCGGCGGCGCGTTCGAAGACCTGGTCTGTCCCCTCGACGGCACGGTCCAACTCACTGTCCGCCTGCCGAGACCGATCGGGGACCGGACGATCGCCGGCGAGTACACCGACCTGAGCGGCTTCCCCGACCAGGACTGACGGTTTCGGCTGCGATCATGCGAGCGTGGTCATCGACACCAGTGCAGTCCTGCGTGCCCACGAGTACATGCGTCTCGAGCGCCCGCCCCTGTTGTGGAATCTCGCCGCCGACGACGAGGCCTTCTTCCGCCTGCTCGGGGAGACCATCGCCCACGGCCTCGCCCGGGGGAACGAGCTCGGCGAGCTCACGCTCAAGGCCGACAACCTCGTCTTCGAGGACGACGACCTTACCGATCCCGGCGACTATGTCGGGATCTCCGTCATCGGACCACGCGGAGACTGGTACCCGGAGCAACGGTGGCCAATCCACGGCGAGGCGACGTCCGCAAGCCCGGATCTGCACACCGCGGCTATCGCCGCGGACCTGATCTTCGGATACACCCGCGCCCATTCCGGCGGCGGGGGGTCGGTGACCCTGTTGTTCCCCGTCGCCGAGGAGCACTGACCCACCTCGCCAAGCGCAAGATCGGCCGAGAGCCAACTGGTATCCACCCACCGGGGGGCCTCAGCCGATGTCCTCGATGGTCCACAGCAGCCAGGTGCCGTCGCGGCGGGTGAGGTGGAGGCGCCAGGTGAAGTGCTGATCGTCCTCGCCGGGGCGGGTCATCACCACGGACGCGTCGACGAGCGTCTGGTCGTCGATCGCCGGGATCACCTCGACGTCCTCCAGCCTGAACACGTATGGGGGTGGGCCTAGTTCGTCGGCCACCCGCTCAGGGGCCTCGGCCTTCGCCTGTTGGTACTGCGGACCGGCCGGGTCGAAGAACCCTGCCAGCACCGCCAGGTCGCCGGAGACGGCGAACCCGCCCCAAGCCGCCAGCGCCGCTTCGGCTGCCACCACTTCCGCCTCCGGTGCAGGAGCCGCCGAGGTCGGCTCGTCGGTGCCGGGCGGTGCAGACGTGGTGACGGTGGGCGCCTGCGTCAGAGCTCTGGCGTGCGTGGTCGTGGCGCCGCCCTGGCCGCCGTCCTGCAAACCGAAGCGCACCACGGCCGCGGCCAGCACCACCAGCAGCAGCGCCGCCAGCGCCACCCGCCACGGCGGGGCGCTCACGGCGTCCCGAGCTGGAGCCGTGCCGTGGAGGTGGCGCCCACCTCGATCGGTGCGACCTCGCCCCCCGCCAGGCTGAGCAGGGCCAGCAGGGTGACGTCCACGTCGCGCCGCAGCGTCACAGTGACCGTCTCGGCCCCGACCGTCACCTCCACCTCGCCGGGACACGGCGCCCCCACCCCGTGGCGAGACAGGTAGTCGCAGGTGCGCGCCGTCGCCAGCGCGGCGTCGAGCCGGGCGGGCTCGCCGGCATAGAGCGCTTCGGTGTCTACCGCAGTGGCACCGGCTATCGCGGCACCGTCCACCAACCCGGTGACCTGGCGGTGCTCGGCGAGCACCCGCCACAGGTCCACCGCCACCCCGCCCACCAGCATCACCATCAAGGCGATCAGCACGATGAAGATCGCCGCCGAGAACCCGCCCTCGTCGCTGGCACGGGCCTTCACGGGAAGCTCCGGTAGTCGTCGACCCGCTCGGTGTGGGAGCCGGTGAGGTCGACGCCGCCGAAATCGCCCAGGAACGGGATCGACACCGCCGGTGCCGGCACCTGCACCGTCACCGTGACCTCGGTGCCGCGGCCGAGCACACCAGGGCTGTCGCCGCCGATCCTCAGCCACACGCAGCCCGACGCCGGAGCGCCGGCGCACCACTCGGCGTCGGGGATCCCGTGATTGCGAACGATCTGGGCGGCCAGCGATTCTGCGGCGGCGAGCCCGCCGTCCCAGTCGTCGGCCAGTACCATCGCCCGAGCCGCCTCCTGGGCGGCGACACGAGCCGTCGTGAGCCGGTCGAGCATGGGAGCGATCGACATCACCCCGATCACGATCGGCAGCACCAGCGCCCCGATGCCGAGCGTCCACTCGACCGCGCTGAAGCCGCCTTCGCCGCCGCGGGACCGCCGGCGCCTCACGGCTCCGGCTCGATCAATGCTTCGCCGACGAACTCGACGTCGACGTCGGGCAAGCCGCCGATCCACCACTCGAAGCTGCCGGTCGCTGTCGCCCGCATAACGCCGGCGACCGGGGTACATACGACGCGGATCGTGTCGCCGAGCGCACCGCGCAACAGGCCGCCGTCGCCGCGCAACATGTCGGTGGCCCTCTGCTCACACGCCTCGTCATTGGTGCCGAGGAAGGCCCCGTAGCGGGCGCCTTCGTCGACGGCGGCACGCACCGCTCCCCCGCCGTACTGGATGGCGACCAGGTTGGCGACCATCAGCAGCAGCACCATGGCGAACGTGATCATGAACACCCACTGGACGACGCCGAAGCCCGCCTCGCCGCGCCCGTCGAGGCGGTGCCGCCCGATGCTCAGCTCGACGGCACGCCGAAGGTGTCGCGGATCCAGTTGATGACGTCGACGCCCAACACCTCGAGCACACCCCAGATGGCGAGCAGGACCAGCAGCCCGACGGCGGCTATGCCGATCGCCTCGGCCGTCTGGAACCCCTCCTCGCGGCGCCACGGCGCCGGCAGCTTGTTCGTCACCACGGTGACCGCCTCGTACATGCCGTGCTTCCTTTCTCGCGTCCATCGACCCTGCGGAGGATGTCGAAGGTGCGCCTGTGGTACCGGCCACGCTTCCTTGACACCCTCCGTATCTCACCCGAAGCCCCGCAGCACGATCCACGGCAGCGGCGCCGCCACGAACAGGATCAGGATGGGAGCCAGGAACAACAGGATCGGGATGAGCATCGCCCCGCGCCGGCGGGTCGCCTGGCGCCTGATCGCCTCGCGCCGGTCGTCCCGGATGTCCTCGCTCAATGCCAGCAGCGCCGCCGCCAGGTCGGATCCCCGCTCGTCTGCGGTCGCCAGCACCTGGTAGCAGCGGCGGGCGTGTGGCTCGGCGGTGAGGTCGGCGACACGGCGAAAGGCGGCGCCGGCAGCCATGCCCCCCTGGTGGAGGCGTAGCGCCTCGCCCAACTCCTCCACGACGACTCCCTGACCCCGCTCGACGAGGTTGCGCACCGCCGACACCACGCCGCCGCCCACCCTGATCCGCATCGCCAGGAGTTGGTTCACCGTGTACAGCTCGATGCGCATGCGGGTGCGGCGCTCTTCGATGGCGCGGTCGACCTTGCCTCGCCAATACGACGCTCCGGCCGCCAGCCCGGCAGCCGAGGCGACGAGCACGACCAGCGGCGTCGGCCTCACCAGATATCCGATCGTGAACCCGGCGGCGGCACCCGCAGTGGCGGTCAGGAATTGGCGCACCCGGTACTGCTGGACACGATTCGGATCTGGCACGTCACGGAGCAGCCCAGACTGGCGCAGCTTGCCGCGCAGCGCCTCCTCGCCCGAAGCGTCGACCAGCCGTCCGAATCGCTCCGACACTGCGATGAGCGGCGGGGCGAAGATCCTGGCGAGCGCGCTGTCACCGCCGCGTCGTGGCATCGCTCCTACCTCCACAGTCCTCCCCAGCAGCGACCGCGACACCACGATGTACGGGCGCAGGCGCCCGGCGAGACGGGTGCGGGGCCGCACCAGCGCGCCGGCGAGCAGCGACGCTGCCACCCCGGCGAGGAGCGCCGCCAGCAACGGGAGCCCCACCAGACCGCTCATCGGCGCACGCCTCCCGGGACCCTGCCGAACACCCGCTCCTCGACCGGGTCACGGCCCAACCTCGCCACCCACCACGCTCCGACCAACGACAGGACCCCCGCCACCAGCACCACCACGAGACCTGCCGGCGACCGGTAGAACTCCCGGTACTGGCTGGGCCGGGCGGTGAGCATGACGAGCACCAGCCAGGGGACCGCGAACACGATACGAGCGTTGAGGCGCTGCTCGAGGCTGTTGGTGCGGACCTCCTCGAGGGTGCGCAAGTCCTGCGTGGTCGCCTCCGCCAGGTCGGTGAGGATGCCGGGGACCAACGAGCCGCCGCGCTCGTTGGCCAGGATCAGGACCTCCACCACCCTGTCGGTGGTGGGGTCGGCCAGTTCGTCGCGCACTATCTCGAGTGCCGGCCGCACCCCGAACACCCTTGCCAAGGTCGGATACCTGGCAAGCGCCTGGCGGAGTCCGTCGGGTCCGGTGCGGGCCAACTCGTCCAGGGCCGCCGGCACCGACAACCCGCTCCGCACCGACCCAACCAGGTGGCGTAGGCCGTCGGGCCATGCCTGCTGCACCGCCGCCAGCCGTCGCAGCCGGCGCCGCGAGTAGAACCAGCGCGGCAGCAGCGAGAGCGCGATGCCGGGCGGCACGGCCACCCATATGGTCCCGGTGAGGCCGTATCCCAACAGGAAGCCGAGCCCACCCACGACGATCGACCAGAAATGGAACCGCGCAGGCGACACGTCGAGGCCGGCCTGGATCAGCCACACCTGGCGATCCGAGGGCCGTCTCTCGGCCGCAGGCCCGAGGCGCCCGAACCGGGGAGCGGCGCCCACCGCGAACCCGGCGGCCACGTAGGCAAACACCGCAGCGGCAAGGGCGGCGAGCAGCCTCACAACGGGCTCACAGTTCCGTCGCACACCGCCCGCAAGGACATCCGGTGGCCCAGCGCCGCCTCGATGCGGGCCGTCACGCTCTCGGCGGGGAGCTGACCGGTCCAGACGAGGGGCTTGCCGAGTGCTTCACGCACGAAGATCGGCTCCGTCGTGAAGTCGTCGGTGAGCGAAGGCGACACGGCGAGAACCTCCATCACCTGGCGGCGCAGAGTCTCTCCCGCAAGGGTGATGGCATCCCGGTCGAGGTGCACCACGAAGTCCAGAGTCGAGGCGAACACCTTGCGCACCACGTGCTCGGTGACGTTCTCACCAGCCATCAGGGCGGCGTTGACCACGGCGTTGAGGGCGTCGCGCGCCGAGTTGGCGTGCACCGTGCAGCAGAAGCCGCATCCGGCGTTCGACGCCCGAGTGAGCTCGAACGCCTCGGCACCGCGCACCTCACCGACCACTATGCGATCGGGTCGCATCGCCAGCACCAGCTTCACGAGCGCACGCAGCGAGATCTCACCGCGCCCGTCGAGGCCCGGCGGCCTCGCCTCGTAGTAGGAGCTGTGCGGGCTGAGCGCCACGTGCAACTCGCGCACCTCCTCGACGCAGCGAACGCAATGGCTCGGCGGCGAGGAGTCGAGCATGGCGGCCAGCAGGGAGGTCTTGCCAGCACCCGGCGGGCCCGATACGAGCACCGAGGTCGCTGCCTGCATGACCGCCCACAGGAACCCGGCGGCCTGTGGCGACAGCGAACCGCGCTCGACCAGGAACGGGAGCGTCTCACGCCGCAGGGCGTATCGGCGGATGGTGGCCGAGATCTGGTCGGCGACGGGGGGGATGACGGCGGTGAGCCGGGCGGAGTCGTCGAGGACCCGCGCCTGGACGATGGGGCTGGAGGTGTCGAGGTGACGATCGGTTGCGGCAAGCAGCCTGCTCACCACCTGTTCGGTCTCCTCGGGGGTTGTCGGCGTGGACAGGGATTGGAGGCGTCCGTCGCCGTCGATGTAGGTGACCCTGTCGCCTTCGATGAAGATCTCCTCGATCTCTGCTCGGGCGAACAGATCGGTGAGCGGGCCGTAGCCGGTGATGGAGCGCACGACACGGCGTGCCATCTCCCCCGGATCGCGCAGCGTCCGCCGCCCCGACGCCCCCTGGTGGGCCTCGGCCTGGTACTCCTCGACGACTGCCGCCACGGCTGCGGCCACTCCGGGAGCATCGAGCGCCGGGTCGAGCTTGTCCGCCTCGACCCGCTCCAGCGCCCGGCGACGGATGTGCTCATAGGCGCTCGCCCGTGTGGTCACCCCCCGACGCCTCCACCAGGGGCCACTGTCGCCGCCAACTTGGTCATGGCTCGTAGGAACGGACCTTTGGCCACCGGCTCGCCGTTCCATGCGGCGCGCAGCACCCTCTTGTCGTGGGGCGCCACCGTCACCGAACGCGGTGTGAGTGTGCGCCGCAGCTCGGCCTCGAGCTCACCGACGGCGAAGGTACCGCCGGGATAGTGATTCACGACAAGGTGGACCGGCGTTCCGGCAACCAGGTCGCGAGCGTCCGCCAGCCAATCCACCACACGCCGGGCCCCGACCGGTGTAGCAGTGCCGACGAGCACCACGGCGTCGCTGAGGCCGATCGCGGCCCGTGTCACGGCGAACCGTGGAGGGCCACCGAGCTGTGGGAGGTCGTCGACCCTCGGACCGACATTTGCGACCACGGAGCGCCCCGAGCGGGACAGCTCCACGATCACTTCGGCCACCTCGCCGGCACGCAGCTCATACCAGTCACGCGGATTGGGTAGGCCGCACAGCACGTCGAGCCCTGCCGCCGAGTACCGGGTGAGCGCCGCGTCGAGCTCACCGCTGCCGTGGTGCAGGACATCGACCGCGGTGCGCACGTTGGGATGCAACGGGATGCCAAGACGCTGTGCGATCGCCGGTGCCTGCTCATCGGCGTCGACGAGCGCCGTTGCGATTCCGTGGTCGCGGATCCTCCCCGCCAGGGCGATGGCCACCTCGGTGGCGCCCGCTCCTCCAGCAGCCGCCGCCACTGCGATCACGCGGCCCGCCGTCGAACCGGCGGGCGGCTCCGGGGCGCCGGCGCCGAGGACGGCGGGCCGGCGCCCTCCGATCTGCTCGATCAGTCCTGCGAGCTCGGGATCGTCGTCGAGGAATGGCCCGGCCAGGCGCACGATCACCTGAAGCACCTCGGGCGGAGGAGTCGACGACGGCAGCGCCTCGTCGACGCCGAGGTCCATGAGCAGCTGTTTGCCCGAGCCGTCGGCCTCCAGCGGGTCGTATATGCCGATCACTCGGACCCCGCGACCCCGCAGCGAGGAGACCAGCCGGTGGTTGAGGTACGAGGTGGTGTCGTCCACCATGAACACGTCGTAGGCCTCGGACAGTGCGTCGTCAGGCGACATCACGTAGCCGCGCACAATGGCGCCGCCGTGGTCCATCAGGAAGAAATGCAGCTCCTGGGCCCACCCTCGGAAGGAGTGAGCGAGCACGACCGTCGGCTCCCTCATATCACCCGCCCCCGCGGGCGCCGACTGGCGCAACGTCGTACCGGGCTGCCGGATCAGCCGGCGAAGCGCCGGTGGAGCGCACCACCTCGACGCTGCCACCGTTCAGGGCGGCGGCGAGGCGCAAGCTGGTCTCGGCGTCGACGGCCAAGGTGAGGGCGAAGCCGCCGCCGCCCACGCCGCCCGTTGGTACAGCAACGGCGATCACCTCGGCCGAGGTGACGACGTACTCGGCCGCGGTGCCCCGCACCACGATCACGTCTACGAGGTCCCCTACCACGATCGCTCCATTGGCGGCGTGTGCCACGTCGACGGGCAGGCTCATGGCACGAAGGCCGGTCGCGGCGGAAGCACGGCGGAAGTCGCCGTCGGACAACGCAACGCCGGGGGCAAGGGTGCGGGTGGCGACCCATCTCTCGTCGACGATCTGCGCCATGGCTTCGGGCGTGAGCAATGCCCCCAGGGCCGAAGCGTCCATGGCCGACACCTCGACGAGGTTCACTTGTCCGGCGGTGAGGATGGTCCCGGCCTCCACTTGGGCGCCGGTCACCGCGATCTCTACGGTTTCGCCTTGCTGGCGGAGCACCAGCAGCACCAGCAGGAAAGCCAGGAGGCCTGCGAGCACCATGACGAGGTGCCCGAGTGACAGGCGGCTGAGGACGGGTCGCTTCGGGACCGGCTCCGCCGGCACCGGCTCCAAGGAACGGTCCGCCCGATTCGCGGTCTGGGTCATGGCCTTCTCTCCCCAACGAGGCCTCTCGCCAACCGGTCCCATCGCCCCACGCAGCCAGCGCCGACTGCACAGCGGGGCCGGAGGTCACCGGCCGGGCGATCATAGGTAGCTCGCCCCATCGCCTGCCATTGGTTTCCTGTCGGTGGCGGCGCAGGATCTACCGGTAGGTCTCGTCGCCGGCGGTAGCCGCTTCCTCGACGCCCTCGGGAGCGACCGGGAAGCCACGCAGCCACTCCAGCACCTCGTCGCGGAAGAACCGGAACGAGCGGCCTCCCGGCAACCGGTAGGCCGGGATCTGGCCCTCGCGGGCCATGCGCCGCACCACCTGGACGTTCATGCCGAGCATGTCGGCGACTAACGCAGTGTCGAGCACCTGCGGAAACTCGTCTACACCGGCCATCACATCTCCTCCCGTACGCCTCCGCGCACTCTAGCGGCATCGAGCATACGATGGAAGAGATGGCGATGTTCTACGACGATCAGTAGGCTCGCGGAATGTCGAATCGAGCCGCCGGCTCGTCGGCGGCGCCGCTCGAATGGCTTGTGGGGATGGAGTTGTGGGGATGGAGTTGTGGGGACGGAGATGCGGGGACGGAGAGGTACTGTGAATGCCACCATGGTCGTCACCCGAGATTGGGCGGAACGGAGCGGATCCCGATGTCGCGGGAGGAGTACGAGGCGCTCGACGAGGACCATCGCGGCGAGTACATCGACGGGGCGTTCGTCCTGAGCCAGTCGCCGGCGATCCGTCACGAGCGAGTCAGCGCCCGCCTCCTCCAGCGGATGGGGGCGGTCGTGCCTCCGGGTGTCCGACGCCTCTTGCTCTGCGGAATGGCCGTGTGGCTGGGGCTCGTCGGTGCAGCCTGTTACGGACAGGATGACCCTGCCATTGAGTTGGCTTTCTGCTCGGGAGCGCGTCGGGTGTTCGAAGCGAGTGCTCCACTGACGGATGGAGTGCCGAGCGATCCGGCTCAAGACTTCGCACGCTCGATTGGAGCCCTTGAGGAGTGGCTTGACGGACCGGTGCCTGCGGAGATTAGCGAGGAGTTTGCGAGTTTCCGGAAAGCTGAGCTCGAAGGAACTGTTGGCGGCGACCTCGAATGGTACGAGGACTACCTCGTGGTACGTCGGTACGTTGACGAGCACTGCGACATCGTCGGTCGGCGAGAGGCGGGATCGGTAGCCGGTGATGCGGCGTAGCCGGCAGGTAGCGGTTACGGTGGTTTCCAGTTCCTCGACCTGGACCACGGTCCGGTTGCAGCAACGGGATCGGGCAGCTCAATGGCCCCACGGTAGAGGGCTGGCCCTACGATGCTGATCGGGAGGTGGGTCGGACGGTCGCCGGCCCCTTGGAACCGACGGTCCAGCCGACCGAGTGCTCAAGTGTAGGCGCTGCCTGGGTTGCCTCAGTACCCGATGCTCTGTCGCGTCACAGAAGCACCATCATGGCCATGGATCGTGATGCTCTGGCCAGCCGGTGGTGGGAGCTGGTCCTAGACCCCGCGACGTCTGCGGTCCGCCTAGAGATCGGGAGCTACAGGGAGGCCAATGAGTTGTTCTGGATCACAGGCGCCTCAAAGGCCGCACGGTCACCCCTATGCGAGTTCGACCTGTGGCGTGCCGCTCCATTCGGCGTTCTCGGTCATGTGTATGGCTTCGCGGTTGCGGCCCTGCAAGGACAAGTAGAGGTGGCCGCGGACTTCCTCGCAGATTGGGATGAAAAGCGTATAGCGCGTGAAGTCGCGTCTCGACTTGACGAGGGATGGGACCTTGACGCTAGGACCTCGGAGGACTTCCTGCATAGAGTCATACGAGACCTGCAAGGGTTCTACTCGGCGGCGGCTGCGAAGTCGCGATGCCTCGTACACGTGTCCACCGTACCGAGTCCGCCTGCTGCGCTTTCCTTCATCGAGGTCTGAAGCTCCTATCTCAAGCAGCTTCTTGTGATGTGCTCTCCGGCGGCTCGAGGCGGGCTTCAAGGTCGCGGGTCATCTGCCGGTAGACAACATCGCTGAGGTGGCCCTTGAGGATGCGCATGACTCCCTTCTTTGGGTGTCCGCGGGCCCGGGCGTCGTCGAAGAACATCGCGGCGATCAGGTCAGGTATGGGATCTCGTGGCGGGCTGTCAACTACGCCTGTATCCGGGTCGCTTCTGAGGCGCTGGGACGCGTGCCTGAACATGATCGGAAGTCTCCGACAGGAGTTGTTATCATCTCTGGAGATGGCGAGGGCCGCCTTCAGATCGCATTCTGGAGTGAGGAAGACACATCCTTTGCCCTTGGCCAAGGCGACAACCGACCCAGGGAGCCCAATGTCGACCCGCTTTAGACCAAGGCGCTCCTTATTATTGACCGCGATCGCGGTGTCGCCGCCATTCTGTACGCACGCAGCTGCTCCTTGCTGCGTGCCATCTGTCTTGCGATCCGGTCGACTGGGATGGCGGGTGGCTGAGGTCCGACGGTGGGACGCCGTGGTTGCTGCGGCCCTGGCAGTTTGCTCCCGTGAGATAGGCCCGGGTGCCTGTGGCCTCAGAACCTGGGCCAGCCCACGAACTCGGTCACGAACGACAAGTAGGGTGAAACGATTGAGAAGGGCGTTCGAACGGGTAGAGGCGAGGTGCGATGAGATTTTTGGGCTCGAGGCCATTGACCGTCATGTTGTTGGTTGCCGTACCGGGCGGTGCACGTAGGCTTTAGCGATGTTTGAGGGACCGAGGGTGTCGGCGTCGGGAGCTATGGAGACTGTACGGCCACACAGTATCGGACAGCCGTATCGGCGGTTTCGACTTGCAGCGATTCTTCTCGTCGTCTCGTCTCTGAGCGGGTCGTGCAGTCCGTCCGAGCCATTCGAGAGTCCGACCACTGGGAGAACCACGACTGGAGACGACGCGCCGGGCGGCTCCTCGCCCGGACTGACGGATGTGCCGATTGACCCCTCCTGGCTCGAGGGAGCGAAATGGGTGGAGCTACCTCCACTCATCGTGGGTCCGCGTGCTGGGCACTCGGCCGTGTGGACAGGATCGGAGGTCTTAGTCTGGGGAGGGTACGAAAGAGCACAGGCGTTTGCGAACGACGGTGCAGCCTTTGATCCCGTTACCGGCCATTGGCGCTCCATCGCCGCTGTGGGGCTCTCGGCCCGTGCGTTTCACAGCGCGATCTGGACCGATCAAGAGATGATCATTTGGGGTGGCGGAGCTGCGGACGGAGCAGCGTATGATCCTGCGACCGATGTATGGCGGCAGATATCTGACTCGCCCCTCTCGGCGCGATCGAGTCACTGCGTAGTGTGGACGGGCATGGAGATGGTGGTCTATGGCGGCGACGTAGGCGACAACACCCACGCCTCGGATGGAGCCGCGTACAATCCTCTTACCGACACGTGGCGCCTCCTCGCTGCCCCGCCCATCGTGGAGAGATCCGGGTGCGGTGCTGTCTGGACAGGGCGAGAGATGCTCGTGTGGGGCGGCGTTAACGGCGAGCAGCTGCTGTTGGACGATGGCGCCAGCTACGATCCCGCCGACGACCTCTGGAGACGGCTTTCGCCTGGCCCGCTCGATGGACGGGTGTCGCCTGTGGTCGTGTGGACCGGCGACGTGATGATCGTGGCAGCCGGGGTGACGAACTCCGACCAGTTCGATGTGGGAGCCGCTGCCTATCGACCAAATATCGACGCTTGGCTGGACCTCGACGGACCCAAGCAGCCGGCCCGCTCGTCTGGGGTCTGGACGGGCCGTGAACTTGTCTCGGTCGGCCAGTTGGTTTCCTTCGACTTGGTTCAGTGGTCGCCGCTACCGGAGCCGCCAGTGAAGGTGGGGTCGGGAGCAACTGCCACGTGGACTGGCACCTCCTTGGTAGTCGTCGGTGGCGGAGCACGCCGGGACAGCGCCACGGACACTGCCGTTGTTTTGGTATCGGGCGCCGAGTAGCGAGATCCGCCCCCAGTCAGCAGCGCTGCTACACGGACTCTCCGGAATCGCTGGGCGTCTTGTGCTGGCGAGCAGGTCCGAGTTGGGGTCTTCCGGCGTACGGGAACGCCCGGATCCGGCAATCGTGGAACGACCGGAACCCGACACCTACCGGTTGTGACAACGCTCGGTGAATCTCCCCAGGGTTGCTCATGGAGATTCCCCACCGCGCCGTCCGGCTCCTCGACGAGGCCGTCGTCGAGCGGCACCGCGTCGCGTCCGCTTCCCGTACCAGGCGGCGACGCTTCTGCGCCCGGCCGTCCGGCTGAGAGGGGTCCCTCGCCGGCGTGGTCCTGGCGGATCACGGATCGCCGTCGGCACAAACGCAGTGAAACCCGACGTCACGTCCGTAGCGGTAGCGTCACGGCGTGCCGCCCGAGATCCGTCCCCTCGCCGAAGCCGACCTGGCCGCCTGCGGGTGGCTGTTGGCTGCGCGCCACGCCTCCCACCGCCTGGCGGAGCCGCTGCTCGACCCACGGTACGAGGACCCGGCGACCGCCGCCTCCGAGGTGCGGACGCTGACGGAACTGGAGGGGGCGTCGGGTGTCGTCGCCGTCGCCGGGGGCGACATCGTCGGCTACCTGATCGGCTTCCCCAAGACCCCCGAGGTGTGGAGGCCCAACGTGTGGGTGGAGGCCGCCGGCCATGCCGCCGCCGACCCCGAGGTGGTGCGCGACCTCTACGCGGCGGCCGCGGCCTCCTGGGTGGCGGAGGGGATGGTCGCCCACTACGCGATCGTGCCGGCGACCGACGTCGCCCTCGTCGACGCCTGGTTCCGGCTCGGGTTCGGCCAGCAGCACGTCCACGCCATCCGCGAACCGCCGGCGGAGCCCATGTCCACCGGGGTCGTCGCGGTGCGGCAGGCGGTGGCGACAGACATCCCGCTTTTGGCCACCCTCGACCTGAGTCTCACCGAGCACCAGACCCTGTCGCCGGTGTTCTCGGGCAGCACCCTGCGGCCTCTCGCCGACATCGTCGCCGAATGGGAGCGCGACATCGACGATCCCGGGTACGTCACGTTCGTCGCCGAGGTCGACGGTGACGTGGTGGGCTCGGCGGTGGGCTGCTCGATCGAGTTGTCGTCGGCGCATGCCGGGGTGTCCCGCCCCGACGGCGCCGGATTCCTCGCCTTCGCCGCGGTGCTGCCCGCAGCGAGGGGCCGCGGGGTGGGAACGGCGCTGGGCGAGGCGGTGCTCGACTGGGCGGCGGGCGCCGGCTACCGGTCCGTGGTCACCGACTGGAGGGCGACCAACCTGCTGTCGTCACGGGCGTGGCCCTGGCTCGGGTTCCGCCCGACGTTCCTCCGGCTCCACCGCGGGATCGTCGCGCCGTGATCTGGGGCGTCGGCGTCGCCGGCTTCATCATCGGGTTCAACAAGGCGGGGGCGGCCTCGACGCTGGGGCCGATCAACACGGTGCTGCTCGCAATGCTGCTGCCCGCCGACCAGGCGGTCGGGCTGCTGCTGCCGATGCTGATCGTCGCCGACGCCTTCTCGGTGGCGGCCCATTGGGGAAAGTGGAACGGTGCCGTGATGCGGCCGCTGCTGGCATCGGCGGTCGTGGGGATCGCGGTCGGCAGCGTCACGATCTCGGTGGTGGACGAGGAGGTTCTGCGGCGGCTCATCGCCATATCCAGCCTGGTGTTCGTTGCGCTCGTGGTGTGGACCAGGTTCCGCAAGCGAACGATGGTGGTGCGCCGTGCCGCCGCCTGGACGGCCGGTGCCGCGTCGGGACTCACCTCGACCATCGCCCATGCCGGTGGGCCGCCGGTCATCGCCTACCTCACCGCCCTCGGCATGGAGCCGGCCACCTTCGTCGGCACCACCGTGGTCTTCTTCGCCATCGTCAACCTGCTGAAGGTGCCCGCCTACGTCGCCGCCGGGATCATCCCGGTCGACCTCATCCTCGATACCCTGTGGGCCTGGCTGGCCATCCCGGTGGGCGTTGGCGTGGGGCGTCTGGTCATCAGGCACATCAACCCCCGGCTCTTCGACCGGGCGGTGCTGGCGCTGCTTGTGATCGGCGCCGTCGTGCTGCTGGTGCAGTGAGCGCCACCGTCAGCCGCCAGGCGCGGCGTACACCTCGGGGTTGGCGCACGCCGGGAGGCGCTCGCCCGCCAGGCCCGCCAGGAGGTTGTCGGCGGCGAGGTCGGCCATCGCCACCCTGGTCGCCCGCGACGAGCTGCCGAGGTGGGGCAGGATGACGCAGTTGGCCAGGCCCAGCAGCGGATGATCGGGCGGGATCGGCTCGGGTTCGGTGACGTCGAGTCCGGCGGCGGCGATGCGCCCGGCGGCCAGCGCCTCGTATAGGGCGTCGGGGTCGACGGTGCCGCCGCGCGAGATGTTGACCAGCGTGGCGGTGGGTCGCATGCGGGCGAGCGCGGCGGCGTCGATGAGGTGGCGGGTGGAGCCGGTCAGCGCGGTGGCCACCACGACGTGGTCGGCTTCGGCCAGCAGCTCGGGCAGCGGCAGGTAGCGGGCGTCGAGGGCGGCGTCGACATCGGGTTTGGGGGCGGTGGCGGTGTAGACGACGCGCATGCCGAACCCGCGACCTCGCTCGGCGATGGCCCGGCCGATCCGGCCCATGCCGACGATCCCGAGAGTGGTGCCGTGCACGTCGAGGCCCCACAGCAGCTCGGGCTCCCAGCGCTGCCATCGGCCGGCGCGCACGTAGTCCACCCCCTCGACGAGGCGCCGGGCGGCCATGATCAGCAGCCCGAACGCGGTATCGGCGGTGGTGCCCGTCAGCACGTCGGGGGTGTGGCCGACCGGGATTCCCCGAGCAGTGCAAGCAGCCAGGTCGACGTTGTCGACCCCGACCGCGAAGTTCGACACAACCCGCAGCCGGGGAGCGGCATCGAGTAACTCGCCGTTGATGGCATCGGCCAGCATCGAGTAGAACCCGTCGACGTCGGCCAGCGCCTCCAACAACGCGTGGCGCGGCATTGCCTCCTCGCCACGCCACACCTCGAGCTCGCCATGCTCGGCGAGCCGATCGAGGCAGTCACCCGGGGGCTGGCCCGTGACGAGGATGTTGGTCATCAGTGGTGCGTTCCGAGTACTGAGTACGGAGACCGACGTCTCACGGGTCGATGAGGACCGACCACCTCAGCTGTTGACGCGACTGCGGTGGACACCCTCCCCGCCTCCTTCGTCGGCACCCCTCCCTACAAGGGAGGGGAAGAGACCCTTCGACGGCGTCCCCTCCCTACAAGGGAGGGGAAGAGACACTTCGACGGCGTCCCCTCCCTACAAGGCAGGGGGAGGAAACCCTACAAGGGAGAGAGTAAGAGTCTCGGTACTCAGCCTCAGTACCGGGTGCTCATTCGTCGTCGTCGTCCTCGTCAACGTGGATGCCCTTGCGCAGGCCCGCCATGGACGACAGCACCGAACCGGCGCTCTCGCCGATGCGCGGCAGCTTGGCCGACTGACGCGAGTAGCGGCTCT
>Ga0214471_10001712_pt1 | contig 17326 bp, 14 predicted proteins | sample RVTome_5_FD_207665 | JGI IMG/M metagenome (GOLD analysis project Ga0214471, IMG submission 207665) | Soil microbial communities from uranium-contaminated site in the Upper Colorado River Basin, Wyoming, United States - RVT142D155 | ecosystem: Environmental > Terrestrial > Soil > Contaminated >... | reverse complement strand
TCAGGTGCTGGACGAAGCAGCATTACCCCCACGCAAGGCCGTCACGTCCCGTTAGCGACACAGCGACCGCGCAACGGTCATCGGATGACGCCGCAGTACATCTTCCGCGGCCCTTGCCGTGGGCATGCGTCGCATACGCAGTGTAACGGTCGGCGGCCGGCATGCACGACCAGCGCGCGTCTTCGGATATTGGCCGTCGTGGCACGCGGCGCAAGCATTGGCAACGTCGGCCGTCGGTCGAGTCGTCCTGTACCGGCACACACGGGCAATCATGTCGTAGACGACGAATTGCCAGTCATCAGCGGTGAGATCGGCGCCCGCCATCTTGCCAATCGAATGACATTGCGAGCACACGAGAAATACGGTGTCCCGTCCGGGCGCTTCCGGAAACGGGTTCTGTCCCATCGCCGCCGATGCCAGCGTTAGTGCAGCTATCGAGCCCGACACCGATCCGATTAATCAACGCAGATCGAATCTTCACTTTTACTCCCGCGCAAGATCAATGGATTACATCGAAAACAATGGGCCAAATCAACAAGCCGACTGCAACGACTGAAAGTAACTTGTCGGTCAGCTCGGGGACAACTTTTCCACTGAATCCATTTCTGCCGTAATGATTGGTTTTAACGCACGGGCCGTATAATGTTCGCCCGCTCGACCGATAATCTTCGCCCTCTTCACCCACAGGCAACGAATGCAGCGGAGGCGGGACCGTGACATCGCACTCGCACAAGAATAACCAGCATCCTCACTACCACCCCGATCCCGCACATACGCCGGATGACCATCACGTTGAAGCCGAGTACGAGGGACCGATCGAGGAACACCCGCTCTGGCAACGCGACAACGTGGTCCTCTACAGCGTCGGCATAGACATAGGATCCGCAGGCACACAGGTTCTGTTCTCGAGCATGCGTCTCAAGAGACAGGCCGTGGACCTCTCCACACGCTATCTCGTGGTCGAACGGGAGACTATGTTCAAGTCGCAGATAAGTCTCACCCCTTACGAAAACGACACGCTGATCGACGCACTGGCGCTGGGCGCGATCGTCGATGACGCCTACTTCGACGCCGGCCTGAAGCCGCAGCAGATCGATACCGGTGTCGTCATCCTGACGGGCGAAGCGCTCCGACGGGAGAATTCAGAGATGATCGCGCGCATTCTTTCCGAAAAGTGCGGCGATCTCGTCTGCGCTTCCGCCGGGCACCACATGGAAGCGATGCTGGCTGCGCATGGGTCCGGTGCCGTACAAAAATCCTACGACACGAAGCAACGGATCCTGAACATCGACATCGGCGGCGGCACGACCAAGCTCAGCGTGATCGACGAAGGCAAGGTGCTGTCGACTGCCGCGATCCACATCGGCGGGCGACTGCTCGCGATCAATCCTGCCGGCAGGATCGAGCGTCTGGATCCGGCCGGCGTGACTCATGCGATCCGGGCGCGTTTCGACTGGAGGGTCGGCGACACGCCCGGGGAGAAGGAGCTTCAGCAGGTAGCCGAATCCAGGGCCGACGACCTCGTCGCCGCACTGTCCGGCAGGCTGTCGGCGACCGACTCGGAAGACCTGTACCTGACGGACCCGATCGAGCATCTGGCGAAGGTCGATGCCGTCATCTGCTCCGGTGGCGTGGCGGAATACGTATACCGCCGCGAAAAGGAGGATTTCGGCGACCTCGGGCGCCGGCTGGGCGACGCGATCCGTGGCCGACTCGACGATGGCCGGCTGCCCTGGCCGCTGCTGCCCGACAGTCACGGGATCCGCTCCACCGCGCTCGGCTGTTCGGAGTTCACGGCCCAGTTGAGCGGCAACACGGGCTATATCAGCGATCCGGGCTCGCTGTTACCGAGGCGCAACATGCAAGTACTGCGGCCGAACTACGAGTTCGGCGAGGTTGTGGACGCGGATGCACTCGCAGAAATGATACGCCGGCACCTGGTCATGTTCGACGTCAAACCGACCGATGCCGAGCTCGTGCTCGCGTTTCACTGGCAGGGTGCGCCGGACTATCGTCGCATTCGCGGATTGGCCGAGGGCCTGCGCAAATCGCTCTCCGAGCGCATCGAGCACGGGCTGCCGATCTACATTATCCTCGACTCCGATATCGCGATGAACCTGGGCGCGATACTGCGCGACGAATTCCGCGTTGGCGTCGACATCCTCGTGATCGACGGGCTCGAGCTCCGGGACTTCGACTCGGTGGACGTCGGGCGCCTGAGAAAGCCGTCAATGACAGTGCCTGTTACGATCAAGTCGCTGATATTCAGCGACGTCGTCGACGGCCTGCATCGCCGGGAACTCGTGCACCATCCGCGCGGGAGCGTCGATACCGGTACTCGCCGTTGAAGGAAGCACGCCGATGAAGCTCCCCGTACTCAGGACCGTAACGCGGCTTCAAGGCAACAACGCAGCTCTGGTACACGGTGAAGTCACGCCGGCAAATTTCCGGCTGGGCTTCGTCGACGTTCCTGTACTGGTTCAGGCCTTCCGCCGCATGGTGAGAATGCTCGAATTCGACATATGCGAGATGGCGCTCACGACCTATCTTTGCGCGCGCGAACATGGCGTCCGCTTTACCGCGCTGCCAATCTTCCTGGTGCGCGCCTTTCATCACGGGGCGACACTCCGTCACGTCGGCTCCGGCATTGACGAGCCATCCGATCTCGAAGGACGCGCGGTCGGCGTGAATCGCGGCTATACGGTTACGACCGGGGTCTGGGCGAGGGCGATACTCCAGGAGGAGTACGGCGTTGATCTCGGCAAGGTGACCTGGATGCTTTCGGGTGACGAGCACGTCGAGGCGTATCGTCCGCCGCCCAACGTCCACCCCATCCCTGAGGGGGCGTCAATCGAGGAGATGCTCGTGGCCGGCGAGCTCGCGGCGGCCGTCAATGTAGCGACGGACAACCCGGACATCCGGCCCCTGATACCGAATCCGACCGAGGCGGCCCTGGCGGCTTACAGGAGCCGTGGTCATTATCCGATCAACCATCTGATCGTCGTCCGGGACGATATGCTCGCGCGTTACCCGCAGCTGGCCCGGGAGCTGTTCGAAGCGTTCGCGGAGTCCAAGGCCGGATACCTGCGAAAGCTCGCCAACGGCGAGATCGAAAAGCCTGGCGAGCTGGACGAGCTCTATGCAAAGCTGCTCGCGGACGGCGACGATCCGCTGCCCTATGGCGTCGAAGCCAATCGGACTATCCTTGAGGAACTGGTCGGGCACGCAGTCACGCAAGAGATTCTGGCGAAGCCCGTCGCGATCGAATCTCTGTTCGCGGAATCGACCCTGTCGCTCCGGGGTTGATCAGGCGGCCGCTTCGGCACGTTCGAGAAAATCTCCGAGAATGCGGGGAATGTTGCCCTCGGTCTGCTCGTCCGGCGCCAGATCGACGTACTCGGAGGCCGACAGACACTCTTCGAGGTAGCGGGCGGCAGAAGTTGCGTGCGCGATATCGCGACCGGGAACGATCAGCGACGGGGTGTCGAGTCGCAACAGGTCCTCTGGTTCCGCACCGGGCGCTGTGTCCCTGTCGATCAACGTGCGCGCCATGCCGGCGACGATCAATTTGTAATGCCCGACGTCCATTGCAGCGTAGGCGGCCGCGAACTCCGGGTCGTCGCGAACCACGGGCGCCCAGGGGCCGACACGAGGGTCCTTGCCGAAACCGGCATCGGTACTTCGCGCAAGCCTGACGACGCCCTCGAGCCCCTCCATCTCCACGAGCGCGAGGTGTTTCGCGAAGCGCTCGCTCGCACGGATGCGGAAGCGGGCGCCCCCGACGGGCCAGTAGAGGATCATGCTCTTCACGCGATCAGGATGATGCACTGCGAACGCACTCACCGGGCAACAGCCCATGCAGCCCCCGGCGAGATGCGCCGATTCGATGCCCAGGTGATCGAGCAGCGCCAGTCCCTGGTTCACGTAGTGGTGCCAGCCGATGTGCTCGACACGACCTCCGGAGCGGCCCGTCTCGCGGCGATCGAAGACGATGCAGCGAAAACGCTGTGGCAGGTGATCGAGCAACCGGATGCGGGCATAGACACCGATGGTTGACCACTTGTCGAACGACGCATCGAAACCGCCGGGCGAGTACATGAGCAGCGGCGGCCCGTCGCCACGAACTTCGTAATTGGTCTTGATTCCGTCGAGAACTGCGCTGGGCATGCTTCGCGCTTCCTTATTGCTTGCGTTTCACCGCACCTTTGACCTGTCGACCTGCGCGAACGTCCTCGCAGAGCTCGCTGATGGCACGGAAACTGGTTTCCGCAACGTTGGCGTAAGCTTCGAGATCGCCATCGAGGTACTTTTCGCCGTAGCCGATCGCCGCATGTGCCATGCGGACCCGTCCGTCCAGCCATGGTCCACCGCCAAATCCGCCGATCACGGGGATACCGACCGCCGCGACCACCAGAGGTCCGGCCGCGGGTCCCGAGTTGGTGAAATCGAGCAGCACAGCGCCAGCTTCCTCGAGCATTCTGGCATCCGCAATCAGCTGTTCCTTCATTTCCGCCGGCGCCTGCGCCTCGGGTTCGGACATGGATGAGTACGGGATTCCGTATCTGAGGGCGGTCTGTGGCGTCACGCCGAATTGTGCCCAGACCGGAATGCCCGCTCGCGTGATGGCGGACACCGCTTCAGGATAATCCGCGGCGCCGTCGAGCTTGATCAGGTCGACGCCCGCCTCCTTGACGCATCGGATCGCGGCCCGGACGGCATGGTCGACCCCCTGCTGCAGGGAACCATACGGAAAATCGCAGCTAAGGAGCGCCCTTTCGGTACCGCGACGCACCGCTTTGACCACCGGCAGCATTTCCTGCAGCGTGATTTCGAGCGGGTTTGGCTGTCCCCAAAGATTGTGGCCGATCGTGTCACCGACGGACATGATCTCGATGCCCACCCGGTCGACGATTCGCGCCATCTGATAATCCCATACGACGCAGCCGACGATCTTCTTGCCGCTTCGCTTCATTTCCTCAAGCTCGGGAATCGTGACTTTGGTAGGCATGCCCGCTCTCCGGAATCATTGCCCCGCATTCGCGGAAGCCCGCAGAAGATAACACAGCAGCGATATCTTCATACACGGACGCAGCCTGCTCCGGGCTTCATTACGCGCGTAATCGTAAGTGCGGTAATCAACCTGGCGCGTTAACGTCATACGTGATTTCCGAAGGCCGCGGAATGGCCGATTTGATATGATCTTCGATCTTGAACGCCGGGCGCTTCCTGCCCGCCGGGATCAATGGACGCTTCGCACGAGGCCAGCTGCCGCGGCTGATCCGGCGTTATTCGAGAATGAAGGCATTCCGGGCGCTGCTCGCCGCGCGGCCCCTGAGTCGCGAGGAGATTGATCGATGCTTACGCAAGAAAAGAATGACCTGCTGACACAGACTGGGCCGGGCACGCCGATGGGCGATGTGTTCCGTTGTTACTGGATTCCGGCGCTGCTCGCGGAAGAACTACCTGAGCCGGACTGCCCTCCAGTGCGGGTCGAGCTGCTATCGGAAAAATTGATTGCGTTTCGCGACACGGAGGGACGGCTCGGGCTGTTGGACGAATTCTGCGCTCACCGTCGCGTATCGCTATGGTTCGGACGCAACGAGGAAAATGGCCTTCGCTGTCCTTATCACGGCTGGAAGTACGACGTGACCGGCCGGTGCGTGGACGTGCCGTCCGAGGAACCTGCTTTCTGCAAGAACATCCGGCAGAAAGCATATCCGCTCGTCGAGAAGGGTGGCATCCTGTGGACATACATGGGCGATCCGGACAGGCAGCCTCCCCTGCCCGAGTTTGAATTCGCCACCGTCGCACCCGAACAACGCTTTGTCTCCAAGCGCTATCAACAGTGCAACTGGCTGCAGGCGCTGGAGGGCGGTATCGACTCGAGCCACGTTTCCTTTCTGCACAGCATGAACCTGAACAGCGACCCTTTGTTCAAGGGCGCACGCGGCAATCAGTACAACTTGTCGGACATGAAACCTGTGTTCGAAGTCGTTGAACATCCAGGTGGGCTTTTGATCGGCGCGCGTCGCAGGGCCGAAGACGATCAGTATTACTGGCGGATCACGCCCTGGGTGATGCCGAGCTTCACGATGGTGCCGCCGCGCGGCGATCACCCAGTCCACGGCCATTTCTGGATACCGATCAACGACGAGAATTGCTGGGCATGGAGCTTCGATTACAAGTCCCAGCGTCACCTGACGAAAGACGAGGTGCAGGCGATGCGCGATGGTAAGGGCATCCACTGCAAATATGTGCCTGGAACCTTCATACCCCTCGCCAACAAGAGCAACGACTATCTCATGGATCGCGATGTGCAGAGATCGGGCGAATCATACAGCGGCATCGAGGGTATCGCGATACAGGACGCCTCGTTGCAGGAAAGCATGGGGCCGATTTGCGATCGCCGGAACGAGAAACTGGCGCCGACCGACAAGGGGATCATGCTGGCGCGTCGTATGCTCTTCAAGGCGATCAAGAACCTGGAGGAAAAGGGCGAGGTCCCGCCCGGCGTCGATCCGGAGCAGCACCAGATCAGATCCGCCTCGGTGCTCCTGCCGAAGGACCAGCACTACAAGGAGGGTGCAACGGAAGCCGTCAAGGTCAGACCCGGTGAACCGCACGCGTCAGTCTGACGCCTGCGCAAGCCGGAAACTCACAACCCACGGCTTACACGGTCGGCACGACTCTCAGCGAGTCTTGCGCCGTGATCGCACGAACGCGAAGCTGGCGCCTCCCAGAACGACGACGGCCGCGGCCGCAGCGAACAGCATCGGCTTCCCGCCATCGCTTGCATTCGTTCCATCGCCCCCCGCCGGGTGGCTCCGTGCGCTCACTTCCGAAGATTCGAGGCCCGTCTGCGTCGGCAGCGCCGCGCTCGGGTCATGACTGGTGATAAACTGGCCGGTCTCAGGATCGAAGACTAGGTAGACTTGGGAAGTCTATCTTCATCTTCAGCCCGCGCGTACCACGGCACCGCAACGCTCAACAGGCATATGCAGGCTGTCAAATGCGAGAACAGGGCGCAAGCGCGCCCGGCTCTGCCCGGTTCGTGTATACGAGTTCCGCATGCCGCTATGATGCCCGATCAGCGGCCGGCCGCTCCGGTCAGAAACGGCGGTAGCACCGGTTTCCCATCCCAACGCCAGAGTGAGGTCGGGGTTTTTTTCTCTATCGTCCAGGTCGCGTCCTCGGTGTTGAAGCGCAGCGTATTACAGCGGCAAAAAGTGCCGCGAACCACGCGGTCCGCAAGCCGGTCATCACTGCCCTTTTCTCTGCAGCAACGCGTCGAGCCGTGGATACACTCGCCTGGCGTTCGCTTCGTAGACCTTGTGCAGGTCCCCCGACGGCAGTCCGAGCGCGTCGATGTAACGCTTGGTGTCATCGAAGTTGTGGCCGGTCTCCGGGTCGAGGCCTTTGACGGCGCCGAACATTTCCGAGGCGAAGAGAATGTTATCGACGTCGATGACCCGGAAAAGCAGGTCGATCCCGGGCTGGTGGTACACGCAGGTGTCGAAGTACACGTTCTGCATGATGTGTGCGGCCAGTGGCGGCTTTTTCAGCATATCGGCCAGCCCGCGGTAGCGGCCCCAGTGGTAGGGTACCGCGCCGCCGCCGTGCGGAATGATCAGCCTTAGCCCGGGGAAATCGGAGAACAGGTCTCCTTGCAGGAACTGCATGAAAGCGGTCGTATCTGCGTTGATATAGTGCGCGCCCGTCGCGTGGAAATTCGGATTGCACGATTCGGACACGTGAATCATCGCCGGCACGTCGAGATCGACAAGTTTCTCGAAGAACGGATACCATGCCCTGTCGGTGAGAGGCGGCCCGGTCCAGCGCCCGCCGGACGGATCCGGGTTCAGGTTGCAGCCGACGAAGCCGAGTTCGTTTACGCAACGCTCGAGCTCCTCGATGCAATTTTCGATCGGCACTCCCACCGACTGGGGCAGCTGACAAACTCCGACGAAGTAATCGGGAAACAGCTGCGTCACGCTATGGATCAAATCGTTGTTGAGCCTCGTCCAGACCCTGGAAACGGCTTCGTCTCCGATGTGATGGGCCATTGCCGATGCTTTCGGGGAGAAGATCGTCAGGTCGGCGCCACGTTCGCGCAGGGCCTTGAGCTGGTTCTTCTCGATCGACTCGCGGATTTCATCGTCGCTGATGTGCGCGAGCGTCGGCGGAGGCTTCGACGGATCTTCGAAATGCGCAATCTGCGCATCGCGATACGACTGGAGTTGCGCCGGGGCGGTGGTGTAATGGCCGTGACAGTCGATGATCATGCGCGAAGTATCCGGTCGGCCTCGAGCGACTGCGGTGCGTTCATTTCCCGGATTTCGGATTGATGTAGCGGAGGCCTTTCTTCTCGAGGCGCGAACGCATGTCGTTGATATCGAGGCCGAGCTCTCCGGCGGCGTACCGTTCCCGCACTCTCGCCTCACGTTCCTCGCGATTCTCGGCAAGTTCTGTCACTCGCCCGAGTTCTTCGCGGCGGACGATGACCACTCCATCGTCGTCGGCGAGCACGATATCGCCCGCATTGACGAGCTGGCCCGCGCAGACGACCGGTATGTTGACGTCACCGAGAGTTTCCTTGACCGTTCCCTGCGCGGAAATGCACCTCGACCAGACGGGGAACTGCATCGCCTTGAGTTCGGCGACGTCACGAACGCCGGCATCGAGGACCAGCGCGCGGATGCCTCGCACCTTGAACAGCGTCGCAAGCAAGTCGCCGAAGTAGCCGTCTTCGCAGGGCGACGTCGGCGCGACGACCATCACGTCGCCGTCGTGGCATTGCTCCACGGCCACGTGAATCATCCAGTTGTCCCCTGGTGGCACGGACACCGTGACTGCGGATCCGGCGATGTGCGTGCCGGGAAAAACAGGCCGCATGTAGGACCCTAACAGCCCCTTGCGTCCCTGCGCCTCGTGCACCGTCGCAACGCCGAAGGCGGAAAGCCGCATGACAGCGGCGGCTTCGGCGCGTTCGACGTTCTCGACGACAACAGGCATAGCCCGGTCATTACTCCCAGGGCATCAGCGATACATGAATGACGCCTTCGGCGTTACCGACAGCTTTGATCGCCCTGTCGGTGTCCCTGAGGCCCATCCGGTGCGTCGTGATCAGATCCAGAGGGAACCGGTCGGATGCGAGCTGCTTGAGTGCCAGTTCACATGACAGGAAATTGTGGCCGCGCGCCGCTTTGACGGTGATGTACTTGTTCGCGATCTTACCCAGGGGAAAGTCCGGGAAGGTGGCAACCTCGCCCTGGACGAGCATGGTCCCGCCCTTGCGCTTGAGTGCCTCGATGCCAGTCAGCACCGGCGCCAAGCCGCCGCCGGCCGTGCAGTCCAGCGCAACATCCACGCCGGCGCCGCCGGTGATCTCGCGTATCCGAATCACGACGTCCTCTTCCTCGACATTGACGACGTGATCCGCACCGAGACGCCGGGCGACGTCGAGTCTCACCTTGTCCTTGTTCGTCCCGGTCACGATGATCAGCGAAGCACCCGCCTGCCGGCAGGCGACGAGCTGCGACAGTCCCTGCTGCCCCGGACCCTGGATCAGCACGCTCGTGTCATAGCCCACCCCGCAGTCGAACAGCGCCCATTGGATGCCGTTGGACATGGGCGTCGCGACACCGGCGAGTTCCGGGGACAGCCCTTCCGGCACCTTGTGCAGCACAGTATTCCATGGCAGATACATGTACTGGGCAAATCCGCCCCACAAGTGTGGCGCCCGCCGGGCAGACGTATAACCGTAGCGCAACGCCTCGGGATTGCACCGCCAGTCGGTCGCCGCACACAGGCGGTATTCCCCCTTGTGGCACCACTCGCAGGCGAAACAGGGCAGATAATGCTCTACGAAGACGAGGTCGCCTTCCTTGATCTTCTTTCGTTCTTCGAATTGCTTGCCGACTTTCGCGATGTAGCCGATGTTCTCGTGGCCCATGATGACGGGATCCTCGATCGGCGGCTTCGCATAAAACTTGACGTCGGTCCCGCAAATGCCGGCGACTTCCATCTTGAGAAGCGCGCCGTCCGCCGGTATCTCCGGCATCGGGAACTCGCGGAACTCCGTCTCGTGGGCTCCGGTACGAACGGCGGCGAGTACGGTTTGTGCCACTTGGGTATCTCCAGTCCGGGCGGCTCACCAACCGCCGATCAAAATAGTACAGGCTCGATTACTTCGGCAACGGCGGCAGCGTTTCCTTCTCGAGTTCGTAGGGTCCGTCCATCTGCGACCTGAGACCCTGCTTCGTAAGCACTTCCTGGAACATGGTCCGGACCGCCCTGCTCTCGTCGGCATAGTCGATCTGATGACCGCCCACGCGGCGGGAGATCCACGCCTTCGGCACGCCCTGCGAATTGCGTATCGCCACGCCTTCGTACTTGAAGGCCAGATACCGGGCCGGCTTGTCGCCCGTGTTGAAGTGCTGGTGATACCACATGTTCGGCGGTGTAATCAGCGTGCCGGGCTTCCAGTCGTAACGCGTGGGCTCTTCGCCCTCCGGCCACATCAACGTATAGCCTTGCCCCGATAGAAAGATGACGTGCGCGCCGGGGCCGTGCGCATGAGCTTTCTTGTATGTCGCGACCGGCAGTTGCGAGATGTGACTGTTCAGCGAGCTCTTTGCCATGTTGAAGCGGATGTGACCGCCTCCGGCGCCTCGTTCCTTTGCTTCCACCAAGGGCAAGCTCACCGCATCGGCGACGAAGTTCGTCTCGAGCAGGAAACCGCTCAGATCGTCCTTGGGGGCGAAGTAATCCGGCTCGCCCGAAAAGCGGCTCTTGAAGTCGACGGGCGTGTTGAATATGAACTCCGGTTCCTCGTAGACGTTCATGATCGGCGGCAGATTCGTAACGGCTACGAAGCGTACCTTGTCGTCTCCAGACCCGTTGAAATGTTGATGCCAGGCGTTGACCGGGATTGCGAACAGGGACCCGGCCTGCCATTCGAACGAAGCTCTCTGGCCTGCGTCGTTCCAGACCATGGTCGAGCCGCGGCCATGAAGAATCATGATCATCTCTTCATAGAGCTGGCGTCGCGGATTGAGCTTGCTGCCTGGATCGATCTCGCACACGTAGCAATCATTCGAAGTTCTGGAGGCGTCGTGATTGATATAAACGGCGCGGCCGTTGCGGCGCGGCCAAGGCTTGAGCTCCACGGCGTTTAGGTCCGGAACGTAAATGCCGTCAAGAATGTCGAGCCCTTCGCTCCTCACCCAACGCGTATAGGGCGTGTCCTTCTCCTTGGAGAATTTTTTGGCGATCTCCTCGGAAACGAGAGCGTTCTTGGTCATGTATCCGTCCCAGGTTGAAGTGACAGTCCGATGGGCCGCAAGAGAAGACCTGCCCGTCGTCCACACGATCGCCCACCGTCAGTGCGGGACATCAGCGATCGTCGCTGCGGCCGTCTACGCCGGCGATCCGGCTCACTGTGTAGCGCGCTGCGAGCCGGCATTATATCGCAGATTATTCTGTTCAATCAGTTTCTTGCGACATGGTTTCAGCGGCAGATTGTAGTCGCCGAGGTCGGCCAGCACCTTATAGCCAGCGTCCACCGCCATGGTCGCGTGGAATTCCGGACCGATAATGGCGTCAACCTGGTCGAGTTCCAGCGCTTCGACGCCGAGCGCTTCGCCGAGCATCGACCAATCGAATCGCGGGGCCCAGCCGAGCGTCTCGGCGACGCTTGATCGCCACGAGGTGGGTCACGGCGCCGACGCCGGAGTAGCCGATACGCTTGCCCTTTCAGGCCCCGCACGTCGGCGATGTCCGGCTGACTGATGATGCGCCAGCGTGAAGTTGTGTGGGTCGAACCGAGAATGACCGGATCCCAGCCACCGGCATCCGTCGTCAGGCGCACGCTGGTCGGCGAGGCGCCGCCGATCTTCACGTATATGCCGGTCGCCTTTGAGGATGAACTCCTCGGGCACGTCGACACCGCTCTTGCGAATGATCTCGACTGAGCCGTGGGTGAACAGCGGCCGCACTTGCAGACCGTTTTTGACGTAGATTCCTTCATCGAGCGCCAGCACGAACGGCAGTTTGTTGAGTGACACGTCGCCCAGCAGGAGCTCGAGTTGCTCGAGATTCTCCTCGGAATGAGCCTGCGTCGGCACGACGAGGAATACTGGCAATCCAACCAGAGGCAGCGCGAGCTTCGCGGCTACAGTTGTGGGGCACTGTAAGCTTGCCCGGACGATTCATAGAGCCTCCTTGATTCATCATCCCCGATTCTTGCGCTTCGACGCAAGGAATGAACCGGTCACTGGAAACACGACGGGAGCAAGCTATTCGAGTACGCGTGCCTTGGCAACACTTGCAACAGTATCCATCATCAGCCGCAAGGAAGGTGATGGATTCCGGTCGGCATTGATCGTCAGGCCGACCGCACCGCGCGTATCACTCGCGTCGATGTCGAGCGTCGCGAGCGTACCGTTCTGCAGGTCGTACTCGACGACGCCGCGCGAGATGATCCAGATCGCGTCGGATTCGAGCACGTACTGCCGGCAGAAGTCCACGGAGCGCGCCTCGATTGCGTTCGGCATTGCGCCGACGCCGTTGGCGATCAGGAATCGATCGACCACCGGGCGCATGACGCCGTCGTCGGTCGGTATCAGCAGCGTCAGGGATTCGAGCCGCGATGCGTCGAACGCGGCCGTGCCGGCCAGCGGATGCCCGGGCCGCACGGCGAACACGAGTTGTTCCGAGTACAGGTGAGTGAAAGAGAGTCCTTCCATTAGCTCGGGGCGTGGCAACCGGCCAACGACCAGGTCGAGCTCGCCGATCCGGAGCTGCTCGAGCATCACGACGTTGGGCCCCGTGATCAGTCGGATACGGGACGAATTGCTCTTGCGGAACTCGGCGATCACCTTGGGCATCACATGCGCCGAAACGGTCGGTAATGCGCCGATCGACAGGAGCGGTGTGATCCGATGTCGCGCCTGTGCGAGTCCATCGAGGCCCTCTTTCAGCGCAGCGACGCTGGCCCCGGCGTAACGCAGGAACAGGGTACCCGCCGGCGTCAGGCTGAGCCCGCCCTTGCCGCCCCGCTCGAACAGGCGGGCGTCCAGCAGCTCCTCGAGTTCCCGCAAAGTCTTCGATGCGGCGGGTTGAGTGACATTGAGAGCAGCCGCGGCGAGGCCGATCTTGCGCGTGCGGGCGATTTCAAGGAAGCACTTGAGGTGTCGGTGCCGGATGCGGGACAGCTGCTGTGTCGGCGTGAATGCTTCTGGTATAACCATTCCGTTATATTATTCGGTCAATTTGTTTATTTCCATAACTTTCAGCGTCAACTAATGTCTACTCTGCGGTGAGCAGGACAGATGGCTGATCGGGCGTCGGGGGCCGTCACGGCATAAGAATCCGTTGAACCTGCGTCGTCGGGGGAATCCGGACCCCTCGAACCCGCCCGAGCCATGATGCCTGCTCGACCGCGGCGCGCCAGGGTCGCGATTTCACAGTCAACACGGCGACCCCGGTTTTGGCGCGCAGTCCCAGGAACACCCAGAAGCGGAGGAAGCAGCAAATGACAGAAGCCCAAGCCGCCTACGTCGATTTCGACGATTATTTTCCCTGCCGGCTCGCTGCAGTATCTACCACGGTGCTTCGCTCGGTCGCATCCATCTTCGACAATTGCTACGACATGTCGATTCCCGAATGGAAAGTGATGGCGACCGTCGCCCGCCGTCCGAGGCTGTCGGCGGTCGAGGTCGCGCAGAATGCCGGTCTTGATACCGTGGCCGTCAGCCGGGCAGTGACCAAGTTGATGGACGCGGGCCGCATCTGCCGGGAGTTCGGCAAGGAGGACCGGCGCCGCTCGATACTCGAGCTGTCAGAAGAAGGTCGCAAACTGTACGAGCAGGTCACACTGATGGCTGCGCGCCTCGAAGCGGGCCTGCTCGAGGAACTGAGCGACGATGAGATCCGTGTACTCGAGATGGCGCTGAAGTCGCTGTCGGCGAAATCGAAGGCGTTCGCGGTAGAGCCGGCAACGTCCGGTGCGGGACCCTGCCGGCGAGGCAGTCCCGATCTTCGGCCCCGGTCAGGGGAGGTTGCCGATCGCCGCCGGCTTTAAAGCCTGATGCAGCCGTCCGGCAGCTGTATGCGAGTCCTTGCCGCCGGATCTCGGCTGACTCCGGCGTCGGCAGACGCCTCCCGATGAGCCGAGGCCAGGCAGCGTGCTGTGTCATCGTCGGCACGGGGCATGCCGGGGCGCGGGCGGCGATGCGGCTCAGGAGACTCGGCTGGGACAAGGCGATCGCCTTGATCGGCGAGGAGGACTGCCTGCCGTATCACCGGCCTCCGCTGTCGAAGGATTACCTGAAGGGCGGGAAGTCGATCGAGGCCATCCAGATCGCATCCGCAACGTCCTTCGACAAAGCCGAGGTCGAGATCAGGCTGGCACAGCGCGTCGTCCGGATAGACCGGGCGAACAAGAGAGTCGAGCTGGACACGGGACGCACCGTCGCCTACGACAAGCTGCTGCTCGCGATCGGGGCCCGGCCGAAGGCGTTGTCGCTTCCTGGAGCACATCTCAAGGGTGTGCACTACCTGCGCAATGCCAACGACGTGGACCGCATACGAGCAGCGGTTCGAACAGGCGGGCAAGCGATCGTCATAGGCGGAGGCTACATCGGGCTTGAGGTCGCAGCATCGCTTCGGCATCTGGGCATGCAGGTGACGGTGCTGGAGGTGCTCGATAGGGTATTGAAACGCGTGACCTCCGAGCCGCTCTCGCGTTTCTTTTCGCGCATCCACGGTGAGGAGGGTGCCATCATCCGAACCGGCGCCGGTGTCGAGGCCATCGTCGGCGAAGACGTAGTACGCGGCGTCCAGGTATCGGCAACGGAAGTCCTCGACGCCGATATCGTGATCATCGGCATCGGAGTCAGGCCCAACACAGAGCTTGCCGAGGAAGCAGGGCTCGAAATCGCGGACGGCATCGTCGTCGACGAATTCGCGCGCACCAGCGATCCGGACATTTATGCGGCCGGCGACTGCGCCTGCTTCCGGCACCCGGACTTCGAAGGCCGGATACGTCTCGAGTCGGTGCAGAATGCTCACGATCAGGCGGTCATCGCAGCGAGCGCTATCTCGGGAAAGCCCGTCCCTTATGACGCAGTGCCCTGGTTCTGGTCGGACCAGTACGACGTCAAACTGCAGATCGCCGGGCTTGCGGTTCCCGGTGCCGAAATCATCGTGCGCGGTGACCCGGCCGAAGGCCGCAATCTTACGGTCATCCATCTTAAGGACGGCAGACTGGTTGCGATCGATGCGGCGAACAATCCCCGGGACTTTGTGCAAGGCGGCAAACTGATCGCCGGGCACGCGATGCTGGATCCGGCAAAGGCTTCCGATCCGTCGCTCGAACTCGCTCAGCTGGCCGTGTAACGGCCGGGCGCCGGCGCGGTGGCCGTCAGCGACTCTCCGAGACGACGTGGTTGACGAGTGAACCGGTTCTCGAGATCTCGACGACGATTTCGTCACCCGGATTCATGAACACCTGCAGATCGCGTTTGAAGCCGACACCGCGCGGCGTGCCGGTCGGGCAACCTCACGTGCTGATGCCATCATCATGGCATCTGTTGACTGCGAACTCGGGCTCTTCGAGGTTCAGATCCCTGATAAGCCTGTCCGGGGGCACGTCGAAATCCTGTGGCCACGACGGCGAAGCGAGAGCCGTTACCAAGCCGAAGCAGACAAGGAGCTTTCCGTGTGTTCTTTTCATCGTGTTTACCGGTTGTAATTGTGAGAATCCACCATTCCGGAACCGCAATGGAGATCCGCGCATAGGCAACAGCATCGTCCATCAGCTGTCACGCGAAGCGAATAAGTACTGTACCATTCCACGCGCCGATAACAGCGACAACACGGAACCGCAGCGATGTCCAAACTCAAGCTTACCTTCGCCTGTGGCCCTTACGACAGGATGGAGGCTATTCATTACAACAGAATCGATATCGAAGGAATCGATCTCAATTATCTCGAGATCCAGGCGCCGCGTGAGATCTTCGATCGGATGGTCGGCGATCGCGCATTCGACCTGTCGGAACTCTCGCTCTCCGAACACATCGTTATGACGTCGAAGGGAAACAGTCCATTCGTTGCAATACCGGTTTTTCCATCCAAGGCGTTTCGGCACGGTTTCATCTGCATTAATCGAAACGCCGGCATTCGCGAGCCGAAGGATCTGGCGGGCAAGCGGATCGGTGTGCCCCTTTATTCGATGACCGCGGCAATCTGGATCCGCGGCGATCTCGAGAACATCTACGGCGTGGACCTGTCGCAAGTCAAGTGGATACAGGGCGCCGTCGAGAAGGCCGGCACGCACGGCAAGCTGCCGAAGCCTCCGAAGCTGCTTAAGCCGGTCGACATAGCGCAGAATACGTCGGCAAAATCGCTGTCGGAAATGCTGAGGGATGGCGAGATCGATGCGCTGATCGGATCACGTTTGCCGGATTCCCTGAGAACGGATCCGGACAAGGTCACGCGGCTGTTCCCTGATCCGAGAGCAGAGGAAAGGCGCTATTACCGGGATCACGGCATACACCCGATCATGCACACGGTGGTCATCCGCAGGGATGTGTATGAGCGGAACCGATGGATCACGACGAGCCTTTACAAGGGATTCCAGGAAGCGAAGAACTGGGCGATCGAAAAGATGTACTTCTCAGGCGCGCAGCGCTACATGCTGCCGTGGTTGTTCGACGACCTGAGCGAAATCGACGAGATCTTCGGCCAGGACCTGTGGGCATACGGCGTCGAGGAGAACCGCCGGACGCTGGAAGCCTGTGTGCGCTATATGGTTCAGCAGCACTTCATTGATAAGGCCATGCCGATCGAAGAGCTGTTCGTCCCGATCCATGGCCGGATCCAGTAACCGTTGCTATCCCTTGTCGTCCGGCCTGCTGAGCATTTCACCACAGCCGCATTTGGTAGCCCAGTACTCCCACGCCCGCCAGGTTTCCGGCGAATACGGCTTGTAACCCTTGTTGCGGGCGTCGATCTCCCCCTGGCCGAGATACCTGATCTCTCCGCCGAGGCGGAGTGCAGCCGATAACGCGCGCGCATTTCGTGGCAAGAAGACGGACATTCGTACTACCTCGATGAGCGATCGGGCGGCCGCTGCAAATCCGTGCCCGCGCATCAGGGCAACGTTGTTTCCAGCAAGCGTCTTTGCAAGATCCCGCCCCTGCTCCATGTTTGACACCAGCAGATTGGTGTCGCCGAATCGATCGGCGATGTCCCAGACAGGTACGGTCGCGCCAATGAAACTGCCGGAGTGAATGACCGGCCGCAGCGGCACACCGCTGGCGAT